>Ga0209192_10001882_pt1 | contig 15898 bp, 15 predicted proteins | sample ArcticOcean_MG_C_11_FD_187433 | JGI IMG/M metagenome (GOLD analysis project Ga0209192, IMG submission 187433) | Marine microbial communities from western Arctic Ocean - ArcticOcean_MG_CB2_154 (SPAdes) (version 2) | ecosystem: Environmental > Aquatic > Marine > Oceanic | place: Arctic Ocean... | reverse complement strand
GAATGTGATGACGCAAATGTTGCTGCGCGCCAGTAATGGGGTGGGCTATACCAACTACCCTGACAATGTGGTGCAATTTTTCGTCCGCCAAGCTGCAGAGACCGGTGTGGATGTGTTTCGGGTGTTTGACAGCCTGAACTGGGTCGAGAATATGCGCGTGGCCATGGATGCGGTGATCGAGGCTAATAAGGTGTGCGAAGGCACAATTTGCTACACCGGCGATATCCTAAATCCAAACCGCGCCAAATATGACCTGAAATACTATGTGGCCATGGCCAAAGAGCTGGAAGCTGCGGGCGCACATATATTGGGCCTTAAAGATATGGCTGGCCTCCTTAAACCGACCGCTGCCAAGGCGCTGATCGGCGCATTGAAGCAAGAGGTTGGCCTGCCCATCCACTTTCACACCCACGACACCTCAGGGATTTCCGGCGCCACGGTGCTGGCGGCGTCTGACGCAGGCGTTGATGCGGTCGATGCGGCGATGGACGCCTTCTCAGGCGGCACGTCACAGCCAACTTTGGGCTCCATTGTTGAAGCTCTGGCCCATACAAAACGCGACACAGGTCTCGACATCGGCGAAATCCGACGCGTGAGCAGCTATTGGGAAAGCGTGCGCGCGCAATATGCGGCCTTTGAGAGTGGGCTTCAGGCTCCAGCCTCCGAAGTTTACCTGCATGAAATGCCCGGCGGGCAGTTCACCAATCTCAAAGCCCAAGCGCGGTCTTTGGGTTTGGAAGAACGTTGGGCCGAAGTGGCGCAAACCTATGCGGATGTGAACCAAATGTTTGGCGATATCGTAAAGGTGACGCCAAGCTCTAAAGTTGTGGGCGATATGGCCTTGATGATGGTATCTCAAGGGCTGACCCGCGCACAAGTTGAAAATCCCGCTGTGGATTTGTCCTTCCCTGAAAGTGTCGTGGACATGCTGCGCGGCAATTTGGGCCAACCTCCTGGTGGCTTTCCATCAGATCTCACAACGAAAGTGCTCAAAGGCCAAACAGCCTCCACCGAACGCCCCGGCAAAGCCATGCCTGCAGCAGATTTCGACGCATTGCGCGCAGAATTGAGCGGACTGTTGGATGGCAAAGTTGTGGATGATGAAGATCTCAATGGCTATTTGATGTATCCAAAAGTGTTCTTGGACTACATGGGCCGTCACAAAATTTATGGCCCAGTGCGCACTTTACCGACCAAAACCTTCTTTTACGGTATGCAGCCAGGCGAAGAAATCACCGCAGAGATTGATCCAGGTAAAACCTTAGAGATATTGCTGCAAGCAGTTAGTGAAACTAATGCGGAAGGTGATGCGCGGGTGTTTTTTGAGCTGAACGGTCAGCCGCGGGTTATCCGTGTGCCAAACCGCAAGGTCAAATCCGCAACCGCCGCGCGACCAAAAGCTGAATTGGGCAATCCCGACCATATCGGAGCGCCCATGCCTGGCGTTGTGACCAGTGTTGCCGCAACCGTCGGCACAACAGTCCGTGAAGGGGATTTACTGCTCACCATTGAAGCCATGAAGATGGAAACCGGCATACATGCAGAACGTGATGCGACAATCAAAGCCATGCATGTGGTGCCCGGAGCACAGATCGATGCCAAAGACTTACTGGTTGAGTTGCAATAAGATCCTCAGCGCCGTTTTCTGTAGCATTTCGAAACGGCTAAAAATATATCTAACGCAGTGAGACCTGAGTCGGATACCGCACTATGACCTCAAAAATCCTATTGATGTCGGACATACACATCACCGTGTCTGGCACAGACATTGTGGGCCTAGACCCACAGTCCCGCTTCCGGCGATGTTTAGACCACGCCGCTCGGCACCATGAGGACGCCAGCCATCTGTTTTTACTGGGCGATTTGACCCACCATGGCACACAGGTAGAGTATGAGATTTTGCGAGAAATACTCAGTGCGCAGCCCTTTCCAGTGACCTTAATGCTGGGTAACCATGACCGCCGCGGCCCCTTTGCGCAGGTCTTCCCCGAGCACAGCGCCGCATTTCAACAGGGCCACCAAGATTTTGGCGCAACCCGTATCCTATATCTTGACACAATGGACGAGAATGCCCCCAACAAGCATAGCGGACTGATGTGCCCGGCGCGTTTAAGCTGGTTGCAGGCACAGCTTGAGGCTGGCCAAGGGCCGATAATTGTATTGGCGCATCACCATATGCTGGCCTCAGGTTTTGAGGGTATGGATGAAATCAAGCTCAGCAATGGTCTTGCAGTGGCTGAGATGATCGCGGGCTCTAGTCGTTGCCAGATGGTAATCAACGGACATATTCATCGGATCATATTCAGCATCTTCAAAGGCGTGGCACATGCGATGATTAAGAGCCCCTGCCACCAGATGCCTATGATCCTTGGCAAGGGGGCATCGAGCTTGTCGGTGGCTGAGCCGGGCGGATATGGCGTATTGCTGTTGGATCCCACGTCCCCCGTGCTGCATCACGTAGATGTGGATCTACCAAGCGGGCCAGTGGAATTTGACTTAGCCTCATGATCCTTCAAGCTCCAATGCGACCGTCTAAAACAACCGCAAACAAAATTTGAAAAATAAACTGCTAATTAAGGTCTTTTACCCCTTGCGGGGAAAAGACTCTGGGGCTATTTCAGCGTCACTAACGGAAGCGGGCGTAGCTCAGGGGTAGAGCATAACCTTGCCAAGGTTAGGGTCGAGAGTTCGAATCTCTTCGCCCGCTCCAGTTAGTCCAAAGAAGCCTGCGCATCGTGCGGGCTTTTTTTTGTAGGAAATTGTCATCTCTGACACCACCATGCTGCCATGGCAAACAAAACTCCGCACCGTTTTGCAAACGGTGGAATATGGGACGCCGGAATAGCTCCCCTTGCCTCATTTTTAATCGGAACTCATGCACTTAGCACATAGCGGGGTTGCAGCATTATGCGTTGCTGCACAGCGGCATTCTGCGCTACTTATGCCTTAGCTAAAATTTCCTCCCGAAATCGAAGCATAAACTGGCGGTACCTTCAGGTACCGCCCTTTTTTTTCGCAAATTTTGAGGGTCCACAACTTCCAGTTTGCAGCCCCTTGTTCTTGCCTCTTCTCAACAGCGCCGCAGCCGCCTATAAGGCCACAGAACGGAAAGGGCACCACATGCGCAAAATCCAAATTACACGCGACACCGCAGAGACGAAAATCACTGTGGACTTGAATCTCGACGGCACTGGCCAATACGACAATAAAACTGGCGTTGGCTTTTTTGATCATATGCTGGACCAATTGGCCCGCCATGCCTTGATGGATATGACAGTGCGCTGTGACGGGGATTTGCACATTGACGATCACCACACTGTTGAAGATGTGGGGATCGCTTTAGGGCAAGCTCTCAGCCAAGCTATGGGCGACAAACGTGGCATCCGCCGCTACGGAGATTGCCTACTTGCGATGGATGACGCTTTGGTGCGCTGTGCTTTGGATCTTTCAGGGCGGCCATTCCTTGTATGGAATGTTGATCTTCCAACGCAAAAGATCGGGAGTTTTGATACAGAATTGGTGCGTGAGTTTTTCCAAGCCTTATCGACCCATGGCGGCATCACCCTTCACGTCGACCAATTGCACGGGCTCAACAGCCACCACATTGCCGAAGCCACTTTCAAATCTGTCGCACGCGCCCTGCGCGATGCGCTGGAAACGGATCCACGCAAATCGGATGCCATCCCATCGACCAAAGGCAAGCTCTAACCCAATGCTCACAGCCCTAATAGACTACGATAGCGGTAACCTGCACTCAGCGCAAAAAGCGTTTGAGCGCATGGCCGTAGATTTTTCGAATGAAGAGATCATTGTCACCAAAGACCCCGATGTGCTGCGCAAGGCAGATCGCATCGTTCTGCCCGGTGATGGTGCGTTTCCTGCCTGCAAAACAGCGCTCACCGACAAGGTGGGGCTGTTTGAAGCCTTGCTGGAGGCAGTCGAGGGTCAAGGCAAACCCTTCTTGGGCATTTGCGTCGGAATGCAGATGATGGCGAGTTTTGGCTATGAATATGGAACCACGCCAGGGCTAGACTGGGTGGCGGGCAATATTCGCCCTATTCAACCAGCAAATCCAAAGTTCAAAGTCCCTCACATGGGCTGGAATGATTTGGTGATCACCTCAAATCACCCTGTGCTTGCAGGTTTAAAGACCGGCGATCACGCATATTTTGTGCACTCCTACCAATTTGAGGTGGAGCAACCCGCAGAACGTTTGGCCCATGTGGATTACGCGGGTGAGATCACCGCAATTGTCAGCAGCGGCACGCGCATCGGTACCCAATTTCACCCTGAAAAAAGCCAACGCACGGGGCTGCGGCTGATCTCAAATTTCTTAAACTGGCGGCCATAGATTATTGCAAGCGCGTCCAATTTTGACTCCAGCACAAAAAAACACTGCGATCACCCCCTTAACCAATAAGGCGTCGCCTTTTAGGGGCATTTTAGAGCTATAAATTTTGTCGGTGTCCGGCGCCCAGATGGTGCCTCCGGCATATTTGCCGTTGCCCTTAATCTGCATGCCCAGAATGATATCACGGCCAATGATGGTGCGATTGTCGTTTCCGACCACATCTTTGATCTCACCACATAGGTTGGCGCCGCATTTCGCTATTTTAACATGGATGTATCCGCCCATCTCCACACGTTCAGATTTCCACATTCCAATCGCCGGATCGGCTGCCAATGCACCCGTTACACTCAGCGCCAAGACTGCAAAAATTGTTGTTACTTTCCTCATTTTTTTCGCCCTGTGATCGTATCGTAACCGTGAACACAGATAACCTTCCCCAAAGTGGCCGTTTCAATCAAGCTTGACTTAAGGTGGCTTTGCATCTCAGGGCTAAGCATGGCATAGGATCGCGTAAACCCAGTCAAAGTGAGGTCCATATGATCCTTTACCCTGCAATTGATCTGAAAGACGGACAAGCTGTGCGCCTTTACAAAGGTGAAATGGACAAAGTGACTGTTTTTCATGACCATCCCGCCGCTCAGGCCTTGGCCTTTGAGCACGCAGGCTGCGAATGGATTCATCTCGTCGACCTCAACGGTGCCTTTGCCGGGGCTCCGGTGAATGGCGATACCGTAAAAGAGATTCTCGACAACGTCTCTGTCCCCTGCCAGCTCGGAGGTGGTATTCGCGATATGGTAACGATTGAGGCTTGGGTGAGTCGCGGCTTGTCGCGGATTATTTTAGGTACTGTTGCGGTTGAAAACCCCGCTTTGGTGCGGGAGGCCGCACGTGCATTTCCGGGCAAAATCGCGGTGGGTCTGGACGCCCGCGAAGGCCGGGTCGCCACGCGCGGCTGGGCCACAGAAACAGAGATCATGGTCACAGATTTGGCAAAACAGTTTGAAGATGATGGTATTGCGGCCATAATTTACACCGACATCAACCGTGATGGCGCTATGGGTGGTCCAAATGTTGCTGCCACTGAGGCCCTCGCACGGGCCGTGAAAATACCTGTGATTGCCTCAGGTGGGATTTCATCCATGCAAGACCTCCACGAGTTGAAATCCACCGGCGTTATATCAGGTGCGATTTCGGGCCGGGCGCTCTATGACGGCGCCATTGAATTGGCAGATGCACTTGCCGCATTAAAATGAGATTGAGACCCGCACCGCTTGGAGCATCCAGATGCTGAAAACCCGAATAATCCCCTGCTTGGATGTTGCCGAAGGCCGTGTGGTCAAAGGCGTTAATTTTGTGGATTTGGTGGATGCCGGTGATCCAGTGGAAGCCGCTAGAGCCTATGACGCGGCCGGGGCTGATGAGCTATGCTTTCTAGACATTAAAGCCACCCATGAGAACCGTGGAACCCTGTTTGATCTGGCCCGCCGCACTGCGGAGAAATGCTTCATGCCACTGACCGTTGGCGGTGGCGTGCGCAGCCCTGAGGATGTGCGCAACCTGCTTCTGGCGGGGGCTGATAAGGTGAGCTTCAACTCTGCGGCTGTGGCAAATCCTGACGTGATCGCACAATCAGCCAATCATTTTGGCAGCCAATGCATAGTTGTGGCGATTGATGCCAAAGCCGTGGCCGAGGGCAAATGGGAGATTTTCACCCATGGGGGTCGGCGAGCAACGGGCATTGATGCCATTGATTTTGCCCGCACCGTCGTGGTGAAAGGGGCTGGAGAAATTCTCCTGACCTCCATGGATCGCGACGGCACCCGCACGGGATTCAACCTACCCCTCACCCGCGCCATTTCAGATGCGGTATCAGTGCCTGTGATCGCCTCAGGTGGTGTTGGCACTTTGAACCATTTGGTGGAAGGCGTGACACAAGGTGGGGCGAGCGCCGTGCTCGCCGCATCAATTTTCCACTTTGGTGATTTTACCATTCAGGAAGCCAAAGCCCATATGGCCGCGGCCGGTATTCCTATGAGGATGTCATGACACTGCAACAACTTGAAAACACCATCATCGCGCGTAAATCGGCAGATCCCAGCAGCAGCTGGACCGCACAGCTTTTGGCCGAGGGCCCTGAAAAATGCGCCGGAAAATTTGGGGAAGAGGCAATTGAAGCCATCATCGAAGCGGTGAAGGGCGACAAACAGGCTTTGATCTCAGAGGCGGCAGATGTGGTCTATCACCTGATGGTGATGCTGGCCTCCCGCGATGTGGCCTTTGACGATGTTCTGGCCGAGTTGGCCCGCCGAATCGGCACATCCGGCATCGACGAAAAAGCGCGACGCTAACGCTGGACTGTCACCCGCGCTGGCACCTTCTAGCGATTGGTAACAGCAAATAGTCCCACGGCCGCAGCGTTGGACACGTTCAACGACCCAAAGCCACCTGCCGCATCAATCTTAACCAGAGCATCACAGGTATCTTTGGTGCGATCCCGAAGACCCGGCCCTTCCGCACCCAGAACCAGGGCCGTTGGGCCCACATGGCTCCCAAGAGTTGCGTCAAGTGTCGCCTCTGCCTCACCATCTAACCCGAAGATGAAATAGCCCATCGTCTTGAGACGCTCCATCGTATCGGCCAAGTTTTGCACCCTGAGATAAGGCTGACGTTCCAATGCACCGCTGGCGGTTTTGGCCAAGGCGCCGGTTTCGGGTGCGGAATGCCGAAGCGGAGCAATCACCGCCACGGCGCCGAAGACCTCAGCCGAACGCAAAATCGCGCCGACATTATGTGGGTCAGTCACCCGGTCCAACAGCAAAATCACCGGGGCTTCGCCCTCGCGCACCGCAGCGACGTCTACCAATGAGCCCCAATCGAGCGCTTTGACTTCAAGAGCGGCGCCCTGATGCACGGACTGCGGATCTATGGGTGCCGAGAATTTTCGCGGGTCAGAGATTTCAGGCTCCAAGCCCCCTGCGGCAACAGCCTCGCCCAAACGGTCACAGGCATTCTTGGTCACGATCAACCGCAGCTTCACCCGCTTGGGGTTCAACAACGCATCTCGCACCGCATGTATGCCAAAAAGCCATACGGTTTCGGCGGCAACAGCACGTTTTTCACGTTCCTTTTCGATGATCCATGTGGGCTTTTTCATAACTGTTTTCCAATCCCCAGAGCTGGGGCCATATGCAGGTGAAGACAACCAAAGCGCAAGGTATTTTCCAGCCAACAGCACAATTGCCACGCGGCACATGTACCAAGGTTGGGTCCCGAAGTGTCCTCGAAAACAGGACGAAGTCAACCAAAAGGTGTCTGACACTGGAAGTGCGCCGCTCGATGCCCCAAACTGCCAGCGTGCAAGTCCAATACCAGAGCATGCCTCGCCGAACCGTTATACACATAAAATTTAAAATGAATGGCCTCCGAGAGGCAATCCAGGCTTGGGACTTCAGCCTATCAACTTGCAAAGCACAGAGCAGATGTTCCCACCTCGGGTGTGACTATGAAGCAATCAGCTGAGATCATCAGACCAGATTGAGACTATCTCAGCCAATTTGCGCGCCACCAATGCCGGGTCACCCCGGCTTTCAACGTTCAACCGCACAACCGGTTCGGTGTTTGAACTGCGTAGGTTAAACCGCCAATCCCCAAAGGACAAACTAATACCATCGGCTTCATCGACGGACAGCGCCAGAGGTCTGTAGTGCGCAACCACACGGGCCATCGCAGCCTTTGGCTCCGCCAATGTGAAGTTCACCTCACCTGAGCTGGGAAAGGCTGCTTTGCGGGCGCGTACCAATTCAGATAGGCTTGTCCCGGTACGGCTCATCAATTCCACGACCAAGAGCCAAGGTACCATCCCACTGTCACAAAAGGCAAAATCTCGGAAATAGTGGTGGGCTGACATTTCACCACCATAGACGGCATCATGCGCACGCATCACTTGCTTGATAAAAGCGTGCCCTGTTTTGGCCTGAACCGCCACACCACCCTTTACTGCAATGATATCTTGGGTGTTCCACGTCACCCGAGGATCATGCACAATCGTTGCACCGGCTTCCTTGTTCAGAAAGACCGAGGCTAACAGACCAACAATATATTCGCCCGGAACAAATTGCCCAAGCTCATCAAAGAAGAAACACCTGTCAAAATCGCCATCAAAAGCCACACCAAAATCCGCGCCAACAGACAAAACCATGTCACGGGTCGGCGCATGATTTTTTTTCAACAGCGGATTTGGAATGCCATTTGGGAAGCTGCTATCTGGTTCATGGAACATTCGGTGGAATTTCACAGCACTGGTCTGAGCACTCAAATATCGCTCGATCTCATCAAAACTCGGTCCCGCAGCGCCGTTGCCGGAATTCACCACAATGGACATCGGTCGCAAGGCGCTCAAATCCACAAAGCTTAGAACTTTAGTAACATAGGCCCGCTTTGCCACCGCTTGCATATCGGTCAAGTGCCCAAGCTGCGCGGATATCTCAAACACGTTTTTCTCAGCCAATGCCTTGATATCCAACAGCTCAGTGGCCGGGTCTAAGGGTCGTGACTGCGATTTGACCATCTTGAGGCCATTGTAGTTTATAGGATTATGAGAGGCAGTCACTTCAATGCCGCCACAGGCGTCAAACTCCGTTGTGGCCCAGTACATTTCTTCAGTGCCACTCAACCCAATGCCGAGAACCTCAACCCCTTGGTCCATCAAACCCTGGGCCAACCGTTGGGCTAACTCTGGAGAGGTTTTTCGCGCATCACGCCCAACGACAACCCGTTTTGCCTGTAAAGATTGTGCAAAAGCTCGACCTATCCGATAGCAAATATCACCATCGAAGTTGACACCCAGTTCACCACGGACATCGTAGGCTTTGAAACAGCTCAGAGTGTCGTTCATAATAATCTCGCATCTATTATAAGTATAAATCCAAAACGCAGCATATAGCACGGATAAAAAGTTAATGTTTATTAAAGCTTTTCAACACGGGATTGAAACGTAAAATTATGTTATAATCAACCCAGTCTATTAAACTTAATCCTAACATACCCGTATCAACTTCCATAGGAACCGCCGTGCTAAAATGTTCAGACATTCTATCCATTCGAGCTATCTTCGGGTACATAGAGGATAGATTTGGCATCAGGAATTTGAGTGAAAGTGAGAAATGTGTTTTTTTGGAAGATCATGATCAAAAAACAAACACATCCCAAGTAGTGACAAAAGATATCTTATCGCATGTCCTCACCAAAGAAATGTCTCGACCGACTTTGTTTCGCGCGATCAAGGTTCTGATTAAAAATGGGTTTCTGGAACATTTCAAAGAAAAAAATCGGCAAATTCGTTGTTATAACCCCCGAACAAAGCATCGCAGGTACAGCTGAGATGCCGATTTAGACAACCTTCAGGCTGTTTGGAACACTCCGCATCCCCTATGAAACCCCGTGGGATCTAACCCTGAAGCATAAAATCACTCCTATTACCAACCCTGCCCTCCTGTAATTTCTGCGTATCACCAACATTGGTAATTTTCGGGTTGACGCGCGATTTTCTAAGTCGTAATCGTGCCCAAACCGAGGTGGCCGCCTCAGTTTTAAGTGGGCGACAGGCCGCAAGGTGTGGCAGGGGACTGTAACTCCCTCGCGGAGACGCACGCCTGGTTCGATTCCAGGGTCGCCCACCACCTATTCACCCATAAAACACACAACCTTTCAGGTGCAAGCATTTGAAATAAAATAGACTTATGTCTCACTTGTGTCGCATTGCCAGTATCCTGTCAGTAAATGTTATATGCCAGCCAAGCGGCAATCGTCAGGAGCAAGTTATCAGTGCTGTAAAGCGACCTAAAATTCGTTGATGGATACACCTCTTATGCTAATCATGAGTGAGAACTTAATCAATATCGTGAAAATTGAAAAATCGTAGCAAACGGCCCATAGCGGCCGTTCAGCTCACCCGTAGCGATGGTTGAAAATTAGACATAGTTTTACCAATACCGCGGTTGGAACCAAGGGCCACTAAAGACGCGACAAGACCGTATTCAGAATGACCGTATGCTTTTGAGGTGGTCAGATCAGCCGTAGGAAATTAAATAGTTTTGGATGTGCTAAGGTTGATTAGTGGCTCGCAAACACCCAGTCTAAATCGGTGAAGCCCTTAAACTCAATTGGATTTCCAGATGGGTCGCGGAAAAACATCGTCCATTGCATTGCTCGCTCGGCTCACCTTCAAAGCGTACCGATGGCGGAATAATAAACACCACCTCAGCGGCATGTAAGCGGCTGGCCAACACCCGCCAATCAGGCAGGGCCATAACCATGCCAAAATGTGGCATCGGCACCAAGTACTCCCCCACATAACCGGTGCTTTCGGTTTTCAAAACTGGCCCAAGATGAAACGAAAGTTGATGGCCAAAAAAATCGAAATCTACCCATGTCTTAATGCTGCGACCCTTTTTTGCGCCCAGGACATCCCCATAAAAGCCCCGTGTTTGATCCAAATCGGTGACATTGATGGCAAGGTGAAAAGGTGTGAGCATGGGCCATGGTCCTTATTAAAAGTTAAAAAGCACAAACTCCGTCAAAGAATTGCCGGTCCGTTTCACTCTGAAAGGTTGATTATACAACTAAAAACTAAGGGGCTGTCCTAGATAACCAACATTGCGGTTATTATGGGAAGCATGAAAAAGAGTTGTTTAAGTCAGCACAAACAAGGCCGCCTGATTGAGCATTTCGTAGCCGGAACCACGGCGCGAACAGCGGCGAGGCTTTGTGGGGTTCACCGCAATACCGCCGCCTACTATTTTCTTCGTCTGCGCGAGATTATTGCCTACGAATTGGAGGCTGAGAGCGAGGCGATGTTCGTTGGAGAGATCGAGGTGGACGAGAGTTATTTCGGTGGCAAACGCAAAGGTAAACGTGGTCGGGGCGCTGCAGGTAAGATTCCTGTATTTGGCTTATTAAAAAGCGGTGGAAAGGTTTATACTAAGATCATTCCGGATGCTTCAGGCGCCACGCTGATCCCCATCATAGAGCGCAAGGTGGTCGCGGATAGCATCGTTTATTCCGACTGCTGGCGCGGCTATAATGTGCTGGATGTGTCGGACTTCCATCACTTCCGTATCAACCACTCTAAGCTCTTCGCAGACCGCCACAATCACATCAATGGCATTGAGAATTTCTGGAATCAGGCCAAGCGCCACATGCGTAAATTCAACGGTGTTCCCAAGGCGCATTTTGGGTTATTCTTGAAGGAATGCGAGTGGAGACTTAACAACAGTGACCCGTCAGCTCAGTTATCGCATCTAAGACAGTGGGTTAGAAGGTATTTGAACTAGTTATCTAGGACAGCCCCTTCAATAATTTTGAATTTCATTTTGTCCATCAACCGACTATTTTGCTGGTCATTTGAATCGACTTCGAAGCGTACGCCAACCGGAAAATTCCTAAAGCTAAAAGACATCAGTTCATTCGAAAAAGTTAGACCGAGAAACTCGCAAATAAGGGTGAAGTACGGCCACTCCCTTTGCCATTACTTAACAAACACGTGGACACATTGGGCCGCGTTATTGGCAAAACCAGCCTGATCCCAAGGCGGATCAAGGGGTTGGACATTGCCATTCGCATCGCTTGCGCGACATCTCAAAATATATTCCCCTGATTCAGCTTGCCAAGAGAATGTCCACTTTTGCCACGCGTAGCGATCTCTATTTGCCGAAAGTTTTGCTGGTCTCCAATCGCCCGCGATCTCTACTTCGACTTTATCAATTGGAGTGCCACCGCCTGACCATGCTCTTCCTACCAAATCAACTGCACCGGCAGATACAAAACGTCTACGTGTTGACCAATCAGGAACACCTGGCGGAACCATAAGAGATTTCACGCGAATTGTCTGAATGGGTATGCCCACATCATCTTTGTGCGTCTTGAATTGATAGGTCTTAACCTGTTGATAACCATCATAGGGCTTGGTCAAGGCTTCGATATTTGCAAGCCACTTAACACTCGCCATTCCATACCAACCCGGAACTATGATCCGCAAAGGTGCACCGTGTTGGGGCAGTAAAGGAGCGCCGTTCATCGCGTAAACCAGCAAGACATCAAGTTCTCTAATTTGGGCAAGTCTTAAACTGCGTCCAAAGAAGTGAGGCTCACCCATGTCGTAACCATAATCTGCGCCGGTGAATGAAATTTCGACGACATCGTTGTTTGGGCGAGCTCTCTCAATTAATGGTGCTAGTTTTGTTCCCGTCCATTCAGATGTGCCGACGGCTTCATACATCCAAGGCATGGAATGGGATCGCGGCGAAACACCAGCGCGTCCGTTGCCAGCGCATTCCATGGTTACGGGCATTGTTACCGCAGGCATCGCTTTGATTTCTTCTATCGACAGGTCAAAAGGCGTTTCAAAAGACCCTGAAAATTCTAATCTATGTTTTACGCTATCCAACAAAGGCACATCAAAATGATTGAGTAGATAGTGCCCCCCCGTCGGAGTGATGTCTAAGGCTAAAGTCTCCAACAAAATACCGCTATTTCGATTTGCGAGACTAACTTCAGCTTGGCTATAAATTCCGTCTACCGTTGTTGGTTTATCAGTATAAACCTTAAAGGGGTTTTTGCTCATAGCGATGCCTATTTTTGCTCAGTCAATTGGCGCATATAGTTTGGTATGCTCGGTGATGATACCACCCCGGTTCCCAACTTCAATTGTGCCATAGCGTTCCTTGAAGGCTTCAGGCAAAGGGCGGTCTCCTTCAATCGACAACCACAAGCGCATTAGATGGCGTCGTTGACTTGGGTCTGGCCAATCGAGGAATCCAGTACGGTCATGCAACTGCGAATGGTTATAAACGAACTGCATGTCCCCTGGCTGTAATTGCATGCCAAAACAAAGTTCAGGATCATTGGCCAAGGCGTCGAACATGTCCAACGCCTCAACATGTTCTGGAGACAGACACATCGCGCCGTCAAACCGCTGCGCACTGTTGATATATTGCCGCTGGTAGAAAACGGTCAGATTGCCCTCATACCAACTCAGCACTGGGATTTCCATGTAAGGCTTGGCCCCAGCCGGGATCTCGCCGCGGCGGTCCGTTGCAATCGGATCAAAGAGTTTTTCAAGCAAATCGGGACATTCTTGCTTCATCCGATTGTAGATCGTTTCTGCGCTAACCAGCAGTGATTTCCCACCTTCCTTCGCTTCGCGAATACACAGTAAACCAACAACATCTGCGCTGTCTGTGTGAAATGTTTGACGTTCGCAGGTCTGATAAATGCGACTATTGGGATCATTCGCATCAGCGCCAATGTCACGCACGTGACCTAAGATGTGTCCATCTGCGTTTTGTGATCGAGTACTGCCGATATGGGCACCAATACCGCAAAAGATAGTGGCGCAGAACGCTTGCGAGTAGTTTTCGATAGGCAAACCGCGCAGAACCTCAAGCCCAACTCCTGAAAGCAGGGTTTGCTTGAGGCCGGCGATATGCACACCGAATGTCGCCAGGGGAAACGTTTTTCTGCTGATCTCACCAACATCAATGCCAAGACTTTGAAAATGGGTAGCGGCGGATTCAAGATCGCGCACATCCTCGACGGTGAGCTGATAAAACCAGGCATCAGGGTTGCATGCCATGTCAGCACCCAACCAAGCCGAGGGCTTCGTGATCGCGTCCGGAAGTTGGGCTTTCTGGATGGTTTGCGCAGACATATCTAATCCTTAGTTCCATACTCTCTATTCTTTATTGGTATTGCAGAGCAAAACAAAATCAATTTTAGTCATACTCTATGGTAGCCGAACCTTCGCCGCTCGGATTAGCTGGAAATTGATGAGTGAATAGAGAGTTTTGTGAGACACAACTTAACGTCCCATTGGTTACCAACTAATTTGTCTGAATGACAACACAAAACGCCTTAAAATATTTCAAGACATCGCCGAAAATCATCCGCTTGGCGGTTATGGCAGCTGTCAACTTAATGAGAACACGCATCGAATTGCTAGCGCAGTCTAAATATATGCGCTCAACAATTGACGCCACTCAGCGAAAGCAGCGGCACGGTTAAGCTTGAAATTGGTGCGTGAGTAGAGATGGTGTTCCTGCAGCCCCTCACAGCCAACATAACCCCACACCCAGTTCCTGTTGCGCCTTTAGCGGACCAGAGGAAACATGGGGATGATTGCGGTTATAGTGTAGAGAATTGAGGAGCGTTTATCACCAGAAGAAGGTACAAGCTAGTATTCCCAACTCAATCAGCCTTGCGGGAATAGCTATAATAATTGGCTCAGGTTTGTATATGATCCACCGTTAACGGGTAACTGCTCGATAGCTGATAGCAGAGCGTGCTGCACCACCTGTCTGAGGCCGTATTTAGGTGTTGTCAGGCGAATGAGAACTCGCATCAAATTGCGAGCGCAGCCTAAATCTATGCGCTCATCAATTGACGCCACTCGGCGAGAGCAGCGGCACGATTAAGCTTGAAATTATCGCGTGAATAAAGGTATCGTTCTTTGTTGAAGTGATTGTGAATTGAAGAATAACCGGGCAGAGAATTCGCACTTGCCGTTTCGACGACGAGAGCGAGCGATGCCGCGTTTCAAGACGGTTGCTGCACTTCAGAAACTTGTCAGTTATCACAGTCAAACCTATAACTACTTCAACCAACAAAGTCATCTAGAAAGCAGGCAATCCTTCAAGACAAAACGTACAACTGCTCTCACGGAGTGGTTCAATTTCTGTGCCGCATGATGATTGACTTGATGTGCCTTTTACGGGTGCTAAAGTTTGTCTGACAACACCATTGCACTGCTTAAAATTTTTATTTCTCTTTTATCTCACAAGTAAGATTGTACTCAAACCGCACTAATTCCTTTGTACCTTTTAAGTCAATTCCACGCTTTTTTAACACATCATTAAACGCCGCATCGAGCGCATGTCTCAAGATCAAATCTATATCGTAATCTAGAATATTAAACTTTTTGGGGAAATCGTTTGGGCTGACCTCTTTGGGAACTATCTTTTTAACATCACTTCCATCACCGAATATATTATTCCACCCTGAGCGGTATTGTGGCGTCGAAACACTGGAAAAATGACTGATTGATGATTGAGACGCTGACTTAGGTTGTGGAACTGCTTTGGATGCCGAGCCATCTGCTGTTTTAATTTCAGTATTGGCCGCTTCAGTACTCGCCACCTCAGTCTTCACAACCTCAGTCTTGGCGGCCTCATTTTTTTTTGATTTAGGTTCAGCTTTTTTTGGAGTTTTTACATCACTCATTTTATGGCGCTTTCATAATAAAAATTCGTTAGGAGCATCTAACAATAAGCAAAAATAATATAAAGAGAAAACGCCATGACCAATTAAAAGTTTTTAAGACAAGATGTGTGGCTCCAATACCCAGCCCGTCTATGGGTAGGGGTGCCGGGGAAAATGTCAGCTATTTAAGATGGAAATGGATCTTATCTCGCTGAAATGGGGGCTCTAAAAGGGTGTTGACAGACGGTGGCTGTTGGGGCTGGTTTTGAAATGCGAAATGCATTGCGTTTTAAA
>Ga0209192_10001881_pt1 | contig 15905 bp, 14 predicted proteins | sample ArcticOcean_MG_C_11_FD_187433 | JGI IMG/M metagenome (GOLD analysis project Ga0209192, IMG submission 187433) | Marine microbial communities from western Arctic Ocean - ArcticOcean_MG_CB2_154 (SPAdes) (version 2) | ecosystem: Environmental > Aquatic > Marine > Oceanic | place: Arctic Ocean... | reverse complement strand
TTTTTAAAACCATGGGTATCCTACCTGAGTTCCAAGCCAAGGGTATAGGCAATGCTATCGCCGGACAACTTCACAAAGTCGCTAAATCCCGTAACGCGCAAAAATGTATTTATGCCTTAGTTCAAGTCGATAACCGAGTCAACCGCATGCCAGACCCCGATATTACCATCATGCGTCAATACGAAACCTATATCTTCTAAAGTATACCATCTCTCACTTTTTTCCTATTGCCGTTGGTCTAGGCGCGCAGGAACATCTGCTTTCTTCCTTGTCGCCGCTATAGTGGGAATAGCCATGTGAATCCCCATCACTGAGGCCATTTTCTTCACCGCTATACTAGCCTTTATAGAATTAGTAGTTCCCTACGGCGTTGATAATCTGTTTATTCCGGCCCTAGACGCATATTTAATGGTTTTCTCTATGCATTAGTTTGGTGGAATGCCTCTAACCACCCTATATTTGCCGTCCACAATCGCGGAGTGGAGCAGTTGGTAGCTCGTCGGGCTCATAACCCGAAGGTCGTAGGTTCGAGTCCTGCCTCCGCTACTACCCGAGACCCGAAGACATTTTGTCTTCGGGTTTTGTTTTTATCAGAAGTCCAAGTGTCTATGAAACAGCCAGTTATCTCTAAAAGTAGGTGGATGTTCGAGGTTCGATATTCTGTAGTTTTCGGAGAGTAGTGTAATCCATCGGGAAATAGTACATCTTGCAACCTTCGCTTTTGCTTTGTATTTATAGATTCCCAGAATTGACGGGGGTTTTCGAGCAGTGAAAGAATTTTTTCATCCAAAATTGCAAGGTTCGATTTTTTTGAAGGGAGGTTGTCGAGTTTTAGCTCAATTTCTTTGATTTCCTCTTGTGTAATGCGTTTGTGTTTCTTCCACATCTTTTCGTTGATATGCCCCACGGCAAAATTGTGTTCCAGTTTTTCTAATTCAACTTCTTTTTGGGTTATCTGGGAAAGGAGGTCCTTGCGTTTGCCTTCAAAGCTTTTAAGCGAGTCTTCTAAAACGAGCCTCACTTGTTCTTTGAGTATGGGAATGAGTTTAGGACTTAATTTAAAACCATCGAGTAGTTCCCCAAACTTTTCATGCATTCCCATACGCTTGGATCTCTTCGTGGAGTTCGCATTTACGGTGTGGTTGCACTTATTACACTTGTAGTAATAATTGCCCGTTTTCTTGTGTTGGTAGGAAGTCATATTCTTTTCGCAATTCGTGCAATAAAGGAACTTCGGGATCAAAGGAGTGTCAAGTTTACCTGGTAGCTTCGAGATACCAGCCATAAAGGATCCAGTGAGTTTCTTTTGGAGTAGTTTCCAGTCCTCAGTGGAAACTAGTCGCTCCCAATTCCCTTCGATTTCTTGATCTCCCAATAATTTATTTTTACTGATCCCAGCATAAAAAGGATTACGCCACATGTTGCAAAGGGTCTGCTTAGGGATATTAAAACCTTTGCTTGCCATAAAATCAATGATCTCTTTGTCGGTGGCGTCCTCATAGATTTTCATTTTAAACGCTTTCTTAAGCCATCTGCCTTCCTCGTTGATTTTTATCTCCTGTATCCCTTGAACCCTTCTTGGATCGGAAACCCTAGGCCCATATTTATCATATCCCCTTGGAGCAGTCCCGAGATGAAACCCCTTGCGAACAAAGTTCTTCATACCAGGAATAATCACATCTTGACGATTGAAATTTTCCTTTTGTGCTGCTAAGAGCTCTTTTGAGAATTCGTGTTCACTTCTTACATCAAAGGTGTGTTGCCCGTTACTCACTGCATAGATGCGTACGTTAAATTTGATACGTAAAGAGTAAAGTAGACCAATGTGCTCTGTACCAGAACGTCCAAACCTGCTAGGGGACCATAGGAGAATAAGCTTAGGCCTTTTTGAAACGGGAGTTTTCTTGAGTGTCTCTATTAAGTTGATTAAAGTCTTTTGACTCTTTAGATTTTTGGAGCTTTCATAAGCAGCATCAAACTCCTTGGTGATTAATAAATGGTGTTCACTGGCAAAATCTTGGATTGCCCTTACTTGGGTTTCTATACTTGAGTTTCTTTCAAACTGCTCTTTTGAACTAACGCGTGAGTAAGACCAAACGATAGCATTTTGAAAATCCTTTATGTTATATGAATGCATGATTCTAAATTTTAATTTGTTTCGATTAATAGCATAGCAAGCTCATAGGCTGCCATGGCCAATTCTTGGTAGTTGTCGTTAGTTAATTCAATTTGTAAATGTGATTCTAAGCTGCGCTTAGGTATCAAATGTGCACTTCCTTTTTGATGGTCCATCCCTGTTGTGGATTAGCCCAGAAAGTCGCATTGGAGGCTGGGTGGGTTGAACGATCATGAATGAGGTGTTATAATGTGAAATACATAATGAGATGCATTACGCTTTTTTATAGCTATGGTAGCGCCTTGAGGGAGGTCGTTGTTCCTTAGATAGCGTATGATGTCTTCCATGGTTTTTGAAGATTCATATACACAGGAAAATTTACCTTTCTTTTCGTTAATGATGAACTCGACATACTTTGGTCTCTTCCGTTGGACTATTTCAAGCAAATCTTGATATGTGTCCTCGAAAAGGTCAGAGCAATTTCCTGTGACATTAAGTTCTGTAGCGATGAGCTTATTGAACATGTCAGTGAGTGGAATTGCAATTCTCACTTCATTAACTCGCTTTGGATCCAGATCCTTGATTTCCCCAGTAAGTGCCCAGTCGTTGGTTTCAGGGTAGTAATTGAAATCAATTTGCTTTTTATGATTCACAAAGAGCTCGGTAAGAGTAAGCGTGAATTCAGTTATTTCTTTACGCATTGTTTTCATCAATATAGGGTCGCTGTTTATCCCTTTGAGCAATTCTCGTTCGTGTTCAGATAGTCTGGAATGCGGGTGGTTGAGTTCGCTTATTAGTAGTTCATCATAGGCCTGGTTATCATACCATATCTTTTTTCCGAGCTTGAACAGCTCATCACTTGAGACTCCCAGATTGGTGAGCTGATGGATAATGTGAAACCATAGACCTTGGTAGATATTCATTACTAAGTGTTTTTCGTCTAAGACAAAAGGAAGGAGCCCTTTGGACTTCCAGTAATTTACCTTACGAGAGGTTACACCAAAATCTTTTGGCTTGATGCTCCAAATGGAGAAAGCGGTTGTTATTTGATTTTGGATTTCCAAGTTCGATAATCCCATAACTGAAAATAATTTAACATCAAAACTTACATAAGCGTAAATTTATGATGAAAATATGAGTTGAGCAAACTCGAATTCTTTATGTCAAGAAGCAGGTTGCTTTAGAAATAAAGAAAAATGCTCCTGATGAGGAGCAACAAATAAAACCTTGAGCGTCTACGTGATGTAGACATGAAGTAAACGCCCTTGTTTACAGTGCGTAAACACAAAGATTATGATGATACAAAACGAGCACTTTAGGAATTGTACCGTGAGTTTTAGAACGACATCGGCACATAAAATTCAGTTGAATAAGCTGGCAGAGGCTTCTTCCATGCCGACATCCGAATACCTTTTACACTTGACAAGTTTGCATCCTCACGTCATAGATAAGATGTCCGGGGAGACAATAAAAGAGCAGCAACTAAGAGAGGAAGTACGGAAGCTTCAGCGGCGTGTCATTAAGCTTGAAACCGACCTTGAAAATGCTGATCTACGTATTGAAATAGAACAATCGGCACTCACACAAAAGATCCAAACCATTTCAAAGTTGGAATTAGAGGTTAAACAAAAAGATGCAGAGATTCAGGGTTTACATGTTACGAGCAACAAAATGAAAGAAATTCACCGGTCACAGCTATCAATTGGAAATAAGATTTCTGAAAAGAATCAGGAAGTTGCTAAGAAAAAAAAGCTTGAATCGGATGAATATGTATTAGCTGGCTTAGGGCTCGCGGGAGTTTTGGCTATTGCGCTCAAGGCGTTACTAAAAAGATGAAATGGAGCAACTATTCTTAGAAGAACATGAGCAGTTTTCACAGCGAGCAACTTTATTCGCTTCTACCCTTTCCTTCTTGGCGTCAGAAATCACTTTCTTCACATCTAACCAATTGTCCCTGCCTTCTAGAACTTCTAAAGGCGTATATATTCCATGAGCGGAATGTGGCCTATTCATATAGGCATCGATTGTCGAACTGAGGATTTGCTTTAGCTGCAGCCCGTCTCGAGCAATGTGAACAGAACCAAATTCATTTTTCAACGTGTGAAACACACGCTCAATCATAGAATTTGAGGCCATGACACTTTTACCTGCAACCCAATGCGTCACTCTAAAGTACATATAGAGCAGTTCGGTGTCAATAATTTTTTTGTTCTCACTGCCGCCATCTGTCATATAAATGATCTTGTCAGGGTTATGCTTCAAGAATGCTTCTCTCAACACATCTGCAGATATAGACTTCCTCAGCTTATCAGATAATCGCCAATTCACAATACCTCTAGACTTATTATCCACGATACAATACAAATACCACTTTTCACCATAGATGGTTTTAATAATCGAAACATCAGCATGCCATATATCATGGACATTTTTAGCTCTGATTTTTATGGCTCGTGGCTTGTAGGTCTGCATTTGCTTAGTAGTAGTTAGATCCTTTACTATGCCATAGAATGAAGACAGCCCCATGGCTATTTGGCCCTTTCGAATGGCATGCGCATAAATAACCCTCTTATTCTCGCCACCTTCCTTCACCAACTGACGACATAACTGGCGTTCCGCATGCCTTATCTTATTTGGTGTAAGTCGAGCACAAATTTTATCTGTGGTTAAGGAACAATTCATCTCTAGGATATTCTTCCAGCCCCAATATCTATTTCTGGAAATACCCGCATGCTCAAGAAAATACTGTTGGGTGACCACCCCTTCAAGTCCTTCAACCACCTCCACAAACTTTTCCTTGTTTTCGCCTAACATCCGTGTAAAGCTCTTGACACCCATGGCGTCTTTTACAAAGCTCACGAAGGTCATATAGGAGTCTATGGCATGCTTACTACGTTCCAATTCTGCATCACGTCGCGATAGATATTTAATCACCGTTGGATGCTCTGCTCCATTTTCGAATTGATTAACAAACTTTGAAATGGGTGTTTTTCGCCATTCAGAAAGCGTTGCTCTCGGAATTTTTCGAATGTCACTTTTTGAAAAGTGCTTTAGCTCCTCACCGCAACAAACGGCAAATTTGAGCTCTAGAGGATACTTTGAATTACCATGCATCATATTTAGAATTTAAAAGTTCAAATTCAAACATGAAGGCCCGCTACCGAAAGGCAAAATGTTCGGTATTTACCGAACACACGTTTGGAATCACGTGTAATTCCAACACATATAAGGTTCATTAAACACCTAATAATTGGTAAAACCAAGTGTTCGGTAAATAATTAACCAACCAAAAAATTGCACATAAAATCGTTAAGCCCTATGTTTATAAGGCTTTGAGAGAAGGACTAAAAACTCATGACAACGGTAAAATACAAAATCTCCGAGGGTTCGGTTCCCTCTCTCTCCGGCTTAGACTTTAGAAATGACTTTAGATGGTTCATCGCCGTGCGATTCTTTTGGAATAGGGCATAGGAGCTATTCTTTCCAATGATGGACTCAAGCTCATCGACTTGCTTTTGGTAGATCTCAATGATGCCCTGGTGTTTCCCTTCACTGCGCCCTAAGATGGAGTTGATGACCATATCGGCCGTTACCACATCGTATTCATCCTGGAGCGAGGTGTATGCACGATTGCATTTGGACCGTGCATTTTCAAGAAAGATGTTGATGCGCTTTGATTCGGTGTGCTCACGCATGCGACATCGAGATCGTTTGACATCCCAGTCTTTGGATGGCACACGGATTCCGAGCGATGTTTTGGCACTCTTACCATTGATGGTCACCCTAAGCATAAGGGGTGCACCGTTTTTGTTTTCTCTTTCTTGTCTTAGAAAGAAAAGGATACTGAAGGTCGATTTAGACTTCATACAACGTAACTATTAAGTGCCTTGAGGTGGGTTAACCCCAAGGCGGGTTACGTCTTCCAGATTCGCATGATCAAGGTAGAAAACACTACGCAACCACCACCTACGCAATTCGCCGCAATCGAGCGAAACTTTCACGAAACCCAAGCGGGGCAAGGACTTCGATTAAGTCATACCCCAAAAAAGGTTGGGGTACGATTTGGGGTACGGGCAATTTCATTAAATTGCGTCGACCTGCGTGGTCCAAACACTTAAAAACACTTGTATTGCGTTGAATTTCTGCGAGTTGCGTCAAGGTTCGATTCCTTTCCAAAGAGCCTCTCTCTCCGAGGCGCAGTGGAGAATAAAGGATCCGAACCCACGACTTCTTGACTGCCAGTCAGGTATTCTAATATAACTCATAAATGATTCGGTTTAGCTAAAGGTAAGTAAAATAGGGCATTGAATGGGTTTACCGTCTTTCCGGCAATCGCGCAAGCCATGTACGGTATTTACCGTACACAAACTATTCACTGCATCAGCGTTTTTAACGGTATCAATTTCGCTCTGAAGAGATCGCGATTCTTGAATTAAGCATCATTCCAAACGTCTGTTCGGAATATTCCGAACAACACTTCCGCGATTGCCAGAGACGCATCTCAAAAGCACCTACTCTATCGCTTAACCTTAATATATTTTCTTACCTTCACATTGGTTGGCAATTTGGCGCATCTTCCGGAGAAGCCCTCTGTCGGAGGAGAAGTATCCAAATCGTAACCCCGCTTGGAAACAAGCGCTGTTGATTATTGATTTTCAAGGGTTTACAAGAAAAGGTTCTAGCACCGCTCTCTCCGCTGCGTAACTCAATACCATTTTCTTGAAATGCAATGGAGCTGTTTCTTTGATAGTCTTGTCCATAATATCTTAAATTAGTCTCCAATCGACTAAAGTCCAACTTATAGAGAAGTATTATAGTCTTCAGCCGTTAGTTGAAGAGAATGAGCCATTAAAATCCAATTAGAGTCAAGCAATGAAATTTTTTCTTTCAATCTGCGCAGTATCACTTTCGATTGCATTCTCCAATGCACAAAGCAAAGCTGATACAATGGTAAAATCCTGTCCCGCGCCAGGCAAGGTCGATTCGACGCTAGTTCAACAAAAAACAAACGTAGCTTACTTCGACGACAATCACAATCAAATACTCAGCGCTACTGATGGTGAATTATATGGGGCCATTTCTTGTAGTGAGTTTGAAAAAGCAATTAGCTACGCCTGGCCTATTCGTCAGGTTGTCATTTACGAACCCAAAAACTACAAGGTGCATAAGAGCTATCAAGTTTTTCATAGCTACACGAGATCAGAAAAAACAGTTTTAGTGGTTAACTACTACGATAACACCGTCACTATATATCAACCTAAAAACGTAGAATAATGAAAATCAACAACAACCTAGTTGTCCTGCTCTTTTCAGGACTTATTGCTCTCACTTCATGTGCAGAAAAGGAGGTCATTGAACCTGAAATGGCAGTTTCGTTTTCAAACAACGCACCTTACAAAATAGAATGCGAGAAACTTTGTGGTGATGGAGGTGATGGTTCAGCTGAATGCAATATGGTCAAAGGACGAGACACCAGTACAGACTATCCTTTTGAATACTCCGAATGTGATTGTGAAGGTTGTGCTATGATTATGTCTTCCCCAAACGACACAATAATTATTGATCCAATTGAATTTTTCCAAGAAGGTACGTACAAATTTTCTGATGAGTTTTTTGAATACATAGACTCCAACGAAAATTCAACACTACAAAAGTTGACGAGTATTGACTATGTTGAAACCTCAGACTACAATCAAACCGGAACGCATGCCCATGCTTTGGTTTATAACTACACACTCGCGGACGGAACCGAATCTAACATAGGGTTCTTGTTTTACTCTGCCACCAACGGTGACAAAGAAGGAGGTAGAATAAGCTGTTCAGGAACTTGTGGGTGTAAGGTTCGAGTCACAGGATCGCTTGATTTCCATTGCAGTTGCACTGATTGTAACATGTTGTTCGAGGACATAACTCTTCCTGACGACGCTAAAAACTAAGTTCATTCAAAAATCCCGTCTTGGATGTACCTCTGAAAGGCATATACGGGAAACGAACCTTATCCAAAACCCATTATATTCGCCTTGTTAAGTCAAGCAATTGGGCGAAATGCCCTCCGCGGCCGATTGGGTTGCTTAGCGGGTTGACTTAGCGAAAAGAGTTCTCGTAAATTACTGATATTGAGTATATTGGAGAGTTAGGTTCAAAACCCTCTCTCTCCGTCACTGGTTTTGAACAAACAATATTTGAAGATTACTAACCATTCATAAAAATGAACACGAAAAAAATTTATTCAAGCCTATTTGTAATGATTATTACAACCCTAGTGCTCTATTCCTGCAAAAAAGAAATAGCTGATCCAGAAATGTTCACACAGTCAGAGTATGAAACGGCCTTATCTTTCTTAGAAAATGCAAATCCACCAAAAATCCCATACGAGGGCTGTATTCTTGCCATGAGAGAATATGAATATCAAAACCAAGAAATTACCGATTCCGCTCAACGGTTTACCGGTATGCTAAACTATCTCGACACAAGATTGAATGAACTATTTCCCGATATTGTTTATCCAGGGTTTATGGATGAAATGCAGCAGCTGTATGAAAACTTCAAGCTGGTAAGATCCTTCGAAATTAGCCCAGATTCAATGTATGACACTTATTCAAATCCAACTGTACTTGAAGGTTATCAATCTTTTGAAACACTTTATAGCGAAATGCGCATTGCAGAAATTGATGAAGAAAATCCCGATGACATTCATTATACAAATTATTTAAGAGGATTGGATTCTTTGTCTCAACGAACCTATTCCAATAGAGTTTCCTTGCAAGAGTTAACAGATTACGCAACAACATACTCACAACAATCTTCAGGCAGTGGTAAAACTTTACTTTCGCCTTGGACATCATATTTAACCTTGGTCAACCCAATTAATTGGGTTCGGGGTATATCAGGTTTAATCTTCCACAAGAAGATTGACTCATTGGTATTAAAATTCGCAGAACAACCTGATTTTTTTGGCAGTCATATAAACCAATCACCCTCAAATGCATTCAAACACTCCTTAACAGCAATGCTGTACAGAAACTACTTTGGCGCAGCGGCAGCAGATTTTGCCATGTGGAAGCATGAGTATACTGGAGGTAATGAATGTCGCGATATGCACATGGATTTACACAACAATGACATGGGGGGCTTTTATAAATATTATGCATTTAGAAAGCCTCTTACAACTCTTTGGTGGAAAAATAAAAAGTTTGCGGAACGGGTAAGAGATTATATTCAAGATGAAAATAATGGTGTCCTTGTCAATGGTGCCTTTTTAGGAGATGACTGGTCGGCACGTATTGACACAAAAGGAAGCAAGGACTGTGAAGATTGTAAAGAAGACAGAAAGAAGAAAAGATATGGAATAACCAAAAAGAAGTACATTTACTTAAAACCTTAATCATGAGAAATGTTGTAGTTGTTTTATTGACATTGATTTCCTTATCCGGCTGTGAAAAGCCTGTAGATCCTGTCCCAACAAGGTCTGATTGGCATATTGGCATGAAGATAAATGAACCCATTGAGGTTTGTTTTTACGTTAAGCCAAAGGATTACGATCTGAGAGAAGGCTGCCGTGCAGCAGATGATAATGACGGCACAAAGTTTGGAATATATGTACCAATTGGATATAGGGCTGTGGACGACACGATAACACCTGAATTCTTCTCAGAATATATGGATACCGTTTTCTTATATACAATAGTAGGGTCAGATACACTGTATTATCGAAGTAAAGATTTAACAGACTTGGAAAGCTATTACTTACAACCTGTTGGTGTACTCGAGAGTGGAACACAATACTTCAGTTTCATGGTTGATGTATCTTCCTCTGATTTTTATTAAAAAAACAGTTTCGTTTTAAAAGGCCGCTGTGGGATCAGCGGATTTTTCTGGGGAGTGTGAGCTGGTCCTGTAGACTTCCCCTTTTTGTACGGATGAACGAGCTTGTAGAGAATCGAATCTTTGAGTGAAATCGTTTATATTCGCCTTGTTAAGTCAAGCAATTGGGCGAAATGCCCTCCGCGACCGATTGGATTGCTTAGCGGGTTGACTTAGCGAAAAGAGTTCTCGTAAATAACTGATTTTGAGTATATTGTAGCGTTAGGTTCATTCCCCTCTCTCTCCGAGGCATACCAACCGTCAAGACCTCTAAAGATTTGCGGTTTACTGCGAACACCATCTTTCTGAATTTGGATGCCACGCAGAAACCAATTAATTAATATCTTAACGGAAACTAATAAAAACCTAAATCCTGCTTCTTCAACGCTCATAACAACCCGGAAAAAGAACAATAAACCTGTACAATTCCCGATTTACTGGTGGACTTTCTTTCAACGGGCATAAACCAGAGCATAAAAGAAGTTGTTTACAATGGCAACTCTCTCAATCGGCAACGTCCGAATTACGCCGTAAGCTTTACACTCGTTTTGACACCTTACACCTACTCTGCTCACTAGATGTTGACCAGAGCACTCGAAGGTGGTGTGCTCAGGCACTCGAGAAGAACTTGGATACGTGGTTTGATCGGAATTCGCGAGCACACTCTATCGTACTCTGCTCGGAAAATGTGCTCGGCGTAATCGTCCTGATAACGGATGGAATACGATGATAGAACCACTCAAAAAATGCGCTCTTCCCCACAGTAAACAACAACGTATATGATCCATAGGGTAAGTTACTCCCAGGACCATCACATTGTCAAGCGTTCGTGGTAACTTCTACCTATCCACAATGCTTCGACAGGCGCTTTATTTTGCGTAAATTGAAGGGAAATTGGTCCGGTAAGGTTTAATACGGATCATATACGGGACCGTTATAGGGAATGTATCCGTTGTTCCCACCATGGCCGGGGTTGCTTCAATGCTTTATACTCGTTTTGATACCTCACACTTGGTGTGCTCGAGTGGTGTTGACCGGTGCGCGCGAGGATAGCGTGAGCGGATGGACTCGAGATGGAATTGGTCACGGATTGTGATCGGGAAACTCGAGGATACTCTTGCGCACTCTGACCGCATGATGGGACCACAACGCCCGAGGATGATGTGAGCACTGCCCGCGAGGAGGACGTGATCGGGAATTGGCTTGAACTCGCACTCCCTATAACAACGCATATGATTCATGTCTTAACGCGTTGCCATTTTGTTTATATTCAAAGCTATAAACATAATAACAACGCTAACACGAATCATATTCGGGGTCGTTATAGGGAATGTATCCGTTGTTCCCACCATGGCCGGGGTTGCTTAAATGCTTTATACTCGTTTTGATACCTCACACTTGGTGTGCTCGAGTGGTGTTGACCGGTGCGCGCGAGGATAGCGTGAGCGGATGGACTCGAGATGGAATTGGTCACGGATTGTGATCGGGAAACACGAGGATACTCTTGCGCACTCTGACTGCATGATGGGACCACAACGCCCGAGGATGATGTGAGCACTGCGCGCGAGGAGGACGTGATCGGGAATTGGCTTAAACTCGCACTCCCTATAACAACGCATATGATTCATGTCTTAACGCGTTGCCATTTTGCTTATATTCAAAGCTATAAACATAATAACAACGCTAACACGAATCATATTCGGGGTCGTTGTTTACCATGGCAACTCTCTCAATCGGCAACGTCCGAATTACGCCGTAAGCTTTACACTCGTTTTGACACCTCACACCTACTCTGCTCACTAGATGTTGACCAGAGCACTCGAAGATGGTGTGCTCAGGCACTCGAGAAGAACTTGGATAGGCGGTGTGATCGGAATTCGCGAGCATACGCTATCGTACTCTGCTCGGAAAATGTGCTCGGCGTAATCGGCCTGATAACGGATGGAATACGATGATAGGACTACTCAAAAAATGCGCTCTTCCCCACAGTAAACAACAACGTATATGATCCATAGGGTAAGTTACTCCCAGGACCATCACATTGTCAAGCGTTCGTGGTAACTTCTACTTATCCACAATGCTTCGACAAGCGCTTTATTTTGTGTAAATTGAAAGGGAATTGGTCCGGTACGATTTGATACGGATCATATACGGAACCGTTCTGCTCAACATTAAGTATATTCAAAAAAACTAAACCATAAAACCAAACATAAATGAACAAGCTACTTTTTCTAGCCGCTTTTGCCGCGCTAGTAACCATTACAAGTTGTGAGAAGAACGAGGATGTCACTCCCGAGGTGAGTGCTAGTAATCTAACTCCCCATCGGATCGGACCTAATCAGGTGAATCCCTATGAAATTTCGAACATGGAAGCTGCCTACAATGTGGTTTCAAGTGAGTTCGGTCTTCCTTCAACATCACTTTCACCGAACTCTGCCTACATTGAAGTGTTACTTCAAGATGAAGATGACGAAGAGCTTCTTGCTGATGATTTTTCCATCATCACATTTGATTACCCTCCACATAGGGATTTGATTCGAGAAGGCGACTATTCAGACTGGAACCCTTACAACGTATGTGACACATGTGTCACTCCAAAATATGTCACCGTAGATCTCAATCATTCTCTACCATCGGGATTGGCAATGGATACCCTTGATATGGTATACTTTCCCGATGAAGACCCTACGTGGAGCAGTCTCCTTTCTGAAAGTGCTCTAGAAGATTTTTACTATCGTATGGAAGAAGAAGCATACAACATTGCGGGTGTAGATTTCGGAGAAGAATTCAGCGGCAAAACTTCACTTTTTAACAGATGGATCCCTGATGGCAACATCAAATATTATGACGATCAAATTAATTCTCCTGGTAATGTCGACCTCGAAGGAATGAGAGTTGTTGTTAATAAAGGAATCAAAACATCAAGAGTGTACACTGATAGCAACGGTGATTTCACAATGACTAAAAAGTTCTCTGGAAAAGTCAGGTACAAAATACAGTTTAAAGGTGACCACTTCGTTTTGAGGAACAAAGTGGGTAAAAATCAAGTCGTATCGACTCGTATGAAAGGATCTTGGGTCAAAGTAATTACAGATCAAAAAGAGCTGTACCCGGCAATCACTTACAGGGCCGTATATCATTACTACAATCTTTATATACTGAATCTTTTAAGGCCTTACGCCTCTGGAAACAGAATTAAAATTAATCTTAAAACCACAAGTTCAGGTGGTGAAAAAGGTGAAACACCAAAAGTTAAGGAGGGAAGAGTTATTAATCTGTACACTGAGACTGACAATGTCAAGGAAATAACAAGGGTAGCCTTTCATGAAATGCAGCATTCAGTTCAAGGAAGAGTTTCGGGTCTTCTTAGTGCACTGGACGTTTATTCTGCGGAAAGTATGGCCACGGGAGTGGAGGTATTCTTAACTAGAATATACTTTCCAGGTTACGACAATGACATTGCAACTTCCGTTACAGCAGGAACCCCTGGAGTAGTAGTTAAAACGCGAGGTTATACAGGATTAGTTCGTGATTTAGTAGATAGCGCCAGTAGCCCAGAAGATTATTGCTCAGGTTTTATACTGTCGGAGATAGAAGCTGATTTTCACTCGAGCTCACCTGTGACATGGAATAGCTGGAGAGATGAAATCATTGCAAAGAGATCAATGAACCCAACAGTAAACAAGGTATCCGATTTGTTTGCCGCATGGAAAAGCTAGCATCAATGAAGTTCTTTAGGGCCATATTATTTCTAACTACCGTCCTAGTATCAGGTTCATGCTCAAAAGACCCACTTTATCCGTTAGAATGGACTGGTATAGCACTGGAGGTAGGATGGATAAACGACTTGGATGATTCAATTACCGTGAATGCATGGAGAGGAAGTTCGCACATTGTTTATAACAGGACATTCGCACCTAATGACACAGTGATAATCAAGTACCACTTTGAAAGTCCAAATGCCTATTTGGACATCAAATACCTAACGCCATGTGCAGCTTGTCCAGATTCCATGACTATTGAAACTACTGACACCTGTTTTAAGGCTTCAACACTAAATACAGACGAAGACCTGTTGAATTGGAACAATGCCTCAAAAGAAACTGATTCTGTGCGGTTCCTCAGAGGTTACTTTGTCATTGATCCGGCAACAGTTCAAAACACCTTGAGCTGTGATTAAAGGTTTCAAAATTTTAATGACATTCTTTGTACTGTTGTTCATGGCAACTTTCAAAATGACCGCCCAGATTGACAAGAAATGGAGCGGTCGTTTTGGAACGTCCATAGTCTATGAACCTCCATTTCAAAAGGTCTACATACCCATTGGTACGGACCTTATTCAGTTTAACCCTACACTAAAATTGCGGGTAAATGGAGAGCTTGACTATCATCTAACCAATCGAATAGAAATCGACCTCGGCGCAGGGCTCGGAAATGTTGGAGTCCAACCCAAGGGAGTGACATTGGATCCAGAGGTAATTCAGACAATCGACAGAGAATTCAACCCGGAATCCTTAGCCGCTTTTAATAGGGCACAGGCGGGTAGATTTAACCCTTCGTTCGACCATGGTTTTATTTTCATAGGAGGTTTTTATTCACTCGGACCCTCTGCGAAATCCTTCGACATGGGAGTACGATATCATCTACCGTTCTATTTCAACACAGAGTATTTTAGGGGTTTTACCCAAGTAGAATACGAAGACGTGGCCACGGTGTACAGATCATTCTCTGATCCAACTTTGATGTTTGAATTTCTTTTGAGAAAGCCTATTACGATCAAGCAAAAAGAAATGCACCTAACATTTTCGGCGTTCTATAATAGCGGATACTTTAGAGTTCGAGCGAGAACATTAATGGCGACCAACAGAGCCTCGGAATACTATGAAAGCGAATATCTGGTTCCGAATTGGAATTTCATTTTCTCGTTGTCCTTCCCATTGTTTTAATGCTGAGCAGAACAACGCATATATCCCATGCTTCTCCGCTGCTGGCTTTTGCGTAAATTCAAGCCTAATAACCAATAATCGCAGCGGGCACGGGACATATACGGGTCGTTGTGGCTAATTTGAATGAAACAAACTCTCCAGCATATAAAGAAGTACTTCACCATTTGGTGGATTCCAATTGCAACCAATATTTTGGCGATTGGAATATTCTTTCTCGGAACTCTATTTAAACGAGATTGGATAATTGACGCTTCATTAATTGTCTTCTTCGTAAATATCATAGGGACAATAATTTCAAGCATAGTTCAGATTGTCATTCGGAAATGGTATTTTATTTTTCCGCAACTAGGACTAGGAGCATTTCTGTTTTATTACACGGTGATTATTTTCACATATTCCCCACCAGATTACTACGGAGCAAATAAGGAAATCCCTGAAAATATTGACTTCTCTGAACCTTTAGACTCCTTACCCGCAATTACTGACTTTGGAAATTACGACTTGATTCTCACGAATTATGCGCAACCAGGAATTTACAAGTACTACACAGACTTTCAACCAAAAGAATTAGGACACTTTTACATAAAGGCATTTGAAATCACTTCTAACGACAGACTATCAGGAGATAGAATGTATGAAAGGTCAAAAGTAGAAGTTGACAATCTTGAACCGCAAAAATGGAATGGTGAGTTTACAATTTATGAAGGGAGTTGGGGAGACAAATATGGAAGCAGAATTGAATTATGGTTTCAACCTTCAAGTGGTGACAATGAATTTAAAGTAACAGAAAGGAACTACATTGTAGAAGGTTGGATGAGATGAAAAAAAAACTAGCCACAACAACAGCTATAGTGCATGCCCTGCGGGACACGCACCATAGCCAAACTTATAGGGAATGTATCCGTTGTTCCCACCATGGCCGGGGTTGCTTCAATGCTTTATACTCGTTTTGATACCTCACACTTGGTGTGCTCGAGTGG
>Ga0209192_10001876_pt1 | contig 15946 bp, 19 predicted proteins | sample ArcticOcean_MG_C_11_FD_187433 | JGI IMG/M metagenome (GOLD analysis project Ga0209192, IMG submission 187433) | Marine microbial communities from western Arctic Ocean - ArcticOcean_MG_CB2_154 (SPAdes) (version 2) | ecosystem: Environmental > Aquatic > Marine > Oceanic | place: Arctic Ocean... | reverse complement strand
TTTCCCCTATTAGTTTTTGCTGAAAATAATTTAAGAATAGTTGATGGGGATACGATTCATTTAAATGGAGATAAAATTCGTTTCTCGGGTATTGATACACCTGAAATAAAGCAGATGTGCAAGAAGATTGAATTGATTATTGCATGTGGATTAATGGCTAAAAATTTATTAGAAAAAAAAATAGGGATGACCATTCCTGTATGCATCATGGAAGGTAAGGATCGATATGGAAGACTACTTGCTGAATGTTTTGTTAATGGGGAAAGCCTTTCTAGTTATTTAGTGAGAGAAGGTTTCGCCTTTGCTTATACGCAATACTCCAAAAAATTTGTTGAGGATGAAAAATTTGCGATAAAAAATAAAATTGGAATGTGGTCTATGGATTTTATATTTCCTTGGGACTTTAGAAAAAGTAAGTATAATTATAAATAATACTATTACTTCATAATGATCAATATAACTTTAAAGCAAAACCATAAAAAATATTTTCTCTTTCAAAGAAATGAGTATTTATCTAAAAAACAAATTAAAGTGAGAAAGCTACTTGGAAGATACCTTTTTACTAAAGTATTTATTAATTTTTTTAATTCCTTATCGTCGATAAATAAAAAGTTAAATGAAAATTTTAATAATGAATTTAATGAACTGAAAAAATATCTTCCCAATAAAGCTTTAAACATATTAGATATTGGAGCAGGTTTAGGTGTTATAAATTTATATTTAAACGAGCACTATAAAAAAAGTGTTAATTTCACTTTAATTGATAAGAATTTCATTGAAAAAAAAGTTTATTACGGGTTTAACGATAAAGGACAAGCCTATAATAACTTTAAAATTACAGAGGATTTTTTAACTTCAAATAACCTTGATCATAAAAAATTATCAATACTTGATGCAGATACTAATTTTTCATCCATCTTACAATACGACTTAGTAATCTCTTTAATTTCAATGGGGTACCATTATCCTGTTAGTCAATATTTTTCATTTTTTAAAACAAATACCCACAAAAAAACAAAATTTATATTTGATATCGCCAAAGAGTATAATAATTCAGAAGAAATTTTTAGTCTTTTTGACTCTGTAAAAATTATACATGAAAGCGATTTACCAAGACATAACTATATAAGGATATGTTGTACTGGTTTTAAAAATTAATATATTTTTATTAACTTAATCAACTTTAAAAATATGAATTTAGAAATTATTATGCCACTAATTTATTTAATTTGTTTGACGATTTTAATTGGGCCAAAATTTTTAAATACCAATTCATCTTTAAAACAAATGCTGAGCGATTTAAGTTTTTGGGCTTTAATTGTTATCTGTATAGCGCTTAGTTATCAGGGTTATGATTATTTTATAAAATAAAAATATGAAAAATCTCTTAATCCTATTATTGTTAGCCTCTAGTTTGTTTTGGGGGAAAATTAATTGAGCGCAGAATTAGTAGTTAATTCTTTTTGGTTTTTATCCATTTTGACTGCTCTGCTGTATATAACTAGAAAAAGGTATGTTCAAAAAAAAGAGTTTCCTTTTATTAATAAAGCTTTTCAAATCTGCTTTACCGTTTCCATAGGTTTAATAATACTAGGATTTTATTTAATGGTGACGCGGTCATGAAAAAAGTGTTAATTGAGTGTGGAGAGAATACAAAGACTTTAGATAACTAGGTTTTTTATTATCATGGTATTTATTTAATGAAAAAACTCTTAATTTTATTATTGTTATTGCCTAGTTTGAGTTGGGGAGACTTTATTATGAAAGACTTAATTGATGTTTTAAGAACTATAAATAATTCTAAAACAAATAAAGTGGCCATGGACCTACAGTCTATAAATGAAAATCAAGATTCATATGATTTTATTATCAGAAAAGCTAATTTAAGTAAGACTGATGCAGTAAAAATAGCACTAGCATTAAATAGTATTGAATTAAATAATGGTCCTAAACTCCACACCATTAGTTTAAGCTTTAATCAAAAATTAAAAGATGATGGAGTAATAGAAATTATTAATAATATTCCCCAAGACACAAGTGTCATTGCTTTTGTGGAGTGCGGTATTACCGATTTAGCAGGACAAAAAATCATCGATTGGGCTTATAGGAATGATCATTTGATAGCTGTTTATTTAGAAGGAAATAATTTCACTGATACCATGTATTCTAAATTTAAAAAGCTAAAATCAGATAAACCAAATTTGACAATTTTAAGTAAGTGGGCAAATGAGGGTTTTGAAAAGATGGTCAAAGAAACTTACAAATGAAAAGACTCTTAATTCTTAATCAAATTAATATTATTAGTATTCTAAATTAAGCCAATAAATAAAATATTTCAAGTAGCACCTAAATTTTAGAAATTAATTTTTATGGTGCCTCCGAGAAGAATCAAACTTCCGACCCCGTCATTACCAAGGAGGGAAAATCATTGATTATCAACAAAACCTCCATTCTACGTGCACATATTTACACATAAAGAAACGTTATTTCTCAATGATTTTGTAAGTATGTGTCTTGACGTGTTTTTAAAACATGCACAAATCTTGCACGCATTATGATTAATTTTTTTGGTGCCAATACCAAGAATTGAACTTGGAACTGAGCATTACCAATGATGTGGCAAATGCTCATTTTTATTGTTTTTCAATATTCCATAAATTTACAATGTATTGAAAATTTTTCTCTTTCTTTGTAGTTTAATATGCGTGTAATTCGTAACCATAACTTTAGGTTTATCTTGAATTATATAGCCTTATATTTTTGTAAATTAATTACATATAAAAAATGTTAAAATTATCTTAATATTTAGATTATGAAAAAAGGAGCTAATAGAAACGTTAGAGCAGTTACTCTAGAAGCCAAAGGCGTACTTACGCTTAAAGACTACCCTTATCCAGAACTTAAAAAAGGGTGCGCAATTATCAAAATGGAATACTCTGGAATTTGTGGAACAGATAAACATTCATTCAACGGTTTTTTTGAACAAAAGGGTGGAAGACCAATCCCTTTACCAGTAATTCAAGGTCATGAAAATGTAGGTATTATAGAAGAAATTAATGGTGTCCTTCTTGATCATGATGGTAATAAATTAAAAGTAGGTGACAGAGTTGTGCCTGCTCCTAACATATCATGCGGTAAGTGTTACGCTTGTAGAAATAATAGACCCTATTACTTTTGCGAATGTAAGTTAGATTATGGTAATAACATTGGCGCTGGTGAGCCGCCTTTTATATTTGGTGGCTGGAGCGAATATTTGTACATATTACCTGGGAGTCATTTATTTAAATTCCCAGAAAATATTGACCCAAGATTTGGCGTCTATATAGAGCCAATGTCAGTAACTGCTTGTTTAGACAAAGCTAGGCAATGGTCTTCTGAATGGGAGCCTTTTAGAAGCGGTGATACTGTTGCTATTTTAGGCACAGGTCCAATAGGTCTATTTCATTTAATTAAAGCAAATCTAATGGGAGCGGGAAAATTAATATCAATCGACCCCAGTATTTATAGAACTTCACTTGCTAAAGAATTTGGAGCAACATACGTTATAAATAGTGATCAAAGAGACGAGATCGTTGATAATATAAAAAATATTACTGATAATGTAGGAGTTGATCTAGTTATTGATTGTAGCGGAGATGCTAAATGCTTTGGTATTGCTTTAGATTTAATAAGAGAAGGAGGTATGGTTATTGAAGTAGGTGTATTTTCAAATTCGTATGAAATCAATTTAAATCCTCATAAACAAATTTTAGAAAACAGTGCCAGGATAATGGGTGTCGGTGGAGATGAGATATCACAATATTATCCCAGTATTACTTTATTAGAAAAAACAATCGATCAATTACCCTGGGATAAAATTATAACTCATGAGTACAAAATAGAAAATGTGCATGAGGCAATGGAAGTCGCTATGAGTGAGAATTCAATGAAAGTTATTCTAAGTCCCTAGAGCTATTAAAAAAAATATTGTATGAATGATAATAAATTTCTTAAAAAAATTGGAAGAAGAAAATTTTTAAAGACTTCCGCTTATGGAGTTGTACTATCAGTATTTCCAATAATATCTCAAACGCAATCTAATCCTGATGTTATCGTTATAGGTGCTGGTTCTGCCGGATTATCAGCTACAGCTGAATTAATAAAAAAAGGAAAATCAGTTATTTGTATAGAAGCAATGAATCGTATTGGTGGAAGATGCTATACTAATAATTCTATTTTTGGAGTTCCTTATGATATTGGAGCACACTGGCTTCATGGCTATTCTCATAATCAATTAGCTAAATATGGAAAAAAATATGAAGGCATATTTGATATCTATAAAGATAAAGATGAAAATTATCGCGTCTATGATGGAAAAAAAGATTTAAAATGGCCAGAAGACAAACCCCTTTGGGACTTATATAATGAAATAAAAATTATTACTCATAATGCTAAAAAAGATATTCCTCTAATTGACTTAATTCCAGAGAACTTAAAAAAAAATGAATGGTTTGGTTCTGTCCAAAAAATTCTTAAATCGAGAGATTTTGATAATCAATCAGTTTATGATGGTCGATTAAATTGGAATGATCTTGGTGAAGGAGATGGGTTTTGCAGTCAAGGTTATGGCACTCTTCTTGCACATTACAGAAAAGATATTCCAGTGAAATTAAATACTGTAGTAAATGAAATTAAATGGAATGGTAAAAATATAAAAGTTGAGACAAATAATGGAACGATTACTGCTAAAGCATGTATTTTGACTGTTTCTACCGGAGTTTTAAAAGCCGAAAAAATTAAATTCACACCTGATTTACCAAAGAAAAAATATGAAGCCTTTGATGGGATTGGTATGACTCCTTATCATAGGGTGACCTTGCAGTTGAAAGAAAGTTTTTATAGAAATTATGGAATAGCTAAAGATACATATTGGTATAAAAAAGTTGAAAATAATTATGTAAACAAAGAGTTATATTCAAAGAGCTCAAATGGCACACTTAAAGTCTGTGATTCAAATATATCTTTTTTTAGTCTTAAGGGTCGATTTGCAAAAGATATGGCAAAAGAAGGGGATAAAGCTTCGATAGACTTTATTCTCAATTATCTTCGTTCTGCGTACGGTTCTTCCTTTGATGATTACTTTATTAAGGCCCATGTTTCAGATTGGATTGATAATCCCTACACCATTGGCGCTTGGTCAAGTGCAATTCCTGGAAAAGCAAAATTAAGAAAAGTTTTGAAAGAATCCGTTGGTAATAAAATTTTTTTTGCAGGAGAAGCTACAGCAGGAGCATACGGAACTGTTCATGGAGCTGACCGTAGTGGCGTAAGAGTTGTTAAGGAACTTTTAGAAAATATTAAAATTTAGTTAGAATATTTTTGGTGCCTCCGAGAAGAATCAAACTTCCGACCCCGTCATTACCAATGACGTGCTCTATCACTGAGCTACGAAGGCATAGTCAAAAAACAATATAATTATATGGGTTAATTTCAATAGACAATTATAAAATAAGATTTATCAATTATGATTTTTTATTAGTGGTAATATAATTTTATGAAAAATTTTTTTTCACTTTTATCAATATATATACTATTAGGATGCTTCTTTGCATTAGCTACTAAAGCTGACGTAGAAGAATATAATTATTCCCATGAAAATATATTGGAGGGTAAAGTTAATTTTGTTTTTGGTGGAAAATATATAAGTAAAAAATCGCTAGACCCCAAGACTAAGAAATATTTTCTGCCAAATAATACTTTTGAAAATAGCTTTAAAAAAGCTTTTCCCGGATGGTTTTATAAAATAGGTATTTCGTGGGGAAATTTTGATAACGAGGGGTATCAAGATATTATAGTTGCTGGTATTCAAAATGCTTGCATGCCAGACAAAGAAAAAGAATTACTAAGTGGTGGTTCTGGCACTTGTGAAAGTGATGGTATTCTTTTAAGCAAATACCCGCAAATTGTTCCATTAACCCTCAAAGGCTCCAAATGGCAGGAAATTGAAAATCAACAAAATAAGTTAATTTATAGAGATAAATCTTATGGCAATGCTGCATCAAGAGTTGTTATTGATGATTTTAATAAAGATGGTATCGATGATTTTTTTATTCCTGTAGCTGTTTCCCAATTTATTGATGGTGAGTGGGATCCTCGCGGACCAAATCAAGTCTTTGTTTCAAACAAAGATGGATACTGGGAACAATCAAAACACACTGGATATTTAGTAGATAGGAAAAGCAATACTTTCATGGGCTTTTCTCACGGCGTTACTGCTAATGACATAGACAATGATAAAGATATAGATTTGATTACAACTTATTTTGAGGGATCTATCTGTCATATCAATGATGGTCAAGGCAACTTCCACTCTAAGATTTGTCACAAAGATATGGCATTTGCGATTACTTCTGGTGATTTTAACAATGATGGAAATATTGACATTGTAACAGCTGGTCATCATTGTCCGGGTGGGAAGCTAGATTACTTAAAAGAATGTCGAGACAGAGGCAACAAGGGAGTCAAATTAGTTTTAGGAGATGGTAAAGGAAATTTCAAAAAAGAGTCTCAAACATTGCCATGGGCATCAACAAATAATGGAAAGTTTGTTTATAGTCATATAGTTGAGATGACAACTTGGGATTTCGACAATGATGGCGATCTTGATATAGCGGGGTCTCACGTAGGCCCATGGTACTCAGGAGGGGTAATGCTAATTTATGAAAATGTTAATGGTCAATTTAATATTGCAGACACCGTTTCTTTTATTGCGCCTAACACTGATTGGGTAGATAAAAAATCATGGAATAGTGAAATTAAACATGAGTCAAGGGGGAATCCTTATAATTCATATTGCGGTAGTAGTATTTTGATAGATGTTAATCTTGATGATAAAATGGATATTTATTGTGATGGCGTCAGTCATGATAAACACAATGGTTATTTCTTTATTAATAAAGGAGATCTAAAATTTAAAAAGCTGAGTCCTGACGAAATGAAAAAAACAGGTTGGGTTAACTACTATCCTTTCTTCAAAGATTTTAATAAACTCAATGCGTATTCACCCTCAAAAAAATAATTCTTTTCATTTATATAATTTTATTTAGAGGAACTGTGGCTACATGGGCATTTTTTAATTTTATGTTTGTTGCCATGACTTTAATTTCGATTGTTAATTTTTATAGTTTTGAAATTGACAAATTGGGAAGAACGCCACTAGCAACCAGAGAAAGTTGGATACCAACTAGCATACTAGCAATCCTCTGGGCAATTTTATGTTTTGGTCTTGCTGATAAAATTTATATGTAATTCAATGAGAGTGTTCTAATTAGCACTCTCAAAAACTATTTATTAATTATGTATGGATTTTCTTATTATGCTTAAAAGTAATTTCTACTTTTTGATCAGATAGTCCCCATAAACAATTGTACTAGAAGTATCTAATCTGTACTTTTTAATTAATTTTATTAGTAGCTTTTTACTTCTCAACTCTCTTAATCTTCGTACCGCTTCTTTTCTATATTTCTTATCTTTCCACCATGAAGAATTGCCAATTTCTAAAGTTAAAATTTCCATTAAATATTTTTTAAAATCATAGGGATATTTTTTTTAAAATTAAAAAATCCCTTCTCGCAAAATGGCCACGCTAGTAAATCTATATCTCTATAAATAAACTTAAAGTTTTTAAGGTTATTATTTACAATAAAGTCTAAGTTCTCTCCTATATTTGGATAATAAGCATACTTAATATCTTTTAATAATTCCAAGTCATGAATTTTAACAATTTCGAAATTAATATTATTATTTTTTAGTCTTTCAACTTGGTCGTCGAGTAGGCTTTTCTTAAATCTTATAACATTTTCATCTAATTCTATTGACCTGTTAGTGTTATTATTTTCAACTAAATAAATTTTTTTTAAATTAGCTAAATTCCCTTGTTCAATTGAGAGATAATTATCAAATACAATAACTTCTTCTATATTACCTAGTTCAGGATTTTTAATATTTAATTTGTCAGCTGTGTATATCTTATTGCTAATAATAGCATCAGCACCATTATTTAGTTGAATATTAAGGTACCTATTATTTGTATATTTATTAATATTAGAACTACTGGCTAAATAATGCTTACCTATAGTTTGTATTCCTGCTACCCATCTCCATCCAAGAGTATTAGATGCAGGATCACCGTCAAATAAATATTTCATAAAAAACTCGGCTCCCAGTTGCCAAGGTAACTTTAGGGTAAATATCCAAATACTTGCAAACCACATTCTCGTATGATTATGAAGATAATGGTTTTTTTTTAATTCAATTACCCAATCATTAAAACATTCAATTTTTGTATTGCCTGAAACAGCTTCTAAATAGCTATTATCTAATTTATAGTTTTTAAGATCTTGTAAATCTTTTAAATGATCTTGCCATAATGAAGGTCTTAACTCCAGCCAACCTTTCCAGTAGTTTCTCCATAAAACTTCTTGAATAAATTTCTCTATAACTTCATAAGGATATTTCTTTAAACAATTTTTCAGGATCTCTTTTTCCTGAATTACTCCGTGACTTATATAAGGAGACAGACACGATACGTTATCTCTATTATTAACTCCATAATCATAATTTCTTTTATAAGTATAATTTTTTAAGTGATTATCTATAAAGTTTTTAAGGTGATCACAAGAATAAGATCTTGATGGTAAAAAATTCATAATATTCCTTAATGCGCTACTTTAGATAAATTTGATATGCAATTTTAATTGCCCGAAAATATTTTAAGAAAAGAGTTCTTTTGTATGAGAGCGCTTTATATGTCGAAATCTCTCCTAAGATATCTATATTAAGCAATTCTTTTGCTTTGACTCTTAGCCTTAATGGATCCAGCAAAGATAATTCTCAAAGGATTGAAATGAGAATACTTATAGTTCTTAATTTGTGACTTGGATTCTTGAATAGTGTTTAATCTAATTTTTGTCATTTTTATTTCCTTTTTTAACAATCTTTCTACTCTCTGGTACTAAATTAGATCATTTAAAACATACTAGATGTATTGAATTTGTTGGTGTCTCAGAGAAGAATCAAACTTCCGATCCCGTCATTACCAATGACGTGCTCTATCACTGAGCTACGAAGGCATAGTCAAAAACAATATAATTATATGGGTTAATTTCAATAGACAATTATAAAATAAGATTTATCAATTTTTTAAAACACAATTTAATTATTAATTGAAGTAAATAATTTTTTTAAGTAATAATTTTTTATATGTCTATTGTCAGAAGTAAATTCATATCTTTGGATAATAGTTGGTTCTTTTGTCCTAGCAAATTTAATCTGAGAATAATAATTTATAAATGAATAATTTTCAATTATAGAAATTAGCTCCTTATATTTATCAAAAATTTCCATATTCAAAATTTTAAATGAAGCATCATTACTTGAATATAGCCAGTAAGGTGTTGAAAATATCAAAGTTGCTGTTATATTTTTTTTAAATAAAATTTCATTTAAATCATCTAAATAAATTTTTAATTCATAATTTAAAGTATTTAGATTTTGTTCAAGAAATAAGGCTTGCATGTCAAAAAGATCACTTCTTTTGATAGTGAAGTTATTTTTAAATAAAATATTATACAGCATAAAAATGTCAGCTAAAAAAGGAACTTGGTGAATTAAATCGATATGTTTTTCATGCAAAGAAATGAAATTTTCTGGATACCAGTCATTTAATCTATAAATATCAACTGATATGTTAAAATTTATAACAACATTCTCGTTGGGATTAAATTCCAGTTCATTTAATCTGTTAATTACTTCATAAGGGCCATTATTTGGAGCTGCATAAACTTCAAAAGAATTATTGTTGAATTCCTCGCTTAAAAAGTAATCATTATGAGAATTTACTTCTAAACCCAAAACCTGACTATCTCCAAAAACTTTTAAATTTGCATGACTTTTATTTTTAATAATTCTCGCACCTTTTTCATTAGTAATAAATTTAATTGATTTATCTATAATTTTTAGACAAAAATCTTTATCGCTACCTAAAGTGACATAATTAAAATCTGAGACTCCATAAGGAATGAATGACAAACATAGTTTTTTATAATTAAAATAGGCGCCAATAATAAGAGTAAAAATTAAAACAAAGATAAGAGAAAAATATCTAATCTTAAATTGCGACATAAGTAAAAGGTAATACTATTTTTATAAATGATATTATTCCTATTAAAAGATTAGAAAGTATCAAAATTGTAATTAAAAATTTTTGAAAAATGCTTAATTTTAAATAAGATCTTTTTATAATATGTAATACGAACTTTATAAAATTCATCGTATTTCAAAAATTCCAAAATCAGTTATTAAATATTTTAAACCTGTTCTTTTCATTGTCATAATAGCATCCTCTAAAGAATAAACCATAGGATCAGAAGAGATATTGAAAGAAGTATTCGCTAAAATTTCAAAATTAGCATTTTCTGAACTAAGTAGATTGCTAATAAATGTATTTTTTTTTGCAATTTGAATTCTTGCTGTAAAATCAAAATGTAAAATTGACTTATATCTTAATAATGCATTATCATTTGCCATAACAATGGTCGACATTGTTTCTGCTAATTTTTCATTAATTTTATTTATTAAAAAATATTTTTTAGATGTCTCTATAGACATTACAGGAGCGGTAGGAATAAAATCTGATCTTCTTTTTATATCTGAATTTAGTTTTTTTACCAATTCCTCATTTCTTGCATCACATAAAAAAGATCTATTACCTAGCGCTCTCGGTCCAGTTTCAATATTTCCTAAGCAAGTACAAATTATTTTTTGATCATTAATTAGTTCAGCCGCACCTTTAATTATATTTTTATCATCATATAATTTATTTAATTTCTGCTCTATAAAATATTTACTGTATTTGACTTTACCAGTGTAGAGATTAACTGAAATAGGTTTTGTGATTTTTGGATCGCAGCTTAAGTAAAAAGCAGCACCTATACTTGCGCCTGAATCACCTGGAGAGGGTGGAATTTCTAAACTGTTTATATAGCTGAGATCTGAAATTTTTGATACCAGTGTTGAATTTAAAGCAACACCTCCAGAAAAAATGAAATTGTTTATTTTTGTTTTTTTATAAGCGTAATCAAATATCTTGATGACTATTTCTTCTAATATTTTTTGTGCACTTGATGCTATATCAGCATATTTACTAAAGTTTGGATCAGTCATATCCAGATTGTTGAGAGACATTCTCGGCTCTCCAATTAAATTTAATAATTTTTCTGAATAAGATTTATTAGTAGAATATTGGTAAGAGAAAAACGAAGTATCGAAGTTAAATTTACCATCTTTAAAATTCATAATTTTATAAAACTCATCTTTAAAAACAGGTTTTCCATAAGAACTAAGAGCCATCACCTTGAACTCTCCATTATTTACACCATACCCAAGGAAATCAGTAATTGCAGAATAAAATAAACCTACAGAATAAGGATAATCCAGAGACCAAATTAAATTTATATCTGTTAATGAATTTATTTTATATATTGAAATAGTTTTGTTGTCACCTATGCCATCAATAACAACTGAAATTTTCGGAAAAAACGATTCTGAATACATTAAAGCAGAGTAGGTATGACTTAAATGATGGTCAAAGTATTTGATTTTACATTTTTTTAATTCTTTAAATTTTGAAATTTCTTTATAAAAAGACATAGATCCGTTAAAGAAATTTCTAAAATAATTTTTAGATAAATCATTAAGATAGCCATGATTTTTAATTGTGTCTTTAATAACCGTTAACCAGGCCCTTAACGGTCTCTCATAAAAAATAATTTCTGTTATATTAGGATAATCATCCTGATTATCCTTTATAATTTTTTCAATAGAGAGTTTTGGGAAAGATTTATCTCCTTTTACTCTTGAATGCCATTCTTCTTTTTGAAAATCTATTAAATCTCCATTTTTAGAAACAAGAGCTACAGATGATTCATGATAAAAAGCTGATACTCCTAAAAACATTTAAATAATAGAGTTGAAATCATTATCTAGGATATTTTTTCTATTATCCTCGGGTAGTTTAATTAAAAGAGAGATTGGAGCAAATACTAATATTAATAAATTTATTAAAGGATCAAAAATATTACTTAAAAATTTAAAATTTTTTAAATAGATTAATCTTAATCTATTTTTTATTTTTTCTCTTAAGAAGGCTAATTTTAATTTAGATTGAGGATATTTATTTTCATAATATTTTTTAGCATAACCCCAATGTCTATGTTCGTCTCTCATTATATCATTTAAAGTATCGATGGAACTGTCAGCATGTCCCTGCTCTTCCTCCATTATTCCAGAAATAATTTTAATTGATTTTCTATCCTTAATTCTTAATTTAAGTTTATCAAATGAGATTTTTGCAAGAAATTCATTTGAATAAACAAATTCTACAAAATTTTTTAAACGAAGTTTTTCGACTAAAAATGCATTTTTATCAATGTAACCTTTTAAAATTACATTTAATGGTTTGAATTTAATATCTCTTGGATTTAAATTTTCACTATCAATTATTTGATTGGCAATTACTTCATATATTAATTCTGTATGCCTATATTCGTCAATAGCGTGTTCTATATAGCCCATTTTCAAATCTGGAGACTCGACAAATTTAGAGGCCCTTAACATTTCCAGTGCGGATCCATATTCAGCATAAGAAAACTCAACTAATGTAAGTATGAGATTTTTATCATTTTCAGGAGTTAATATCATTTACAGATTGATTCTTAGATTTAAGGATTAAAAAGTATAATTAGCAACCACTACCACTTGAAGATTTTTTATCTTTAGTGTGAGCTTTTTTTTGTTCTCTTGCCGCTTTCGATAAACCTTTTTTCGATACAACATATCCATCAGATATAATTAGTTCAATAAATTTTAATTCTTGCAGTTTCATACCACTAACTTTCTTACCTTCAGTGGCTGCATTTTCATCACCGATAGGAACAGCTTGGAGCCATATTTTACCCTTAGAAGGTATCTGGTAAAGTATTTGATACTTAACTTTGTCTCCATTTACAATTTTTCTTAAATTATCACTTATTTGAATTTTTTCACCAAAGGCACTTGTTATTAAAAACAATGAGAAAAATATTGTTATTAGTAATTTTTTCACAATTCCATTTTATAGAAATAAAAAAACTTTAATACTTAAAACGCCCTCTTAATTTTATCAAATAAGGTCAAAGTGTAGAACTTTTGTATAACTTTTTTTGGAGTTATTTGGTAATCGTTGATAATCTTTGGTTTTTCTTCAATCCCTATTGTTTGAAATTGCTTGATTTCGTTCAACATTACTCAAAACTACGCTATTACCAATGACGTGCTCTATCACTGAGCTACGAAGGCATAAGATATATTTGTAAGTATATAATTAAATTAGTATTTAAAGCAGATAAAAATTCTATACCTGCTTTAAAATATTTTTGATTTTTTATTAGCTTTTAAAAAGTTCCATAGCTTGATTCAATAGCTCTTCTGATCTTGCATGGTCACCAGCGTCGTGAGCTGCCATACCTTGATCTCTTAATATTTGGGCTTCTGCAATCATATCATCTAAACTTTTCGCCATATTAGGACATGAACCTGCATAGACTGAACTGGTAAAAAGCACTAAGGATAATGTTATTAATATTTTTTTCATTATGATCTCCATTTTTATACTACTAATTACTTATTCATCAAAAAATTAGATCATTGGTTTACAGAACTAAAGTGTCGCCAATGATGTGCACTATCACTGAGCTACAAAGGCATAGTCAAAAAACAATATAATTATATTTTTTCTTTTTTAATATAATTCCAATAATAATTATACTCACACCTAAAATCATTAATACTTCAATAGAATTCCAAAGCCATTGAATAGTATTCATTATTTTTTAAAATCACTTCCCTCTTTTAATAAAATATTTGTTATCTCATTGAAGTGAGACTCAGATTGATCAGGATAATCTTCCATCTCTAATGCTGTTTTTTCAGCAATAGCATCAGACAGAACCCTTAAAGGCATTTTCGTTTGCAGTGCTTTAATGTAGGTCTCAGCAGCTCTTTCAAAATAATACATTCTATTAAATGCGTCTGCTATATCATCACCTAGAATTAATAATCCGTGGTTTCCCATGATCATAGTTTTTATTTTTGGATTACTGAAATACTTAGCACACCTTATTCCTTCATCTTGAAAAGCTAGGCCTCCAAAATTATCGTCAACTATCATCCTATTAAAAAATATCGCTGTATTCTGATCAATTGGTTTTAAGTAACTATCTTTAAGAGAGGCTAAAACGGTAGAATAAATTGGATGAACGTGCATTACACACTTTGCATGAGGAACATGCTTGTGAAGCGAACTATGTAAGCCCCAGGCAGTTGGATCTGGCGCATTTTTTAATTTAAAAGGTTCTTTTTCGTCTATGTCTAAAATTAAAATGTCGGATGATTTGATTTGACTAAAATGTTTTTGATTTGGATTTATAAGAAACTTATTACCCCCCTCAACACTAAAACTAAAATGGTTGGCCACTGCTTCGTGCATATTCAGTCTCGCAGTCCATTGAAAAGCTGCCGCTAAATCTTCTCTTTCTTTAGCGTATGCTAGTGACATCAAGTAAATATTAGTTTTATTTGATAAAATTAATATTTATTTATTTAAGGACAACTTGAGTCGTCCTTAATATAATTTACATATAGATTTTATCAGCTAATCCGAAACAAAGAACGCCAGTCATGATAGCTAAAGCGCCTGTTGATAGATATCCTTCTTTACTGGTTTTTTCAGTTCTTCCCAATTTGTCAATTTCAGTTGTGTAAAAAGCAGCACAAGCTATCAGTAACAAAGTTATAAAAAGAAAATTAAAAAAAGCCCAAGTTCCTTCGGTGCCCCTATAAAGAATATAGAATTGCATTAGAACTGTTCCAGCTACAAAGCTACCTGCAAATCGAGCAAAGAAAGCAGAAGTCACATCTATAGCGTATTTATCCATGAAGTTCTTAGTGTTAAATAAGCATTGATATGCATAAAAAATATTCATCACTAATATTAGTAAAAATATCGCTAAATAAAAAATCCCATTAAAGTTTTCAATCATAAGAATCTCCTTTTGTTAAAAATATCATAACAAAACAAATAACTTTTGTTAATTTTTAATAATAGAATATAAGTTTAGTTAAATGATTAAAATTGATGTTTTTTCAGACACCGTTTGTCCTTGGTGCTATATTGGTAAAAAAAGATTAGATAAAGCTATATCTAAGTTTTCTCATGAAGAGTTTAAAATTACATGGAGACCATTTCAGCTTAATCCAAATATGCAAGCTGATGGGATGGATAGAAAAGAATATTTAGTATCCAAGTTTGGAAGTGAAGATGGGGCCAATACGGTCTATGAAAACATTCATAACGAAGGATTAAAAGAAAATATCGATTTTCAATTTGACAAAATTCAAGTGACTCCTAATTCATTTAATTCTCATAGACTTTTAGCTCTAGCTTATCAAAAGAATTTACAAAATGATGTTATTGAAGATTTATTTCAGTCATATTTTCTCAAAGGGATGGATATAGGTGACCCCACTATTCTTCTTGATATTGCAAAAAATCATCAAATTAATGAAGATGAATTTAAACAATATTTAACTGATAAGAATAATATAGAGCCCTTAGCTAATGAGGAGTTAGAAGCTAGAAGAATGGGAATTAATAGCGTCCCTACTTTTATAGTAAATCAACAATTAGTTATTAATGGAGCTCAGCAAGTAGAGAATTTTGAATTAATATTTAGTAAAATTCTCTCTAAGGTACATTAAAGATGTCAATTGAACAAAAAACTCTTAATTCTTATATAAGCTTTGCAGAAAAACTAATTAAGAAATCTGAAAAAATTATATTAACACAACACAAGCTATCAATTTCGGTGCA
>Ga0209192_10001871_pt1 | contig 15994 bp, 15 predicted proteins | sample ArcticOcean_MG_C_11_FD_187433 | JGI IMG/M metagenome (GOLD analysis project Ga0209192, IMG submission 187433) | Marine microbial communities from western Arctic Ocean - ArcticOcean_MG_CB2_154 (SPAdes) (version 2) | ecosystem: Environmental > Aquatic > Marine > Oceanic | place: Arctic Ocean... | reverse complement strand
TGCAGACCCTCGCCTTTCTTTTCGATAAATTTAGCTATAGGACTATCCACTCTAGTAGCTTCTAAAAGTTCAATTTTGGTCTCGCCAAGCTGAAAAAAAAGCGTGTTTACATTCTCAGATATCACTGACTCCGTTTTATAGGATTCTGTTCCTAGAATATCCTGGAATATTATCTCTGAATCTTTGAGACTTTTGACCGCTATACCGATATGCTCTACTTTATTCATACGGCTAAAATAAATTTTAATGAATTATAAAGCCGGGGTTAAAGCGAGTAAATTCTATCTCTTTCTAATCTCCTTCCCTGAAATTTTCTCGTAATTGAGATAGTAATCACCTTTATCCAACTCAGAAGCATTCACAGAGGCGCTAAAACCGGTTTCTATCAATTCACCATAGGAGTTAAATAATTCGAAGTGTGTTTTTGCTGAGAAATTAATAACCCTAGTCACTTTAGCCGATAAAAGCTCTGCTGGTGTTCCTAAACTAACGACACTCACCTGTTCAGATAAATGCTCTCCGTTATAGTCTTTCTGTTTTAATCGAATCGTATTCTCCCCCGCTGGTAGATTTAAGCTCACCTCGTAAGCACACAAATTAGTGTTTCCTTCTCCTAGCACACTTCCTATGTTCACCCATTTATTCCATTTATAATGCTCTATAATAAATGGGATTTTTCCGTTTTCCCCTTTAGTATTCCATGTAAAAACTCCCATATCACTGAGAGCCACCTGAGAAAACTCACAGGAGCTCGTGGGGCTGATAGCTTCTGGATTAATAATATTAGGGATACAGTCTGCCTTAGAGCGAATGGTGATGACTATATCATCCCCATTCATAAATTCATACATACTTAAATCTACCGCAAACGCACTTGAGTTGATTTCATCAGAAGTGACCATTCCGTTTACTGTCACCTCATAAATGCAGAATCCGACTCCTTCCTCTGAAAATGGATTTTGTACGTAGAGGTCCCTGCCTTGATAAACCCCTTCTAACACAAAAACCCCTGCACTTAAAGCAGAGTTTACACCAAATAAAAGAATAAAAACTATGATTATATTTTTCATTTTTTCTGTATTAAAGAATACTTAATGTCTTCATGTGTTTCTGAATAGTGCGCACATCTTGTTTACTATAATTCCCTTGCGAATCTAATCTTAGAATCATTTTAAGGCCAGGTTCACTTAAGCTTTTCACCCATCCGAAACCAATCTCAGTGCCATCTGGCAGGGTCGATTGATAAAACAATTCCCCATCAGATTCGACTGTAAATATTCTAGAAAACAACCCGTCAGATTGAAGCTCCTTTTTAATCTCGCTTAACTCAGTGTCTTCTTTGGAAATGTACACATGAAAACCAGGGTGAACATATAATTCGGCATCACCGAAACTCTCTCTAAATTGAAATTTAGATTCAGCGGTCATAATAGACTTAGGAAGTGTTAGCGTTAGGTCATACTGACTATTCCTTAAGACCAATAGTGTGTCAGACTCAGCTGTAAACCTACCCATACTAGAGGATTCAGCCCCAGAATCATCCTTAAAATTGCAGGAGTGCAGGGCAAGTGATGTGACCAGTAACATTAAACAAGTTCTCATTTATATCAAATTTACTCTCTACTCTACGATAAAAGCTCAGTATTAGTTACTCCCATAACTCAAATAAATCTGCGTAGTAATGCAAAAAAAATGCCCCCTTTAAAAAGTAAGTACTTAAATCTATATTCATCCTGCTATCTGCTAAGCATAAACCTAACTGGAATCTCCAGCTTTACAGCTACTGGATTTAAGCGCTGAGTTCCTGGGTTTAACTTAGGCAGTTTACTTAAACCACTTATGGCTGCCTTCGTTAAAGCAGAGTGTGGAGACTTTACTTCCTCTATTTCTACCACATCTCCATTTTTATCTATTACAAATGTGAGCCACACGGTGCCTTCTACTCCTAACTCCCTGCACACCGAAGGGTACCTAGTATTAGACTGAACGAAGTTTTTAATGGCAGCATAAGTACAAGCACTTTCTTCTTTTTTATTCGAGGGCTGCGCGCATTCATCGAAGTAAGGCGTTCTCTCTGCTTTCATCCAGCCTTCTGGACCAGAAGGGAAGGTAGGCTCTATAATCCCCGGTTCATCTTCCCAGCCCTCTCCTATCTGGCCTTGTATTTCACCTAAACTTATAAGCTTTAGAGTTTTGCTTTCTCTAGGTAGCTCTATCACAAGCTTTATAATACTTATATTATTTCTCACTACTCGCCTTTTTTTAGGCTTAGCCATCTCATTAAAAGAAACAGGAGCTAACTCAGTAATTAGGGTTTCTCTTTCTATAGGCGGTGAATAAACCTGGGCTTCTTCTAACTCATAAGTAGTCCATCTAAATGCTAACAGTGCCAGAGAGCAGGAAATAATCATTCCTAGCTTAAAGAATCTGAATCTATTAGACTCCAGATTTGCTTGTGGGGTTTTTATCAATTTCATGATATATAAATTTTAGTTAGTAATGCTTTGAAAAACACAAACATCAAGCCATAACCAATATTTATTCTAATTTCTCCACGTACCGTTTCGTTAATTTATACAGGTCTAAAGCTAAATTTTAAGGCAAAAAAAGCCCGATTGACAAAACATCAATCGGGCTTTTGAGTTTTTACGTATTTACTGACTATCTTCTAACTTGAATCTTTTCAGTGATCATTTCTTCATTTACCAATACACTCAGCGTGTAAAATCCAGCAGCATATCCGTTAAGATCTATCTGCTTTCCATCTGTAAGGGAAAGCTCTAGGATAGTTTTTCCCTGAGCATCTAATAATTTTCCTGGAAAAGTTCCAGCTGGCAATCCTGCTAGAGTAAGTACATCCGAAACGGGGTTAGGGAACATACTTAATTGAACAGCGGCATCACTTTCTCCGATTCCATTTGCGCTAGCAGCAACATGCGCATAAACCAACCCTAATTCTCCACCAGTAGTAGCTATTACTACGTAATCATGATGCTCATCAGCACTTTCGGTAAGCGCTGCTATTCTGTTTACATATTCTAAAGTGTTCTCGTTTTGTAATCTAACAGGAGGGGCAGCATTCATTCCGTCATCTAATAATGCCATAGAAGGCTCATCAGCTATAGCTACAGATTCTCCATTGTTTCCAGTATAGACGTTTATCTGCACATTAGCTTCTAACATATTTAAAAATTCTTCAAAAGAAATTTCAGCATTTCCACCAAAGTCTGCTTGTGAAGCTTCTTCGTTTAGTCTAGCTATCATTAAGCCATAAACTTCAGTATAAGACTCTGTTTCAGCAAGACTAGCTTCCACTATTTCAATCGCTTTAGCCTTGGATTCTTCCATTGAGGAATTTTGAGCAAACATACTTCCGATGGCAAGTATAGCTCCTATAGTAAATGTGGTTCTTTTCATGGTTTGGGAATTAAAGTTTTTCTTAATTAATTATTAGGTATCGTAATATACGAAATAATTTGCGTATTCATAAAATTGCGTGATAGGAATAACACATATTCACCAAGACAACTATTTTGTTTTCGTTATTCCGATGAAAACTGACTCTACTCATCTAACAGTTTAAACCCTCTTCCGTGTACATTTAAAATTTGAATTTTCTCATCTGCTTTTAAGTGCTTTCTCAGCTTAGCGATATACACATCCATACTTCTTCCATTAAAGTAATTATCATCACCCCAGATCATGTTTAACGCATGGTTTCTTTCGAGTACACCGTTTTTATTTTTGCAAAGCAGATAAAGAAGTTCGTTTTCCTTAGTAGTAAGTTTAGTATCTGTATCTGGCGAAACTAACTTCTGCTTATTATAATCAAATTCGTACTTACCTATAGTGTACGTTTTGGTTTCATCCCCTAACTCAGGAATAGAAGAAGTCCTTCTTAAGATAGCATTGATTCTAACTAGCAGCTCATCCATGCTAAAAGGCTTAGTCATATAATCATCAGCTCCAGCCTTAAATCCTTCAAGAGTATCATCACTCATAGATTTAGCCGTTAAAAATAAAATAGGAACCTGTTTATTTATCTGTCTGATCTCTTTAGCCAATGTAAACCCGTCTTTCTTAGGCATCATTACATCGAGAATTAAAAAATCATACGACTGTAGATTAAAAATCTTTAGACCCTTTTCTCCATCTGTAGCCAGTTTAGTTTCGAAACCTTTAGCTCTTAAATAATCAGATAATAATGAGCCTAAATTAGGGTCATCTTCTACAAGTAAAATTTTAATGGTGCTTTTCATATTTCTTCGGTATTACTATGGTGAATTTACTCCCTTTTTTTAGTTCGCTTTCTACGGCTATTTCTCCATGATGTCTTTCTACGATAACTTTCACATAATTCAGTCCGAGACCAAATCCTTTTACATCATGGACATTTCCTGTTGGAACGCGGTATAATTTATCAAATATTTTTTTCTGATTCTCCTTCGAGATTCCTATTCCATTATCTATTACTTCGATCTCTATCTGCTCCTCAAAACTACAAGTCTTAACTCTTAGCATGGGGCTTCCAGGGGAGTATTTTATAGCGTTATCTAACAAATTGTAAACCATGTTTGTCAGGTGCACTGAATCTCCATCCATAAACGGTGTTTGAGGATCAAGATCGACATCTATTTTCCCATCATATTTCTTCACTCTGATGGCTAAATTTCTACAGACACCTCTGACTAATTCATTTACATCTAGCTGATTTACCTTGAATGGCATTTCTTCTGAATCTAAAAGGGCTGACCGAAGTACATTTTCTACTAGCACACCTAATCGTTTATTCTCCGAATTAATCATATTCACGAAAGAGTCTGTCTGTTTCTGTGTGCCTCTCATATCTGGATCTTTAAGCGCTTCACAAGCCAATGATATGGTACTGATTGGGGTTTTTAACTCGTGGGTCATATTATTAATGAAGTCGTTCTTCATTTCTGAGAGTTTCTTCTGCTTGAATATAGTTTTGAAACTAAATATGAAAGCAGCTATTACTGCTATGATAATTACTCCTGACATGACCAATAAACTCCACATGGACTGAAACAAATATTGTTTCTGCTTGGGAAACAAGATCTTTAGAAAGTAGGTTTTATTCGATAGGTTCTTAGGAAAGAGTTTAGCCGAATATGTCGCATAACTAGCTTTTAATTTATCTGCACAATGCGCAGCATTTTCCCCAAGCAGAAATACATTGTTTTGGGAGTCAAACACCCCAAACACATGTGCAGTTCTAATTGCTCTCTCTTTTAATCCGCCTTTTATTAAGCTGTCTATTATTTCTAGATCTATTCTGCTTTCGATACCCTTACCTATTTGGATTGATACGTTTCCTCCTAAAATGTCTTCTAAGAATTCTGACTGTTTTAAAATTTCTGATTGTTCCTTCCCAAATTCTCCCATCAGCTTTTGAAGAAGTGCATTGGCTTTTTCTTCAGTAACCATGATGTCTTCAGAATAACCTATGGTTTCAGATTGGACTACCTGATCCTGTAGCGTGTTTTTGAACGCTATCTCCAGGCCAACCTCACTGCTTGACTTTATTTCTATCAGGAATGGTTCTGATGTTTCTCCCATTCCTATTCTTTCTAGGTTTTCTTTTTTCTCTAATTCCAAGACTACATCATCGAGTACGGCATTAATTTCATGCTTAAACTCTGTTTCTCTCAGGTTCATGGAGTTTCTTATCCAGAACAATTGCAACGCGACCATTCCAGCGAGAACACAAGTGATTAGGATAACGAATATTTGAATGACTCTTTGACTCAACTGGATAACATTAGATATATCTCGCAAGATGGTGAATTAACAAGATGCATGATATAGCTTTAACATTCATTAAAGCTATTCTGTTCTGTGGCTTAACCAAATTTAACACGCAGTGTACCAAAATGCTATTTTATAGGCTTAGTCTATTGAATAGCTGCCAAGAAGTCCGTATTTTTGCAGCCCTTTAAAAAACAGAAATGGCTACAGACATGAAAATTTTCTCAGGTACTGCATCTCTTGAGTTAGCAGAGCAAATCGCATTGAGTTTTGGTGTTCCATTAGGCGATGTTTCTTTTCAAAAGTTTAGTGATGGTGAGTTTCAGACTTCTATAGAAGAAACTGTTCGTGGGAAAATAGTAGTGATAGTCCAATCTACCGCACCTCCAAGCGATAATTTATTCGAGCTATTGTTAATGGTAGATGCGGCTAAAAGAGCTTCTGCACAATCCATAGTGGCTGTAATGCCTTACTTCGGATTCGCTAGACAAGATAGAAAAGACAGACCAAGAGTAGCTATAGGGGCCAAGTTAGTGGCTAATCTGCTAACTGCGGCTGGGGTGAATAGGTTAATAACTATGGATTTACATGCTGATCAAATCCAAGGTTTCTTCGAGGTTCCTGTCGATCACTTATTTGCAAGTACTATTTTCTTACCGTACTTGGAAAGCATTAGAACTCCAGATATGATAATAGCTACTCCAGATACAGGAGGAACTAAAAGAGCTAATGCATATGCCAAGTATCTAAATGTGGATTTAGCTATTTGTTACAAGCAGCGAAAAGTAGCTAACCAAATAGAAAACATGACCGTAATAGGTGACGTAGAGGGGAAAGACGTAGTACTAGTAGACGATATGGTGGACACAGCTGGCACCTTAACTAAAGCCGCTGATATGATGATGGAGCATGGTGCTAAAAGTGTCAGAGCTATCAGTACACACGGAGTACTGAGTGGTCCTGCTCATGAGAGAATAAGAAATAGTCAGTTAACTGAGCTTATAGTAACGGACAGTATTCCGTTAAAAGAGGAAAACGCGAAAATCAAGGTGATAACCGTAGCAGATTTATTCGCTAATGTGTTAAAAAGCCTAAGTAACAATGAGTCTATAAGCTCGAACTTTATAATAGTATAATATTAAAAACAAAATAAGATGAAAAAAGTATCATTGAGCGGTTCTTCTAGAGAGAACGTAGGGAAAAAAGATGCTAAGGCTCAGAGAAGGGCTGGAAACGTTCCTGCTGTAATTTACGGTGGAGACAAGCAAGTACACCTATTCATTAACGAGATAGCGCTAAAGAAAGTCGTTTATTCTCCAAATGTATATCAGATAGAATTAGAGATTTCTGGTTCTGTAACTAACGTGATTATTCAAGATATCCAATTCCACCCAGTTACAGATAGAATAGTACATGTAGATTTCTTAGAATTAGTAGCCACTAAGGAAGTAAAGATTGGTCTTCCAGTAAGAACTTCGGGTTTATCTGAAGGAGTAGTAGGTGGTGGCCGTTTAGCAATGAATTTCAGAAAGCTAAACTGCAAAGGATTACCTTCTGCTTTCCCAGAAGAGCTTGTTTTAGACATCACGGCATTAAACATAGGTGATTCTATTAGAGTTAGCTCTGTAGATTTAGATGGGCTTACTTTACTTCACCCAGAGAATGCTGTAGTATTAGCTGTTAAGAGAACTAGAGCTGCTATGTCTGCTGCTACTGAAGAAGGTGAAGAAGGTGAAGAAGGTGAAGAAGGAGCAGAAGCTGCTGCTGAATAACCTAAATTAAAGAATGAAGTATTTAATAGCTGGGTTAGGAAATCCAGGATATAAATATGAAAAGACACGCCATAACATTGGCTTTATGACATTGGATGCCTTAGCTAAGGCATCCAATGTTTCTTTTGAAGCGGCTAAGCTTGGGGAAATCACCAAGCTAAAACACAAAGGGAGAACCCTTATTCTACTCAAGCCGAATACATTTATGAATTTGAGCGGAAAGGCAGTACAGTACTGGCTTACCAAAGAGAAAATTCCTCTTGAAAATCTTCTGGTAGTTACAGATGACTTAGCACTTCCTTACGGCAGTGTAAGAATGAGAACTAAAGGGAGTGATGGTGGTCATAATGGCTTAAAAGACATTCAACTGCTACTTAACACATCGCAGTATCCAAGAATACGCTTCGGGGTGGGTAGTGAGTTTAAGCAAGGAAGTCAAGTGGATTATGTGCTTGGAGAATGGAACATAGACGAAGCTAATCTGCTCACCGAAAGGTTAGAACATCTCATAAAGATGATAGAAAACTTCACTACTATAGGAGCTGCAAGAACTATGAGCGAGTTTAATAACAAATAGGCTCTCCCGAGAATTTTTCCAATTTACATTAGACCCAATTCTTTTCATTATTGGGTTTTTTTGCGAACACAACATTCATTTTCATCATAGATATTCTTTAGTATCATTACCGTTTTATTAATTATAGATGGGCCTGAATACAGCTCGGAAAATGCATTATATGTCATGCGATACTTTTTCTAGACGGACGGTCTGGACTCAAAAAAAAGCTGAATATGCTATTCTAATAATCAGTTCACACAAAATTAATACAGGAGGAAACTTCGAAAAAAATGTTTGTTTTTAAAATAACTCTTCATCGCCCTTTATGGAGTCCTCGTAACCTTGGTCTATGAGAATGGGTTCAAGGTGCAATGCAGAAGTAGCTAGAAAATCAGCTCGCTCATTCATTTCATTACCAGCATGCCCTTTTACCCACTGAAATTTTACATTATGCCTCTCATAGGCAACTAAAAACCTCTTCCAAAGATCAGGGTTCTTTTTACCCTTAAAGTTCTTTTTAACCCAGCCAAATACCCAGCCTTTTTCTACTGCCTGAACCACATATTTAGAGTCAGAGTAAATGAGCACATCACAGCCCTCTTTAGTAAGGAGTTCCAGAGACCTTATGGCTGCTAACAACTCCATTCTATTATTGGTGGTGAGTTTAAATCCTTGGTTTTCCTCCTTTTTATGCTTACCAAATTGCATAATAAGACCGTACCCGCCTTTTCCAGGGTTTCCGCTGCACGCTCCATCAGTATGTACAATTACTTTAAGCATTACTCAAAGATAGCTGGTGCATGCGTTCCAAATAACTTTACCGCTATAGCAAGTAGAATTATCCCGAAAAACTTCTGGAGAATAGCGATCCCTACATCTCCAAGTAGTTTCTCTATTCTACCGGTTAATTTAAGTACTACGTAGACCAGTATTATATTCATTAAAATAGCTATCGTGATGTTTAAAGACGCATATTCTGCTCTTAAAGAAAGAATGGTAGTCATAGAGCCTGCCCCAGCTATTATAGGGAAGGCTAAGGGAACTATAGAGGCCGTTTTATGAATCTGCTCATCTGCTTTGAATATTTTTATTCCTAGAATCATTTCTAAAGCTAAGAATAACAAAACGAACGAACCTGCTACTGCAAAGGATGCAGTGCTTGCACCGATAAATACAATCAACTTTTCTCCTACGAATAGAAAGATAATCATAATGACTAACGAGACCAATGACGCCTTTAATGCACTAATGGTTCCAGCTGATTTTTTTATTTCTAGAATAAGAGGAATAGATCCTATTATATCGATTACAGCAAAAAGCACCATAAAACAAGCGAGAACTTGACCTAGATCAAAATTCATCATTTATCAATTTTTCTATAATTAGCGGATAATGTTCGTGCTCCAGAGCTTGAACTTTACGAGCGATGTCTTTAGCAGAATCGTTTTCTGTAATAGCCGTAGCAGCTTGAAATAAAACACGGCCACCATCATAAACTTCGTTTACTAGATGAATAGTAACTCCTGTCTCACTTTCTCCTGACGCTTTGACTGCCTTATGCACATTCACTCCATACATACCAGCTCCTCCATACTTAGGTAATAATGCAGGGTGAATATTGATAATCGCATTTTTATAAACCGACAAAATCTCTAAAGGGATAAGCTTTAAGTAACCTGCTAAAACTACATAATCAGCTTCTTCAGCTTGCAGTTGTTCTAGCAGCTCTTCATTACTCTCGAAGAAATATGCCGTATGATCTCTATCTATGAATTTCTCAAGTACTCGAGCATTCATCTTGTTACTGAAAACTCCGACTACCTTTACAGATTCAGAAGTATAAAAGTGCTGAAGAATGCGCACTGCATTGCTTCCGTTACCACTAGCTAATATGGCTATTCGTTTCAAAACTTTGGATTATTTAAGCCACAAAACTAGTGAGTAATAAACGGCTAGTCTAGAGGTTAGGATTTTTTATTTTACTTTTTTTTAGCGTCCTAGCATTAGTAGATTATTCTACGTTTAAGCTGCAAGCGACCCCATAATACAATAATGATTTTAATTATAGCCTGCTCTCTCCTAGGTATGTTGTATTCTATTAGAAAGGCTGCTCAGTTTCTAGTGTTACTAAAAGCAAACCAGCCTACTTCGCGCATTATACTATTCCCGCTCATTACGCAAGCTAGCTTTAACTCTCTTCCACCACCTAAAAAAAGATAAGATGATTATCTGGCACATATGGTTACCATGATTACATCTCTATCCAAATCAAGGTTATCTAAAAATCTCCTTTTTTGCCAGACCTTCTTTCTTCGTACTCTTTCCTTTTCGTAGCTTCTATTCTCAAGTAATTCTCATAATTACTTTCGAACCTGCCTCCTATCTGGTTTAAGAATACCGAGTCTTTAACTGTATCTGATGTTCTCCTTAACGTATAACTTAGAACGGTAAAGTCTCTTTCGAAATCTCCCACTACACTCAACGCTTCATTAGGATCTAGAGATTCTAAATAATCTAATTTCTCTTCTATTAGCTCGAAGTATCTTTCGAATAGAGCGGTTCCTTTTTCTTTTTCCCCTGCTTCTACATACTCTTCTGCTAGGTAAAGAATCTGCTCATCGTATCTCACCACTTCTTCTGGCATCACTTCGAAACATTTATCTAGCACGATAACTGCCTTATCTTTTTGCCCTTCTTCCGTTAGTGCGTCTGCTAGATTAGCGAATTGCATTCTCAGATTAGATACCATTCTTAGATTATTCTCATCTAAATAAATATCCATTACTGTATCCTGCATATTCCCCCATTTGAATTTATTCATGACATTGTCATACATATCCTCAGTATTCACTCTTCCCACTTGAAGTGGGTTTTGAGAAACTGTTTTAATAGGAACTAATCTATAGGCTAATCCTTCTAGTTGGAAATAATCTTGTAATCCATTAAATGCATCCTGTCCGATAGTACTCGCAAAATAAATTGGTCTTTCCCAATTGTTATTTCTGATAATATCGTAAACCAGAATACTATTTTTAAGCAGCTTTCCATTTCTCTCCCACCGCATTACTGGAACTATCTTACTTGCATCTGCAGCAGAAACGACACCTTTATTAACCACATCAGCGCTATCTACAGTTAACTTCCACTTATTGGACGGGAAGTAAGGCTCCTGATTTTCTTTTTTAAATCGTTCATCGTCCAAGAAGAAATTAAACTGATCAGAAAGTTCCACATACTCTTCAGATGGATTCATTTCTGCGAAATCTCTAGTCCCTTGTCTATACTGCTCTTCTTTAAGACCGATAGGAACCGCTTCACCATCGTAAGCTTTTCTTTTCATTTGATCTGCATACCAATCCGTCTGCAGAAGAGAAAGGTTTACCACCCTTACGTCTGTTCTAACACCTTCGACTTCCTGAGCGTACCAGAGAGGGAATGTATCATTATCTCCATTAGTGAAAATAAGTGCATTTGCCTCTAACGACATTAAATAGTTCTGTGCAAAATCCCCTCCAGTTCTCCTTCCTGCTCTGCTGTGGTCATCCCACCCGTCACTCATCATTAAGAAGGGCACGGTCATTCCAATAACTCCGCATAGGATAGCCTTTTGCTTGGAGTCTAATGCAGGCTTCACTCCCATTTGCAACGCTACTAATACTAACGCTGCTACTGCTGCCATAAATAGGATACATAGTGATGTGAAATGGTCCTGACCTGAGGAAAATTCTAATAGATAGAGAATCACTCCTATCCCTAATCCTGCTCCTGCAGAGAGAAATAGCTCTTTTTGAACCATCTTCGTAGCAGCATAATAGAGCCCCATAATACTCAGTCCTATCCATAGAGCGAAGGCGTAAAAAGATCCTACGTAAGCGTAATCTCTTTCTCTAGGCTGGAAAGGGTCTTGGTTCAGATAGACAACAATAGCCAACCCTGTAAGTAAAAACAACAGTGCGCTGACTGTAAAATCTTTAGGGGCTTTCACCAGCTGAAAAACAAACCCTATTAGCCCCAGCAAAAATGGAAGCAGAAAGAATTTATTCAGCCCTCTATTCCCTTCCATATAACTGGTGAGCATGTCTCTATTCCCTAGTTTTTCTTGGTCTATAAGGTCTATCCCTGTGAGCCAATTTCCGTCTAATATATCTCCATGACCTTGCACATCATTTTGCTTACCAGAGAAGTTCCACATGAAGTATCTCCAATACATCCATCCAACCTGATAATCTGCAAAGAATCGCATGTTTTCTCCTTGCGTAGGCATGAGTTTTCCAGCTTTTCGCTTTAACTGTATGTATTTTTTAGAGAACTCAGCTTTAGCTTGAGAGTAGCCCTGTTGATCTCCACGTACCGCGTAATAATTAATGGCCCCCATGGCTCTGTTCAGTTCAGCTTCTACCTCTTTTAGCTGTTTCTCATCCTTATTTACCTTAGGCCGTTTTTTAGCCTCATTCCATCCTTTAAAATTAGACCATTCTTTGTAAGCCTCTATATCCCGAGCATCTGTACTGTGCATTCTCGGAAGAAATGCTGTAAGCTCATCTACATAATTATATCCATCTATAGCTTCAGAAGCTATATATTCTTCTACGAGAGATAAATCCTTATCTGAGTTATTTTCTATGTACTCCTCCGCCTCAAACACAAACTTGTAGGACTTAACTATAGCTCCTGCATTATTTTTTACGCTGAAGGATTTAACATAATTGTTGGATTTACCAGAATATGGATCATCGTAATTAATAGGGGTATTCCAGTATTGACCTGTAAGCAGTGGTCTAGAACCGTACTGTTCTCTATTTAAATAGGAAAGAAGAGTAAAAACATTTTCAGGATTGTTTTCATCCATCGGTGGGTTAGCAGAACTTCTAATTACTACTAAAGCGAATGTAGAATATCCAATGAGCACCATCATAATAGAGAGCACAGAGGTATTCACTATAGGCCAATTTTGTCTTTTAGAGACGAATAACATTCCTACTATCAGCAGAATAATTAGCATGATATAAACGATAACACCAGAGTTAAAAGGCATTCCCATGTCATTTACCATGTACAATTCGAATTTACTTGCCAGCTTTATAGTGCCAGGAATAATTAACCCTTGAATAAACCCTAGAACTACCAGTGAAACTAAAGCTGTTATCGCTAACCCGATCACCGTAACATTATGTCTCTTAAAATAATAAACGAATGCTATAGCCGGTATAGCTAAAAGATTAAGAAGGTGAACTCCTATAGAAAGTCCCATCAAATAAGCGATAAGCACAAGCCACCTGAAGCCGCCTCCTTTATCTGACATGCTCTCCCATTTCAGGATAGCCCAGAATACTACAGCCGTGAATAATGAAGACATAGCATACACCTCTCCTTCTACCGCACTAAACCAAAATGAATCACTAAATGTGTAAGCCAATGCTCCTACAGCACCACTAGCCATTACAGCCCATGTAGCGCCTGTATCCAAATCTGCTCCGAATACCTTAACAGCTAACTTCTTAGCGAAGTGAGTGATGCTCCAGAACAAAAACAAGATGGTAAACGAACTACACAATGCCGATAATCCATTCATGGCCATGGCCACATGCTCAGGGCCAAACCACATGGCAAAAAATCGGGCAACCAACATGAAAAACGGTGCCCCTGGCGGGTGTCCTACCTGTAGTTTATAAGCAGAAGATATAAACTCTCCACAATCCCAAAAACTAGTAGTAGGCTCTATGGTTAGTAAATAAACGATAGTAGCTATTAGCCAAATGAACCAGCCTGAGTATACATTTAATTTATGATAGGTCATTGTTATTATTCACTTATAAGTATAACGAGCGAATTTAGGAAAATTATCATGGCGGAGGTGAAGATTATGCGTTGCAATGCGTTTAAATATGGGTTAAGAATTGTGAATTATTCTTAAGCATCTGGCATTAGCTCATCGTTATTAATAATCGCGCGGCTTTGGCTTTATATATATGAGTGTTCTGCTGCTTTATGATAAAAGAGGTTTTGTCTATTCTACGTGAATAATACCACATAAAAAAGGAGCTCCTTTCGGAACTCCTTCATTACATCAATCAAAGTTAACCTGTATAAAGACTATAACCGAAGTTAGTTCGTCTCTTGGAATTTCTTTGTAATTAGAGAAACTCCGTTCATTGCTTTTATTAAATACAATCCATTAGCCCATAGAGTTGCAATATTTATTTATTTTGGGGAAAATCTTTCGTCAGCTTCCATTACATCTAAGCAGTTAGAGCAGGTTCTAAACGACTCATTTCCATAGAACTCTTTAAACCTAGGAAGGAAATCAATTTCCACATCATTTAGCTCAAAAAAAGTTTCATGTAGCTTGGTATTGCAGTTATCACAAAACCAAATTAACCCGTCTTTCATCCCTTTTCCTTTTCTCACTCTTTCTATTACCAGACCAATGGAACCTTCCTCTCTAACCGGGTTATGAGGAATATTGGGAGGAAGAAGAAACATATCTCCAGGACCTAAGTGTACCTCAACAGGTTGGCCGTTTTCTTGAATTTTAACCGTTATATTTCCTTCTAACTGATAGAACAACTCTTCAGTTTCATTATAATGATAATCCTTCCGGGCATTGGGTCCAGCCACTACCATTACTATATAGTCGGTCCCTTCTGGGTACAAGTTCTTATTACCCACGGGAGGTTTTAACTGATTCCTGTTTTCCTCTATCCACTTATTTAAATTGAATGGTTTCCTGATGCTCATTGGAGTTGATTTACGTTGCAACGCTAAAGATAAACCTTGTGAAGAATTAATCTAAATTTCTTTAAATCAATTCCAATTTTATAGATTGGTTACAACTGATTCTATACAATGATTAAATTTAGGGTATGATTAACAAAAAAGTAGAAAAGTCCCTGAACAATCAGGTAAAAATAGAAGCTGAATCTTCTCAGGCATATCTAGCTATGGCTAGCTGGGCAGAATGCAACGGACTGAATGGAATAGCAATGTTCTTATATGAGCATTCTGATGAAGAAAGACAACACATGCTTAAATTAGTGAAGTTCATTAACGAAAGAGGAGGAAAGGCTTCCATTCCTCAATTGAGCCAACCTACTAATACATTTAAGGGTGTAAGAGATATATTTACCACTCTTTTAAGTCATGAAGTTAATGTGACTAAAGAAATTCATGAAGTGGTGGACGTTTGTCTAAAAGAGAAAGATTATACAACTCATAACTTTATGCAGTGGTTTGTTTCTGAGCAGATAGAGGAAGAAGCTTTGGCTAGAAATATCATGGATAAAATAGAGCTAATAGGAAATGACAAAGGTGGTCTCTACTTATTTGACAGAGATTTAGAAAAACTTTCTTCTGTGACTAATAATGGTCCAGCCTAGAAGTAAAATTAAGAGTATAAAAAAGGGCGCCAGAGGCGCCCTTTTTTATATCTTATAGTGTCTTAATCTCATTCTTCAATTAAGATTTTGCTCGTGATCTCTCCAGCCATAGTGTTCAACTTTAAAATGTAAAGACCCGCGTTTAAGCCTTCTTTCTTAAATAATATTTCAGTGTCTGATTCTTTATCCAACAGTCCACTCCAGATTGATCTCACTAATAATCCTTGAGTCGTATATAATTTAAGACCCGCTAGAATATTCACTTCAGAACTTAATACAATTTCAGAAGTCGAGGTTACAGGATTCGGTGACACACCTACTTTCAGTATATCCTCAATAAATGCTCCTGCCAATGAAAACTCATCTTCAGGAACCTGAATAGCAGGAGTTTCTTCTTCTTCTGTTAAATCTTCGAATGTAATTAGCTGCTGATGTTCTGAAGTATTTCCAGCACAATCAGTTACACTCCAGCTTCTCTCGACAGAATACCTTGGGCAGCAGTCTAAATCAAAGGCAAA
>Ga0209192_10001870_pt1 | contig 15999 bp, 12 predicted proteins | sample ArcticOcean_MG_C_11_FD_187433 | JGI IMG/M metagenome (GOLD analysis project Ga0209192, IMG submission 187433) | Marine microbial communities from western Arctic Ocean - ArcticOcean_MG_CB2_154 (SPAdes) (version 2) | ecosystem: Environmental > Aquatic > Marine > Oceanic | place: Arctic Ocean... | reverse complement strand
GTTGTATATGTTCTTCCACATCCGGTTGTTCCACCGTTATCATATATTTTATATGTATAATCTCCAGAAGGAACGTCGTATATGTAATTGTTTCCAGCAGTAGCATTATTAATAGTTCCAAATACATTATTACTACTATCAATTAATTCAACAGTAAATGGTGATCCATTTCCAACATTTCCACCAGCTCCGATATTCCAAACTTTAAAGTCATCTGTGTCGTATGTTGCGGCACCACTCGGCGTGTTGTTAAAGTTTCCGATAACTGCACTTGATGATAAACTTGGAATTAAGTTAAAACTGAAAGTATTCATAACGTATGAACACTGTGTTGAAATGTTTGTAATCGTAATAGGCGACTGAACATGTGTAGTCATATCGCTATTTGAATATGTAAATACTCCTGTTGTGTTTGTTGTAGGTGCATCTGCTGTTATATCTGTAAAGTTATAAAGACCACTTGCATTTTCAGTACCATTATTTGATACTAGCACTGTTGTTTCTACTTGTGCTCCATCTGCATCTCTCCAACATCCTTCTACTTTATGAGATTGGACTGTTGGTGAATTAGGAGCAACTAATATTACCGTATCAGTAAATGCTTGACAATTGTTAGAATCTCTCGCTACTATAGCGTAAGTACCTGCACCTAATCCAGTGAATTCATATATTCCACTTGAAACCTCTGTCAATACGTAGTAATTACTACCACCATCATAAGAGAATTCGTATGATCCAGTTCCACCCGCAATTGTCATAGAGATTACTCCACTTGTTGCTCCTGCACCGCTACACGCAGTAGGATCAACATTTCCAGCAGAATTAATTGATCCGCTTAATGCAATAGGATTTGTTACCGTTCCAAGAATTTCTTCAACATCACATATATCTTCAGTTGAATTTCCATTAACTATTCTATAACCTTTGATAGTAATACTTCCATTAGATATAGGTTGATTCGATACTGCACCAGTATATGACTGTTCAGGATTCCATGTAGTTCCACCGTCAGTGGACACTTTATATTTATATGTGTTACCTGCTGGTAAACCACCTGTCATAGTGAAAGAATATGTACTTCCTCCACCTGTTGCACATAATGGATTGTTAACACTTCCACTTACACTCATTGCTGAAAGTTGTGGTGATGTAACTATTACAGCATTACTTTGACATCCATTAGATGCATAGTCAGTATGCTGTACCATTAGCGCCGTACTACCGGCTACGGTTTCATCAACCGTAATATCCGTCGCAGCTCCATCCCATCCAGTAATATAGTCTGTTGCACCTGCAGGAGATGACATTAAATTATAAGAACTAGTGCCTCCACCCGTTGCAGATACATTATAAACCCATCCGTCACCTTGACATTCTGGTTCAGAAACCGGAGTAACCGTTAATACTATATCATCAAGAGAAGTATAACTTATAGGACCATGTGTCTTTTCACATCCATCTGATGTGATTTTAACATTAAATGTTCCATTGTTATTTTCAGGAGCAAAGAAAGAATCAAAAGATATACTACCTTCAAATTCATTATTTCCAAGAGATGCTATATTTATAATATTACCTACTGGACTTCCACCAACCCATGTTAATTGAACTGATTGGTTAGCTGCGATATCGCTTGTTAAATTACTTCCTGAGAATTTAATGTAATATTCAGGAAATGCATTACATGTTCCATTTGTCATAGTACTTGTAATAACTTGGATTTCATCTGCTTCGACAACTGTTACAGGATTAGAAGACCATTCTAAAGTTTCACCTGTAGAATAATCTCGTAAGAAAATACCATAATCTGCTCCTGTTAAACCGTCAAAGAATGTAATGTCTTGAGTCCATGTATTTCCACCGTCCTTAGACCATTCATAAGTTGAACCAAATCCACCGGAGGCTGAGAAAGATATTATTCCATCAGCTTCACCATAACAAGTTGGTGTTGAAGTTACACTATCAATCACTATATTATTAAATAGAGTAACTACTGACAATACAGATGATTTAGTACATCCATTAGCGTCTGTTATGTTAATGTTGTATGTTCCTGCTGATGTGATTGATGTGAATGTTCCAGATGAAACCAATCCTGTTAAAGTTTCGCTTGTTTCAACACATGTTGCATCGTACGTTGATGTTCCACCTGATATAAATATTTGTATACTTGCATCGTCTGCACCAGGATATGTCTCAGCACCGCTATAGCTGACACTGATAGGATCAGGTTGTGCTAATGTATGAGCAACTGATCTTATCGTACCAGTTACGGCATCTTTTACCCAAAAGTATCTTACTCCTGCTCCTGTGCTCCATGTATATGTAGTGGCTTGTGTCGTTGCATTCCAATTCGTAGGGGGTGTTGCATCGATAGTTGGAGTTGCAGCATATTGATAATCTCCAGAACCATCTGCAGTTGTCATGACAACATCCGTTGTTCCACCGTGACAATCTATTGTCCCAGGCAAGGCTGTAGCATTTATTTGTGGAGTTCCACCTGAAATAGTTACAGAACCTGGTACATCACACCCATTAGAATCTTCTGCATTATATGTGTATGTTCCAGGGGCTAAATTAGTCCATTGAAATAATGTTTGTCCAGGTGTACCTGTTATTGTGTCTTGTAATCCACCAAAACCAGATCCGTCTATACTTACTATATAGTCCGGAGTTCCACCTGATGTTTGAATGCTTATAGTTCCATCTTCTTCACCTGCTATTGTTTCATTAGTTGAACCAAATTGTGCGAATACTTCAGAAGGTTGATTTATAGTAATTATCTCAGTAGCTACATTATTAGGATAAGTGTTCTGATCTTCTACTTTAATCGTGTGTGAACCTGCTCCCATATTAGAAAACGTGTATATAGTTTGAGTAAGATAAGATGTCCAATTTGTTCCATTATCGTTTGAAAATCTAAATGTTCCACTACCACCTGTTACAGTAGTTACTACATCAGTAGTTTCACCGAAGCATGTTATATTTCCAGAAGAACTTAAAATAGATAGTGGTGCACTACCGTTTTGAACAATAGCATATATTTTATCACTTTCACATCCATTTGCATCTGTTATAATTACATAATAGTTTCCAGCCGATAGGTTAGAGAATGTATAAGTAGTAGCAGGTAGCGGTGTATTTATTAAATCAACTTGAGTTTGAGTTGAATCAAATAAAGTTAATTTTGAATATGGCTGCGTGCCTCCAATAATATCTGAAAAAGATAAAGATCCATCTGATGAACCAGTTACTGTTTCAGGAACTGAAGCATCTACTGTTGCAGTAAGAATAGCAGGATGTACCATTGTATAATTTATCGTATCTACTGGGGAGGTAAGATCATCAGCATCTCTCACATATAAAGAAACTGTCGTTCCTCCAGTGTAAGTTCCACTAAATGTGTACGTATAAGGATCTCCAGCATAAGGTCCATCCCATGTTATTCCATCCGTTGAAAAATCATAATTTCCATTTCCACCACTAACGTTTGCGGTAATTGTTCCATCTCCACCATTACATAGAATAGTAGAGTTAACTACACTATCAAATGTAACTGCAAACTGACATGGCGGTATTGTAAAAATAGCCGATTGAACTGTACATCCATTATCGTCAGTTCCTATAAAGTAATAATCTCCCGTAGCTAAATTATAAGAAGGTCCAAATGTAAATTGAGGACCAGCTCCGGTTTGCGTAGCAATTAATACATTGGCATCCGAATATAAGTCAACTGTGTAATCAGGTGTTCCTCCAGTAAAATCAATGCTAACCCAACTTGAATTATTAGGTAGCCAACATGATCCTATGAATGTTTGTATGTTATCGACTACAAGCACATCTGGCTCTGTAATAATAAATGAGCCGGTGATAGGACAACTGTTTGCATCACCTCCAAGAATCGTATATGTACCGGGAGCTAAACCAGTAAAGACAAACACCGTTTGTCCAGATGTTCCATTGAGGGTTGTACCATTTCCGATAGAATCATTAACCTGTACTCCATATTCAGGAGTTCCACCTGAAACTGTTATTGTAATAGATCCATCATCGTCTCCATTACACGTTACATTTGTTATTACTTCTGTTATTGTTATAGAAGTAGCTGCTGTTAATGTTATTTGTTCGCTTACTCCTGATAAACATTGGTCATTTGTAATGGATATTGCATAGGTTCCTCCAGGGAGGTCTCCGAATAATATCTCGTTACCGAATGTCATTACAGGTGTAGAAATAGTTGTATTTCCAAAAGGATCAGTTAATAATAATATAGGATTTGCTCCACCTGGTATAACAGCTCCTTGTACAAGGGCTGATATCGAACCGTCACTTCCACATGATGGTTGATCATTAATAGTTAATGTTATCGTAGGATCTGGTATAACTGTGATTACAGTAGTAGATACTTTCTCACATAATGTGTCATCTGTTGCTGTAAATATATGGGTACCTTCGCCTACTGTAAATGAACCAGAATCGTTAGCCAATGTTGAAGTTGCAACAATGATATTTTGATCATCATATATATTAACAGTACCGGTACCTCCAGTATAGCTCCAGTTAATATTTACCGTTCCGCCTGTACATACTGTTCCTACGGAATCAACAGTTAATACTAGGTTACTTGTTATTTCACTTATAATTTCTTGCACTGTAAGATCACAGCCATTAATTACAGAAGTATCAGTAACTGTAACCTCATATGTTCCTCCGTCTAATCCCTGTATGATATATGGAAAATCAGCTTCTGTTAATCCTTGGATGATACCACTATTATTAGCATCGTTAATGTCTTCCCATTTGATTGAGTAATTTAAAGATGAGTTTTGACCACCTATAGTGATAGTATCAACGGTAAGTTGACCGTTTCCAGTAAGTCCGCATTCTGTATCATCAGTGGGAGTTAAATTAAAAGAAACACCAGGTGCACCAGCAATAGTTGCCGGCTGTGGAACAGTAGGACACGACGCTGTAATCAAGTTACCATTAGCGTCTACTTCGACTCTTCTTACTTGACAATCTGGATAATTACCCTCTGGCGCTGAATATAAATATACGTCCATTGGCTGAGTTTCTTCCCAATATTGGTTAGGCATCCATGTAGTTCCACCATCTATACTAAATTGCCATTTTTGAGGATTTGGCCATTGTAAAGGTACTGGTCCACCTTCTAGTTGAGAAAATTGAATAGCACCAACTCCAGTTGAACATGTCGCTGGAATTCCCGTTACAATAAAAGTAACAAGTTCAGGATTATAAAATGGTTGTCCTCCTGGAAGTTCATATATAAAACCTGTAGAATCCTTTATAGCAGGATATATTATTTGATCTCCAAAAGGAACATTGTATGTTGTAGCTGTGCTCCATGTATACCCATCCGTATTAGGATTTGTTATACTATATTCATAACTGGGTGTTCCACCTGTTGGACTGTCGAATATAAATGAATCGTTTTGATTGAATACAGATTCATGATCGTAATTATTACATATTGCGTTATTCACGATTGGAGTAAATGTTAAACTCGCAGGTTGTGTTACTGTTGCACTATCTGTTGCAACACACTGTGTTGTTTGATCAGTTACGCTTACCCAATAATCTCCAGCACCAATTGGTGTATTTGGATTTATTGGAAATTGTCTTGTAGGCCCAGTTGGACCAAATGATTCTACCAGATCACTAGTATCAGGATTAATGCCTCGATATAAAGAATAGGTGTATGAACCACCATTGTCATTAGTAACTTCGGCCAACAATATACCGTCGATACCACCGGGTTGAGTAACAGGCTGTGTTTCCGATAATGTAACTATAGGAGCTGTTATTTCTGATAAGTATATTGGATCTGATACATCAACTGTATTTAAAGCATCTTTTACATATACGTAATATGCTTGACCTGATGTGCTCAGATTTATTCCGTTGTATTGTGTCCAATTTCCAAACGCTGTCCAATCTTGAATATTTCCAGGATTAACATTAGGCACTGTCTGTAAACTCATTACATATCCAGGTGTTCCTCCCGTTCCCTGTGCACTTATTGTTGCTACTATAGAAGCACATGGGTTTGCGTCCATTGTTGTAACCGTAACACCGAGTGGAGATACTGCTGTTCCTCCCATTTCTGCAGGAACCCAAATCCACTCTTCATCTTTACAGCCACATGCAATGTAGTGTAAATAGTCAGCATCCGTTGAGTTAACTTCATGTAATTTTATACCTAATTCTAGGTCATCAGTAGTCATCACACCGTCTGTCCCAGATCCAATTACTCTATAACCCTTAATTATTTGACTAATTAGGTGTGCATTGTAATCTTGTTCAGGATGGTGTAAAGGGCGTCCTAGGTTATGTGGAAATAGAGGTGTAAAATATCCTTTAGGAGTATCTTCACTTCTATCCGCATTTCCAAAGTTCCAAAATTCGTTTGAATGTGACATTATTTTCTTCTTATGTTTTTATTATATAGTTCTTTAGTAATAATAGTTCTTTTCTCTCTATATTTATTATATAGTTTTTTAAGATCATTGATCGCTGCTTCAAAATACACTTCAATATATCCGCAATCAATGTATTTAACTTGTTCTTTAATATATTCGCTAAGGATAAAGCTTTTCCATCTTTCCTCAACTTCTTTAAATCTAGGACTATATCCTGTAAATAAATCACGATGAGTAGATTTTCTAAGATTTCCAGTAGTATGAAAACTACCATCTCCCTTAGCCTGTACTAAAAAGTTGCTTTTTTCTTTAACATTTGCACTTTTATCTTTGTCGACTATAAATGACTTTAATCTGTATAAACCTAAATTTAAACAGTGTATGTTGTTAAATCCTCCAGGTGAAGTTTCCTTATTAATGAAATTCCAAATTTGAGTTAAATTTTCAAACCTAGGTAGCGTTTTTTCAACGCGATCTTCTCTATTACTTCTATGTGAAATAATAATGTCTTTAATTGGTCCTTCATTTGCCTCTATTCTTTTCAAATAGATGTACAAGAGGTTTAACGAGATTCTGTCTGTTATCATTAATCTTATCCGAAATATTTACTTAAGAGCCATGTTAATACGGCACCAATTGATGTTAAAAGACCAATAGAAATTTTAACTACTGAGGACTTCCATCTCACTAGAGCCTTATGCTCTTCAATATGTGATAATCTCTGTGCTTCTGTCGCTTCTCCTTCTATTCGATGTTCAGTATTCTTTCTAGTTTCTACGATAACTCCATCAAACGGATTTAATAATTGTCTTTTAAGTTCCTTTACTTCAGTTTTTAATTCCTCCTGATTTTTAACCATCGTTTGGATAGAATTTTCAATCTGGATGTAGTTAGGATCTTCCATTCTCTTCTTAAAAGTAGAGAATAAATCATATAAGTCTTCTATTAGTTCTTTTGGACTTTTATCTTGGTTGTTCATTAACGGAATCTATTTTTAGTCTGTATTATATATCCCCAAAAGAGACCTCATTTGTAGGTCTCTTTCAATATTCTTATATTTTAATAAACTTAATCTAAAAACAGCTCCGTTAGATTTTCTTTTTCAATAATTTGAAGCAATCTTACATCATAGTTTTCAGCTTCTGCATAGTTCTTTTCAAGATATTTTAAGTATGACTTTTCCTTTCTTAGCCTATTCATATACGCATTTTGAAAGAGTGCATAGTCAATAACTGATTGTTTCCAATCGTCGTAGAAGGCATGTCCAAGCTGCGTACCAGCTGCTGTAGTGCTCCTGGCTCGAGCTTCTTTCATTCCGAATAAGTTATTATTCTCAACAAAAATTCTGCTCGAGAAGTGTCCTGTTTCTAATATAGATTGTGCTAATATAATTTCAGGAAATCTAACATTCAATCTTTTAAGTTCTTTTACTAAGGCTTCTTTACTGAAAGTATCGGCCTCAGTCTCTACTGTGTAAAATCCTTCTTCGACGGGAATAGAGGATGCTTCAATAAATGCTTTATCATGTGCATTTGATAAAGCTATCTGTATACCAATCGCGGTGATGGTTAATGTGATTAATAGAACGTATAAAAGGCTCTTAAATGAAATTCTTTCAAATGATAATCTAGTCTTATTATAAGTGTACAGCATAATGGATTATTTAAAAATACTTAAGTTATTTAATTGATCGATGCTTTCAGAAAAATCTACACCACCTATAACATGATTAACATCTTCTTCTAAAGATTGATTGGCAGTAATATAATCTGACTGGGTTCCCAAGACACTTGGTGCTTGAAACTGAATATCGTGATCTACATAAGTAAATCTTTCAAGATCATTGCAATGAGACTCTAACATCTTACCAAAAACCTTTTCAGGATTTGAATACATTAAAAGATCTGCATCGATCTCAATCTTAAAGGTATGAGCACCTTTCTTCTTCCAGTGAACACCACCTTCATGGAATCCGTAATTTTCTTCATACTGTGTGTGGACTAAAACTGTGTTAATTGACATATTTTTATTTTTTATTAATTATTACTATACTAATATAAGCAAAATTTCTGAGATAAAAAAACTTTTAGCTGTTTATTTTTAAGATAGTTCGAATTTTTTAGCTACCCAACCATATTTTTCAATATGATCTTTAGCAAACTCATCATCGCCATACATAAAATATGCATCAGCTTGATCTAACCATCGTAAAGCTGTTTCTTTACAATCTGCACCAACAGACATTACATTAGCAACAGCCTTCTTGGCCCATGCTCTTTCATCAGCTTCCTGTTTTTCAGCAACCTCAGAAAGGTCATTAATAAAATCAGTTAACTCCTGGAAGTTCCAAGTGTGGAAGTTATACCCTCTGGGTCTAAATCCATTAACATCTTTAAAAAGATCCGAAACCCACATAAGAGCTTCATCGAATTGACTTTGATTTAAAATAGAAAAATTAGAAGTAGTTGACATATCTTTTGCTTTATTGGTTATTACTATACTAATATAAGCAAAATTTCTGAGATAAAAAAACTTTTAGCTGTTTATTTTCAAAAAAAAGCAAAAAAAAGACCTAAATTCAACATTTAGGCCTCTGTACTCTTAAATTAGATACTATTTTTCTTCTTTCTTGGTTTGTATTTTCTCTTTGCCTTTTTCTTTGGCTTTTCGATAACATCCCATTCTCCTTCTAGGTCAATTCCCTTTGGAGTATTCTTCTTAGTAATTTTCTTAGGTCTATAATTAGTAGCACCTTCAGTTATAGTATCTATTGATGGCTGTCCATCAACTCCGCCTCCTCCTATTGGGGAACCAGACCATGTGTCTTCTTTCTTTACAAATTTATTATAAGCAGCCCAGCCACCGACAATAATCGCAATAGAAAGTAAAATATAAAATAACATATTTAATGGTATATTTTTGTATATAGTGCGTAATGCGCTATAGACTATATATCTCTATGGTTTACAGGTCTTTATCGTGTCCACCGTCTCTGACCTTCTTAGCGATATCAGAATCAGCTTTACCCCATGTTCCAGGCTGTTTTGTCAAGAATGAATTTACTCTAGCATAACCCCATTGAGCTTGTGTTGCTCCAGGTCTATGACCAGTTTTCCATGCAGCTAGACCTCTTCTCATAATAATTCTAAGTAATCCAACTGGAACGCCAGATTCTTTAGCTTTATTCTCGATACCTGTTTCCATTCCACCATCACCTAAAGGGCTTTGATCGTTTGTAGTTTGTTCAGCTTCTAACAATTCTCTATAGTATTCATCTTTAGAAGATCTTGATTCTCTAACCATTAGACCTTCTTCCATGTTATCTTCTTCAGCGAATTGATCATACTCTTTAGCCCACTTTTTCCATTGACCTTTCTTTGCATATTCTGCGAATATTTCTTCTAAATGTCCATAATAAGGAGACATGTTTTTAGCACCTATTAGTTTTTCTATCACTTGATCAGCTACCCATCTTCCTGCTTTTGAATTTAAGTAATATAATGCAGCTTGATCTGTGAAGTCATAGTTTGTGTCTAAGACAGCAAATCCATCTAAGAATAACTCATTAACTTCATCTAATCCAAATTGATTAGTTAGAGTACCATAGAAACCATAAGATTCATTAACATCTTCTATTCCATATTGTAATTTTGCTCCAAATTTAAATTGACCCTTTCTTAGCATTCTATTTTCAGTAACTGATTCAAAAGCTGAACCAACTTCTTTTCCGTTAAGAACATCTTTACATGCTTTATTAAATTGCTTTAATTTTTTAGTAGCTGCTCCTGCATAGCGATCTTGCATTAATTCAATAGCCATATCTAACCAACTTGCTATAGTTCCAGCGTATTCATCATCTATTCTATCAAACTTATCAGATAAATCTAGTAATGCATCTTCACCGGCATTTTTAGTAATAGTTGAACCTATAGTCAATAAAGGTTTTAGACCTCTTGTTAGTTTAGCTTCAGTAATTGCTGATTCTAGAACTTTACTATTCTTTTCAATAGCATCTAAAATATCTGGCATTTGTCGGATGCTTACTCCTTGACCCCATGACTGACTTAACCATTTAGGTCCATTGCCGTATGACGTAGTGTATTTGGATTTTAATGAGAAGTGATCTGCAAAAAGACCACCTGGTAAATTATAGATGATTGTTCCCTTTGGAAGAGTTACATTTACAAAGTCTCCAATCCTAGCACCCTTTACATCTTTCTTTAATTTGTATTTTCTATCTTCTAAAGATTGAGTAGAACCGGCCATTGTACCAGACAATGGAGTTGATCTTAATTCATTAAATGATTCTTTTAGAGATTTATTTATTTCTTTCTTAAATTCTTTATATAGATGAGTACCATATTCATCTCTTATTACTTTACCAACTGCCTGTGCAAAATCTACATAACTCATAGAATCATCTATGTCAACGATAGCAGAGTTAATAGCTATTGCTAATTCGTCAGATTGTTTAGATTCATCTATGTTAGATAAAAGTCTATCAACATTGTTTGATTCTTTAATACCATCTACATGTTTAACCGCAGCTTCCATTGCATCATCAATTTCATCAGCAGCAAATCTGTTTTTACCAGATATTGGCCTTCCACTCCTAGCATCTTTAAGTTCAATATAACCTTCATAATTCGAACCACCGTCAATATACAGTGTATCTATAACACAACCTTCTCTATATTCTTTCTTCTTCCTTAATACTGCCCATTTACTACCTCCACCATATATAGAAGCCATCATGATCTCGTATTTTCTAGGTAGTTTAAACTTATCAAAAGTATCAGTTAGCTTTTTAATAAGACTTGCATCACTGGCTTCGTTAACTATAGATTCACTAAATAATCTCTTACCAGTGTTATCTTCTAAATGTAATAGTGCTTTAGGATATTTCTCTTGCATTACATTAAATGTAGCAGGAGCAACATCTGGCGTAGAAACAGGTTCTTGGTGTATTACCTTACCATCTTGTATAACTACAATTACAGCAGGATAACTTCCTTTCTTTGCAGCTCTATGTACTTTACCTTTATTAGCTTCATTTAGGGATTTCTTTTCTTTAACAAAATCTTCAAAATCTTGAACAATACCAGAAAATATGGACTGATTATTGACTATAGATTCATTAAATTCTTCTGGATTCATTTTAATAATATTAGAAACTGCATTCTTTACTATATCTGCCGTTAATACACCATCATCTCTAAGATTTGTCATAAACTCATGTGCAACATAAGATCCTGACTTAATAGCTAATCTATAATTCCTCTTTTTGGTTTTAATTACTGCAAATTCGTAAGGTTCAACACCTTTGTTAGGTTTAGGTAATAATTTTCCAAATTCCTTTGTTGCTTGTTTTGCCGCTTCTGGTTTTGTATTACTACTATTATATACAACTTCTTCAGTAAGACCTAATGATTTATTAACTAGATCTTCAATAACACTAGAATAATCATCTTTTAAAGCCCATTTAATTGCTTGACCTTCACTTCTTGCTTTTTTGTTTATCCATTTAAGGTGTGTTGCATCAGTAAGAAAATCAGAAGCTTCTTTTGCAATTCCATTTGAATCTATTTTCCATTCATCAATTGTAGTACTAAAGTTATTACCTACTGTAGCACCATTAGATCTTTTAAGGTTATTGATTCCACCAATCTTAATGTATATGTCATTATTAATAGGCATTGCCTCAAAGAAAACTACATCTCTTTCTTCTGGGTTGTTTTCACCAGATACTTGATCGATAGCATACGTGCTATGAACTCTCCAAGTAGTTTCGCCTTTTACATTATATGCTGCTGAGTGAGTATCTCCACCAAATTCAGAAGCTTTTAACTTATATGCTTTAGCTTCGGTAACTTTCTCTTCTGAGATAAAATTATCGAATGATTTTAAGTTGTGCATGCTTTCTTTTTTAAATTTTTTATCGTATGCCGTAGTGTGTTTTGATTTCTTAACCTTTCCTGATTCTCTAGCTTCTTCATCACCTGGTAATTCTTCATAAGAATCTGGATCATCATCGTCCATTTCAGCTTGTTTTTTCATCTTAGCTTCTTTTTCTTCCTTTTCTTTATCAGAAAGGCCAGTCATATAAGCATCGGGTCCTGGTTTAGCTTCATATAATTCATCTATTAAAGAATAATACTTATCAGTAATGTCAGATTCTAATAAAGATTCATTAAAACCTCTTTCTTTAGCATCATTCTCTACCCATTCCTTATTTTTAGATGATAATTTTCTAAAATCTGTATTAAATCTATGAAATGCTATTAAATCATAGATATCTTCCATGTTATATCCCTTTTCAGCAACAACTTCAAAGTCACCTTTGTTTTTGTTATAATATTTCTGAGTAGCCATTGGAAGTTTAAATATAGAAAGACCATCTTTAAGAGCTCTTTCAATCTGTCTAATCATTTTATCTTTAGAAGCTTCATTAACTACAGATTCATTTTGAGCATCAGCCCATGCAATTTCCCAATCATCAATATCAAACTTATAGAATCCTACTAAGTCTGCAATCTTGTCGTTTGCAGCTGGATCATCTTCTCCTCTTTCAACTTCAGTAACATCATAATAGTTATTATTAATAAATGTTGCAAGTTCTTGTTCTGAGGGTCTTCTACCTAATTCTTTTATTACTTTCTTAACAGTATTGTATTTACCAACATCTTCACGTTTTTCATTCATTGCTAGTAATCTTTCTCTTTCTTGTTCTAATGCTTGAAGTGTTTCATTATCTAATGCTTCACCATCACCTCCGGTTTCAGTATCAATTTGCTTATCGATAACTTTAATAGCTTTTTTGATAGCAGACTTAGACATACCTTCGGTAATTGATTCATATATAACATATTGATCTATTGCTCCTCTAAAATCTCTTTTATTTACAATGATCTTTGTTTTATTAGGACCATATATAACATAGTTATTAGGTTGAATTTCTAAAGTAACTTTATCTCCTTTTTTAAACTTAACGCCAGAGTCACCTTTAAGGTCTCTTGCCATTTCGCCATCGAAATACTGATAGCCTTCGTTTAATGTAGATTCTAGTAAATCTTCTCTACCTAATTGTTTGTAAACTTCTTTTCTAGTTTTTTCCATTTTCTCTGCGTATTTTGGATCGTCATTTCTATTGAATACAATCTGTTGTGTTAATGAACCACTAATTCTTTTTACATCTTTCTTACGTGTCTTAATTAACCACGCTGCTAGATCCTTTATTGATAGATCTTTAAACCTTCCGTTTGCATCTGGTGCATCTGAATCATGCCAATCCGGTGCTCCTTTAGGTTTCTTTTCTGTAATGTGTCTTAAATGCTTCATATTCTATATATCTTAAAAAAGAATGCACCGATTAACGGTGCATCCAATGTTGTTAGGCAGGGCCGCCAACGCCAAAAAGTACCAAGTCGTCGTCATCATCCGACTCGTAACCCCAAGCTGCGTGATAGTCTGTCGCTTCGAGTAAAATTCCAGGATTCATATTAATGTCTTCTAATGCATCAATTATCTTTCCTTTGGTAACAATCTTACCCTTTTCTTCTTTCTCTTCGGCTACTTGGTTCAAGAGTAGTTCCGATTCAGTGATTGGTTCTTTCAAAGCTGCTGGTTTAGCGTCTTTAATAGAATCCATTATGAATAAGGGGTTTTATTTTGGCGTAGATTAATCTCTACTAGATATATATACGTTTTCGAGAAAAAGTTTCATGATATTTATAGCAAATATCTATAAATATGCATTATTTTTGCATATTATCTTGCCTCTTCTGAGTAGGGAGGTCTTTTTCGATATTTAAGTTCCATATTCTGTCATTTGGAACAATAAATTTTCTTTGATGATCAAAAAGATAGAATGTAGTTCTATATAGAGATTGTCTTACGATTCTTGCCTTCTTAACTCCATTTATCCATACTATATCATCACGATTGAAGTCGCTTCCTACTAAAAACAGGAAACCTTGCCATGTTTTAGACAAAGTGTCTCTAAATGCTAGTGTAGCCACTGCTACAACAAACATCCATCCCCATTCGCCTATAAATATTTTTGCAAGTTCTTCCATTAGTTGTCTTTAGCTTTATCTTCCCAGTATGAATTAAAATCCATAATACTGCCTTTGAATTGTCTGATCTTTAATAGTCTTTCATCTTCATCTTTTCCTGGCTCAGCATGATTGATTTCCTGATTTGGGTTATGTGGTAATCCTGCGATCGTGTGAGATTCTATTAGACCTTTACCTAATAGTTTTTGAATAACTTCTTTTTGACTTTGCATTACTTTATCCATTGCTTCATCATATCCAAAGAATCCTGCCCAGTCTATTTCTTCTACTTGTAATTGTTTCTTTGGAACCTTTAGATCCTTAAGTCCAAGCTGCTTTAAATCATCTATCATTACGATATAGTAATATACGACTTTATTGGCATACTTTCTAGAAGTCACTACAAATGTATATTCAGTAGAGTCTATTAGTTTTCTTGGTATTTTGATACCAATTTCTTCATAGGTTTCTCTGATAGCTGCATCTAACTTAGACTCACCTTTATCTATGCCTCCCTTTGGAATTCCAAATGAATTTGTCCATTTTCTTCCAGTAGTGTGACCTAATAAGATTTGTCCTTTATAGATTATAGCTAATCCTGCTGAATATTTTGTTTTAAGTTCCATAGGTTATATATCTTGCTTAGATCCAGAGAGTTGATATGCTTGCCATAAATGATCAACAGCTTTACTAATATGATTACCTATTTCATTCTCTATCTTAGCAACAGGATGTTGTTGTAGATGTGTATCAATAGAACACATCATAACATGTAACCTGTCTGTCATTTCGTGATAGTGGAATTCGTCTAATTCTATTCCTGTTTTATTTTCTTTCTTTGCCATTGTTAATCTTTACTTATTCTAAAACCTACCCACCATAGGTCTATTCTGAAAAAAGGATTTCCATTGTTAAATCCAAACCCAAATCTTATCATCCTATTAAAATAATCTAATTTAATAACATGAATCCATTTTGATTTTTTAGGACCAACTCTGGTAACCCATTGATTTAAGGATTCGCCCTTTCTTCTTTCGTGTTTATGCATTGTTGTTGTTTTAATGTATTCTGCCCTGTCTTCAGATTTATACCATTCATCCATGTGTTTATCGAAATGCATTCTATAGTCAAATCCACCGTCGAATGTTTCATTACATCTACTACATTTAATGGATGGCTTGCTCATTTAATTTGACAGAGGTGCTTTAATCGAAGGATGGTATTTATAGTCTATTAATTCATAGTCCCATTCTCCTTCTAAGAGGTTAACATTGCTTAGTTTAATCTGAGGCAGTGGATAGGCCTCTCTAGAAATTTGTTCTGTTGCTTGTTCAATATGATTCTTATATAAGTGAACATCACCTAAGTTTCCAATTAATTCATCTGGAATCATATTAACTTCTTCTGCGATTAAACAAAGTAGTGCAGCATAACTCGCAATATTAAATGGAAGACCTAAGAAAGTATCTACTGATCTTTGATTCCACATTAAAGAGATTGCTCTG
>Ga0209192_10001869_pt1 | contig 15999 bp, 13 predicted proteins | sample ArcticOcean_MG_C_11_FD_187433 | JGI IMG/M metagenome (GOLD analysis project Ga0209192, IMG submission 187433) | Marine microbial communities from western Arctic Ocean - ArcticOcean_MG_CB2_154 (SPAdes) (version 2) | ecosystem: Environmental > Aquatic > Marine > Oceanic | place: Arctic Ocean... | reverse complement strand
TCAGTCCTTGGGCGGCTGCCTCTTCGTATCCAGTTGTCCCGTTAATCTGACCAGCAAAAAATAAGCCGCTTATTGCTTTTGTTTCTAAACTTGTCTTTAAGGCTCTTGGATCGTAATAATCATACTCAATAGCATATCCTGGTCTTAATATATGAGCGCCTTCTAAGCCCCTTATTGATTTCACTAACTCAAGCTGAACATCAAAAGGCAAGCTAGTAGAAATACCATTTGGATAAACCTCATGAGTATTTAGTCCTTCCGGCTCTATAAACACCTGGTGTGAATCTCTATCTGCAAACCGATGTATTTTATCTTCAACTGATGGGCAGTACCTAGGGCCAACTCCTTCAATGGTGCCGTTATACATGGGTGATCTATCTAGCCCTTTTCTAATAATTTCATGAGTTTCTTCATTGGTATGGGTAATCCAACAAGAAATTTGCTGGGGATGTTCAATTTTTGGATTAATAAAAGAAAAATGAGGGGCAGGATTATCTCCAGGTTGTTCTAACATTTTTGTATAATCAATTGAACGTCCGTCTATTCTCGGCGGAGTGCCTGTTTTTAATCTGCCAACCGGTAGCTTCAAATCTTTTAGTTTTTGTGCTAAAACTGAGGCAGCAGGATCTCCTGCCCTACCTGATTGGTAATTCTGCATTCCTACATGGATGAGGCCACCTAAAAAAGTACCAGCTGTAAGCACTATATTTTTAGCATGAAAAACTAACCCTATTTGAGTAACAACACCTTCTACTTTACTATTTTTTACAATCACATCTTCAACTGATTGTTGAAATAGCCATAAATTCTTTTGATTTTCTAAAATATTTCTTACTGCAGCTTTATATAAAACACGATCTGACTGAGCTCTGGTGGCTCTAACAGCAGGGCCTTTACTTTCGTTTAGAGTTCTAAACTGAATACCGGCGGCATCAGCAGCTCTAGCCATAATTCCACCCAAGGCATCAATTTCTTTTACTAAGTGTCCCTTGCCAATACCTCCAATCGATGGATTACATGACATTTGTCCTAGGGTTTCTATATTGTGAGTCAACAACAATGTTTTTTGCCCCATGCGCGCTGATGCTAAGGCTGCTTCCGTCCCAGCGTGGCCGCCTCCAATAACTATCACATCAAAATTGTTTGGAAAGTCCATTATTTAAAATTTTATTTATGTTAAAAAAGAATTTTACTGTATTTTATGAAATATAGATATTCGATTGTTTCACGTGAAACAATTTAATTAAAACTAGGCTACAAAGCATGGTTTCACGTGAAACATTTATTTTCCTATACAAAATTGACTAAATATCTCACCCAACAAATCATCAGATGAAAATTCACCTGTGATTGAAGATAAACGCTTTTGAGCTATTATGAGTTCTTCTGCGACTAGTTCTGGAGCGCCTAGATTAGCTAGTCCCAATTTAAGGGCGTCACTAACCAAACTCAATGCATCAACATGTCTCTTTCTTGCAATAAACAAACCTTCTGAATTTTCAGATACTTGAGTTTTTCCAATGATAGTAATTATATGATTTTTCAATAAAGTTAAGCCTTCACCATTTTTAGCAGAGAGATAGATAGTAACTTCTTCACCATTTTTTTCTATTCTTGATCTTTCCTGAACTAAATCAATTTTATTGAAGATAAAAAACTTTTTGATATCAGGTGGTAACTGCTTTAATAGCACTTTTTCGTATTTTCCAACACCTTGATTTGCTTCTACAATAACTAGTGCAATATGAGATTTTGCAACAGAGTCCCATGTCTTATCAATCCCAAATTTCTCCACGACATCATCCGTCTCTCTTAGCCCTGCTGTATCTGTGATATGAACAGGTATGCCCTCTAGGTTAATATCACTGGATATAGGGTCCCTTGTGGTTCCTGGAATATTGGTAACAATAGCTTTGTCTTCTCCAGACAATTGATTCATTAAACTAGATTTGCCAACATTAGGTTGGCCGATTAGTACTACATTAACACCATCTCTTAATAGTTGTCCCTGATGGGCAGTTAATAAAATTTCTACCGTAGTTTCTGAAAGTTTTTTTAATTTATCTGCTACCTTACCCTCGGTAATGAAATCAATATCTTCTTCAGGAAAATCTAAACATGCTTCAATGTACATGCGAAGTTCAATTAATTTTTTAAGTAAGTCATTGATTTTAATAGAAAAGTTACCGCTCAAGGAATTTATTGCACTTTTAGCTGCTGCATCGGTAGAAGCATTAATAAGGTCAACAACAGATTCGGCTTGAGCTAAGTCTAGCTTACTATTTAGGTAAGCTCTTTTTGTAAACTCGCCTGGACTTGCAATTTTTGCGCCAAATTGTATGCATAAGTTTAGAATTAAATTTAATACGATTGGGCCGCCATGACCCTGAAGCTCAACAACATCTTCCCCCGTAAATGAATGAGGAGACTTAAAAAATAGTACGAGCCCCTCATCTATTAATTGGTCGTTAAGGTCTTTAAATTTTGAAAAATGAACTTTACGAGGTTGAATATCAATCTGACAAACTTTTTTTGCAATAGAAAGAGCCTTTGGGCCTGACATTCTAACGACCCCGATACCACCAACACCAGATGCGGTTGAAATTGCGGCAATAGTAAAAGGATCGTTAAGCATGGCCTTTCTTTTTTAACGCTTCAGCGTGTATTTTTTTATTTACATACCATTGTTGTGTAATTGATAAAATATTATTTACCAACCAATATAAAACCAGTCCAGATGGAAAGAAAAAGAAAAATATACTAAACACAATTGGCATCATCATCATGAGTCTAGCCTGCATAGGGTCAGTCGGCTTGGGGTTTAATTTAGTTTGCAAGAACATAGATGCAGCCATTAATAGTGGCAATACATAATAAGGGTCCTTGGAGGAAAGATCGGTGATGTACAGAAAGGAAGCATTTCTTAGCTCCACTGAACCCAATAAAACCCAATAGAGGGCGATAAACACGGGAATTTGGATCAATATTGGTAAACACCCACCAAGAGGGTTAATTTTTTCTGTCTTATAGAGCTCCATCATTGCTTGTTGCATTTTTTGTTTATCATCACCAAATTTTTCTTTCATACTTTGAAGTCGTGGCGAAAGTTCACGCATCTGTCCCATCGACCGATAACTCGCTGCTGATAGAGGATAAAATAATAATTTAATTAAGACAGTTAATAAAATAATTGATAGGCCCCAATTAATAACCATTTTCTGAATCCCTGACATCACAGAAAATAAAGGGGATGCAATAAACGTTAACCACCCATAATCTACGGTATAAGGCATACCTTTAGCAGCTTGCTCTAGATCTGATTTGGCTTGGGGGCCAGCGTATAAATTTGAATCAAATACCACTCCCTCCCCAGCCATTAATTCATCCAAAGAGATAACAAGACCAGAAGCGTAAATATTGTTAGCAATTTTTTTAGAATATAATTCTCTTCTTTTGTCGTCGCGAACAATCCACGATGATGCGAAGTACTGTTGAATTATTCCTATCCACCCATCATTAGCAGATATTGAAAAAGATTTTGAATCTACGTCGTCAAAGCTCAACTTATTAAAATTAAGATCATCAGTGTAATAAGCTGTACCAGTGTATTTAGGCATCATCGAAGAGCCTTGATTAGACTCACCATCATGAATTAATTGATAATAAGCACTCATCTTTAATGAATTATCTGAATTATTTTTTATGTCATAAGAAACTTTAATCAAATAACTATTTTTAGTGAAGGTATAAATTTTCCTCACCACTAAGCCATCTGCTTCATATGTAAATGGAACGACTAGAGTATCCGAACTCATTTGAAAATTATTTCGAGTTGAAGTAAAGACTGATTTATGTGTAGGTAAATTCTCGCCTAATAAGCCTGTTTGAGCAATATATAAAAGTGGATTTTGAGAATCACTCATTAACTGAAAGTAACCCTCAGAATCATCAGCTAAATAATTTTTTAGAGACAGGTTTCTTATGTCGCCTCCAACGGAACTAATGTCTATAGAATATAAATCCGTTTCAACCTTTATTAATTGACTTTTTTGGACAACATCTGTGCTTATAGGCTTTAGTGTTTTCTGAAAATCATTATTTTTATTTTTGACGGAAGGGCTTGGAACACTGAGATCATTTTGTTGCTGTGGCTGTGTTTCAATATTTTTTTTCTGCCAAGAATCCCACAACAATAAAACTGAAAAAGACAAAAGAACAAATAAAATCAAACGTTTAGTATCCATGTTTACCTTAAATAATTATTTTGAGACTGGGTCAAAACCACCAACCTTACCTGGCCGACACCTTAAAATTCTTTTGAAACCTAAAAAACAGCCCTTAAAAAATCCAAACTTATGTAAAGCATCAATTGTATACACTGAACATGTCGGAGTAAACCTGCAATGTGACCTAAAAAAAGGGCTCAAACATTGCTGGTAAGCCTTTATAAAAAAAATAAGTGCTTTAACCATGTTATTTAATACTCGCAATCAAAGTCTTTATTTCCTGGTTTAAATCTTCAAACGAGTCTTTATAGAAAGACTTTCTTACTCTAATAATCATATCAAAAGAAAAGGGTTTTGATAGCTGATTCTTAATAATTTCTCGAATAGATCTACGCATATAATTACGTTTAACAGCTAATGACTCTGATTTTTTAGAAACAATAAAGCCTAGGCGATAAACACCCAGGTCGTTAGGACAGAAATGTATAAATAAGTGAGGGGATGTTATTTTTTTTTTATAATTAAAAACAAACGAAAATTCATTTGGTGTTCTTAACTTCAAGTTTTTTTTATTCGAAAGAATAAATTAAATACCTAAACGAACTCTTCCTTTAGCGCGTCTTGATGCTATTACAGATCGGCCGCCCCTAGTTTTCATTCTTACTAAAAACCCGTGTGTCCTTGCTCTTCTTACTTTCGATGGTTGATAAGTTCGCTTCATTATACTACTCCACTACGTTAATCTTTGAAGCCGAACATTACTCTACCAAGCAGCTTATGTCAATGATATAAATCAATATTTATTTAAAAAAGGTTGTGGATAACTTTAATAAATTACGCTAATATGAATTTTGTTTAGCATGAGAATAAAGTTGAGATGAATACAGAAGATTTTTGGGCTCTGTGCCTAAATAAATTTAATAAAAAATTAACCAAACAACAATTCAGCACATGGATTAAACCCCTTGAATTTAAATTTGATAAGAATGATAAAAAATACAAAGTCATAGCGCCTAATAAATTTGCAATCGAATGGATTAAAGACAGATTTTTAGACGAGCTAAGCGATCTGGCAGAAAAACACCTAGATCATAAAAAAATTATATTTATAACTGGTAGCAAAAAAACTTTAATAGAAGACACCCAAAACTTTCCTACCAATAGTCTAAAAGTAAAAAGCAACACAAAAGCTACAGGTTTAAATAAAAACTTTAATTTTACTAATTTCGTTACAGGTAAAGCCAACCAACTAGCTGTTGCTGCAGCCAAACAAGTTGCAGAAAACCCTGGTACAGCTTACAACCCTTTATTTATATACGGAGGTGTAGGCTTAGGAAAAACACATTTAATACATGCTATAGGCAACCACTTAAAAAGTATTACCCCGGACGCAAAACTTAAATACCTTCATGCCGAAAGATATGTTCATGACGTAGTTAAAGCTTATGAAAACAAATCGTTTGATGCATTTAAAAAAAACTATCATTCACTAGACCTATTACTAATAGATGATATTCAGTTTATTGGTAAAAAAAACAGAACTCAAGAAGAGTTCTTCTACGCATTTAACTCTCTAATTGAAAATAAAAAACAAATTATCATTACCTGTGACTCTTACCCAAAAGAAATACCTGGGGTTGATGACCGACTAAGGACAAGATTTAGTTGGGGCTTAACGGTAGCAATTGATCCCCCTGAACTTGAAATGAGAGTTGCTATTTTATTAAAGAAAGCAAGTGAAAATAAAATCAACCTACCAGATGAGGTTGCATTTTTTATAGCAAAACAAATAAGATCAAATGTAAGGGAATTAGAAGGCGCTCTTAACAGAATAGTAGCAATGTCAAACTTTACCGGAACTGATATTAATATAATATTAGCAAAAGAATCACTTAAAGATTTAATCGCTGTTAGGGGAAGGCAGGTTAGTGTTGAAAATATTCAGAAAACAGTTGCAGAATACTATAAAATAAAAATAGCTGATATTTTAAGTAAAAAGAGATCAAGAAACTTCTCAAGACCAAGACAAATTGCAATGAGCCTTACAAGAGAACTTACGAATTTGAGTTTCCCAGAAATTGGGGAAGCTTTTGGTGGAAGACACCACACCACTATAATGCATGCTTGTGATGAAATAGAAAAACAAAGACTAAAAGATCAAAACATAGGACAAGATTTAGGTTTTTTAACTCAAGTTTTAAGAGGATAATGCATAAGTTGTGTATAAGTTGTGTATTAGAATACGGTTAACAAAGAAATAAATTTAAAACTTAAAACTATGCAGAATTGATCCACAGTAAAGTGATGACAAACACATAGGTTTAAAAGTTAGCTAAATTATTGTTTTTAAATAAAAATAATACTTAAAAACAAATAAAATAGCTTATTATTATTATTATTATCTTAAAACTATATATAAAGAAAATACTATGGATATAAAAATTAACAGAGATATCTTACTTTCACCCTTAAGTAATGTTTCTGGAATTATAGAAAAAAAACATACATTACCAATATTATCTAATTTACTTATAGAGGGTGAAAATGGAATAATTAAATTTATCGCTACTGATTTAGAAATGCAAATTTCACTAGCAATAAAAACTGAAGTAAAAGAAAGGTTTGAAACAACAATTTCTGCTAGAAAGTTATTTGACATCACCAGATCTTTGCCGGAAGGAAGTAAATTAGATTTTAAAATAGAAGAATCTAAGGTTTTAGTTAAAGCAGCTAAAAGTAGGTTTAACCTTCAAACACTTCCCGCAAAAGACTACCCAGTTATGAAAAAAAATGAAGAAGAAAGCACTTCATTTTCAATTAGTCAGAAAATCTTTAAAGAACGCCTTAAAGAAGTTGATTTTTCAATGGCCCAGCAAGATATAAGGTATTATCTAAATGGTTTATTATTTGAAGTAGATGGGAAAAAAATTAACATAGTTGGTACTGATGGCCATCGTCTAAGTTTTACATCATCTTCACTTAAAAGCCCGGTAGAGAAGATACAAACTATAATCCCAAGAAAAGCAATCTTAGAACTTATTAAGTTATTAGATGAAACAGACAACCAAGTTGAAATTACCATTAGTAAAAACCAGGCTACTTTTGAATTTAACGAAATTAATTTAATTACAAAGGTGATTGATGGAAAGTTTCCAGATTACAATCGAGTTATACCTGTAGGACATGAAAACATTTTTGAAATTGACCGACAAGAACTTTTGGCGTCTATGCTAAGGGCATCAATTCTTTCTAATGAAAAATTTCGTGGCATTACAATGCAGGTCGCAGAAAATAATTTAAAACTAATAAGCTCAAACAGTGATCAAGAAAAAGCAGAAGAAGAAATAGAAATTAAATATAGCGGTACCCCTATAGATATAGGGTTTAATGTTACTTATTTAATAGATGTTTTAACAAACATACAGTTTGAAAAATTACATTTTGCATTTAATGATTCAAGCAGTAGTTGCCTTGTAACAATTCCAAATAACGAAGATTACAAGTACGTTGTAATGCCAATGAGAATATAGTGAACCTAAAAGGAACTCGATGACTAAGCAAGAAGATTTAAATAACGAAAAATACAATTCTGACAGCATAAAGGTTTTAAAGGGGCTTGATGCTGTAAGAAAAAGACCCGGCATGTATATTGGCGACACATCAGATGGTAGTGGTTTACACCACATGGTTTTCGAAGTTTTGGATAACGCTATAGATGAGTCATTAGCTGGTCACTGTAATGAAATCAAAGTTATTATCCACCCGGATAATTCGATAACCGTTACAGATAACGGTCGTGGAATTCCAACAGATGTAAAAGAAGACGATGAATTTAAAAGGTCGGCAGCAGAAATTGTAATGACAGAGCTTCATGCGGGCGGGAAATTTGATCAGAACTCTTATAAGGTTTCTGGCGGACTTCATGGGGTAGGTGTTTCTGTCGTAAACGCTCTTTCTGACTGGTTAAAACTAAAGGTTTATAGAAATAAAAAAATTCATGAAGTTGAGTTTAAAAGAGGCAATATTGTTGCTCCTCTAAAGATATTGGGCGATACAGATAAAACTGGTACAGAAGTAACCTTTATGCCTTCAGCAGAAACCTTTGTTAATGTTGATTTTCATTTTGATTTGTTGGCAAAAAGAATTCGAGAATTATCCTTCTTAAATAATGGCGTCAACATAGACTTGATTGATCATAGAAGTGGAAAAACAGAAAACTTTGCCTCTTCTGGCGGCATAAAAGGTTTCGTGGAGTACATGAATCGATCTAAGTCTAGCCTCCATGAAAACGTTTTTTATGCTGAGAGTGTTGAGAAAGACGGCGTTACTATGGAAGTTAGTATGCAGTGGAATGATAGTTATGGAGAAAACGTACAGTGTTTTACAAACAACATACCTCAGCGAGATGGAGGAACTCATTTAACTGGGTTAAGAGCTGCTCTTACTAGAACAATTAACACTTATATTGAGTCAAACGAATTAGCAAAAAAAGCCAAAGTGGAAACAGGCGGTGACGATATGAGGGAGGGTTTAGTGTGTGTTTTGTCTGTTAAGGTCCCTGACCCAAAGTTTTCTTCTCAAACTAAAGACAAATTAGTTTCAAGCGAGGTTCAGCCAATTGTTTCAGATGTGGTTGGGAAAAAGCTAACAGAATTTTTATTAGAGCACCCAAAAGACGCAAAAATTATTTGTAATAAGATAGTAGACGCCGCACGAGCAAGAGAAGCGGCAAGAAAAGCAAGAGATATGACAAGAAGAAAAGGCGTAATGGATTCTATGGGTCTACCGGGAAAGTTAGCAGATTGTCAGGAAAAAGATCCTTCCCAGTGTGAAATATATTTAGTGGAGGGAGATTCTGCCGGGGGCTCAGCTAAACAAGGAAGAGATAGAAAGAACCAAGCTATTTTGCCATTAAAAGGAAAGATTCTTAATGTAGAAAAAGCACGTATAGACAAGGTTTTGTCTTCCCAAGAAATTGTTACCTTAATCACAGCTTTGGGTACAGGTATTGGGGCAAGAAAAGAAGGAAGTGATGAGGGCTTTAATATAGAGAAGTTAAGGTATCACCGCGTAATCATTATGACTGACGCCGATGTTGATGGAGCCCATATTAGAACCTTACTTTTAACTTTCTTTTTTCGGCAAATGTTTGAGTTGGTAGAAAGAGGACACATTTATATTGCTCAACCGCCTCTTTACAAAGTTAAACAGGGTAAGGATGAGCGCTATTTAGAGGGCGAGCAGGATTTAGATCAATACCTTGTGGAGTCAGCTTTAAAGGAAGCTACATTATTAACGAGGGCAGGCGGAGATGTACTAAAAGACGACGCTCTGGCGAATATTGCAAAAGAGATGGTGTTGACTGAAGCAATCATTAGAAGACTTGCCTCAAGATATGATGAGTCACTTATAAGGGCGGTTCATGTTTTGGGCCCCCTCAACTTAGAAGATGAAAAAGAGACAACCAGATATTCATCTCAATTAAAAGAATTAATGTTGCTTGATAACATTAATTTTGAAGTGAAAAAAAATGAAGATTCAAATAAATATTTTATTGAAATTAATCAATTCGTCCATGGAAATTTACAAGTAAGTAGGTTGGATGAAGAGTTTTTAATGGGCGGAGAATATAAACAAATTATTACTTCTTCAGAATTAACTAAAGATTTAATTGGGCCGGGTGCGATAATAACTAGAGGTGAAAAATCAGCGCCAGTAGATAACTTTCACGATGCGTTAACTTGGTTAATTGCCGAAGCTAAGCGTAATTTAGGTATTCAACGATATAAGGGTTTAGGAGAAATGAATCCAGAGCAGTTGTGGGAAACTACGATGGATCCGTCAGCAAGAACACTTCTACAGGTTACTATTGAAGACCTTATGGCGGTAGAGGAAACTTTTTCTAAGCTAATGGGCGATGATGTAGCTCCAAGAAGAGCATTTATAGAGAGTAATGCACTTGGAGCAAATAATATTGATATATAAAGTTCAACATGACCTTAAGAGAGCTTAGATTTATAGTTTCTGTGGCGCAAGAGAAAAATTTTAGAAGAGCCGCAGATATAAGTTTTGTAAGCCAGCCAGCTTTAAGTTTGGCAATAAAAAAAATAGAAAATGAATTAGGTGTTTTAATTTTTGAAAGAAATCGAACCGAAGTTTCCATTACTGTAATTGGTGAAAAAATACTTAGGCAAGCAATTATTGTTTTAGACGAAGCAGAGAAAATTAAAGAATTTGCTGTAATGAGTAAAAAAGATTTTAAAGCTCCATTTAGATTAGGCTTAATATACTCAATCGCACCATATTTGCTACCACTAATAATTCCCCTACTAAAAAAAGAAGACTCAAACTTTTCTTTAGAGATTGAAGAAAATATAACTAAAAATTTAGAGGAACAATTAAAAAAGGGCTCAATAGATGCCGCCATAATAGCTTTACCTCTAGAACTTTCAGGAATGGAGACCGTACCCTTATATCATGAACCTTTTGAGGCAATTGTACCTAGCCAACACGATTGGGCTAATAGAAAGGAAGTTAAACCAACAGATTTGGCTAATCAAAAAGTTTTATTGCTCGACAACACTCATTGTTTCAGTAATCAAGTTTTGGAGGCATGTCCTGGCTTGAATAAAAATAGTCAAATTTTTTCTGGTAATTCGTTAGAAACAATCAGGAATATGGTTGCTTCCAATTTAGGTATATCTGTTTTACCTAAAAGCGCAACTAGTCAAAAATACACTGACCCAATGATAAAAATTATTCCATTTAAAAGCCCTGCCCCTTTTAGAACTGTAGCCCTGGCTTATAAGAAAAGTACTATTAAAAACAATGAGATTAATGAGGTTATCAAAATAATTCAATCGTTAAGTGTTGATGCCTTTAAATTACTATAAAACTATTTTATTTAAAATAACCTGAGTTTGACTAATAATATAATCTTTTAATAATTCCACAGACCGATTTAACGTGGTTGGGCGAAGTGTAACTACATGCCACTTTCTATTTATTGGTGTATTAGTTACATCTAGTATTTTTAATTCACCATTTTTTAATTCACTCGCTAGCGTGTGTCTAGAAACAAAAGATATTCCAAGATCAGCAATTACTGCTTGCTTAATACTTTCATTACTAGACATCTCCATGACTATCTTTGGGTCTATTGCATGATCGTTTAAAAAAGTTTCCATGTGAGCTCTAGTACCAGAACCTTTTTCTCTTGTTATTAGCTCAAAATTACTAAGTTGTTCAGGCTGAATTTTTTTTATGCCAGCTAGGGGGTGATTTGGGCTAGAAATAAATACGTGAGGGTGATCTGCTAAGGTATAAACTTTAGTATTAATTTCTTTTGGGACTAATCCCATTATAGCTATGTCAATATTTCCATCTCTAAGTAACTCTATAAGTTGATCTCTATTTCTGACTTCTAAAATAAATTTGTATTGGGGATACTTTTTTCTAAATTGCTTAAGGACTTGGGGTAAAAAATATTGTGCTGTACTAATTATTCCAACTTTAATTACTTCAATATCACCACCTTTTAATTGTGAAAGCACTCTTTCAGTTTCATTTAGTGTTTGCAGTATATGGCGCGCATAATTCAAAAAATATTCACCAGCTGAAGTTAAACTTAATTTTCTGCCATCTTTGATAAATAATTCCACATCAACAAGTGACTCTATTTCTTTCATTTGCATAGAAATAGCAGGCGGGGAAATATGAATTTCTTCAGCAGCACGGGTAAAATTTTTATGCTTTGCTGCTGAAACAAAGATTCGGAGTTGACGTGATGAAATATTTATCATTAAGGATATCTTATTATTAAATTAAGTAATTAATACTTTACCTTAACCTTAAAACACTTTAGAGTCAATTTAGTATAATGGTTTATATTTATTAGGTATTATTAAATTTAAGATATTTGAAAAAACACATTATAAGTTTGGTGAAAAAGCAAACATACCTGAAGCATTAATAATTATTAAAAAAGAAGATGTTATGGAATCAAGAATTTTAGAACCTAAAAAAGTATAAATTTTATGAATCTTCAAAAATTTTTAATTAATCAAGAAATTTCCGAGAATTTAAAAGAAGGAATTAACTGTGTTACAAGAGCTATAATAAAAACGAGTAGTATTATTGAAACAGCACCTTTATTAAAAAATCTAGGTAAGCTAAAAAAAATAAACATACAAGGAGAACAACAAACAAAGCTGGATGTAGACTCAAATAATATTTTTATTGATGAATTAAAGAAAACAAAATCAGTTATTGGGGCTGTATCAGAAGAAATTGATGAAGAAATTATTTTTGATAAAGTTAGGTCTGAAAAGCAACTTTTAGTTTTTTTCGATCCCCTAGATGGATCGTCAAATGTTGAGGCAAACGCATCTGTAGGATCAATTTTTTCAATATATGAAGTACCCCATAAAAATAAATTGAATAAAAAAGATTTTTTACAAAAAGGTAAGAAACAAATAGCCGCAGGCTTTAGTGTCTTTGGTCCGTCTATACAACTTATAATTACTTTTGGAAAAGGCGCATTCAAATTTTGTTTAGATAGAGATAAAAATAATTTTGTGATGGTTGATGAAAATATAAAGATACCAATGGAAGCTGAGGAATTTTCTATCAACATGAGTAACGAAAGATATTGGGGGGCTTCTATTAAAAAATATATTAAGGATTGTCAACTAGGTGCTGTTGGGCCTAGAGGTAAAAATTTTAATATGCGTTATATCGCTTCTTTAGTTGCTGACGTAAATCGAATATTAACGCGTGGTGGAATTTATTTATATCCTCGAGACAATAAAGATTCAAAGCAATTAGGCAGACTTAGATTGATGTATGAAATTAATCCGATGGCATTTATTGTAGAGCAATGTAATGGTTTGTGTACCGATGGAATTGAAGATATTTTAAATATTCAGCCTCAAAGTATTCATGAAAGAGTCCCAGTAGTTATTGGAGCAAATAATGAGGTAAAGTTAGTGTCAGATTATTATCAGCAACATCAAAATAGTGTTTTATAAAATGAGATCTATTAAGTAAGGGGAAAGATTATGTCTAAAAAATATCCAGTTATTGCAATTACAGGCTCATCTGGGTCTGGCACCTCTACTGTTAGAGATAGTTTTCAGCATATCTTTACTCGGGATGGTATTGATGCTGACATCATTGAGGGGGATGCTTTTCATAGATACGAAAGACATGAAATGGATGGGCTTATTAAAAAGAATCGACATAATTCAGAAATAGATTTTAGTCACTTTAGTCCAGACGCTAATTTATTAAGTGATTTAGCAAAAACATTTCATCAATTTGGTAAAAATGGAAAATATAAAACTCGTCATTATGTTCATACCGAAGAGCAGGCTATAATTTTTAAACAAAAAACAGGGAGCATGACCCCCTGGGAAGATGCAAGCTCAGAATTATTATTTTATGAAGGACTTCATGGTGGATACTTAGGGCCAGGAGCAGACGTAGCTAAACATGTTGATTTACTTGTTGGAGTTGTTCCAATTATTAACTTGGAGTGGATACAAAAGTTACATCGTGATAACAGGGTCAGGGGATACTCCAAAGAAGCTGTTATCGATACGATATTAAATCGTATGCCAGATTATATTAATTATATCGCGCCGCAATTCTCCAGAACACATATAAACTTCCAAAGAGTTCCAATGGTTGATACTTCAAATCCATTCATAGCCAAGGATATACCAAACGCAGACGAGAGCTTTGTTGTAATACGTTTTGATAACCCTAAGGGCGTAGATTTTAATTACTTGCTAAGAATGCTTCATGGATCAATGATGACAAGACCAAATACAATTGTTGTTCCAGGAGGAAAAATGGGGTTAGCGATGCAATTCATTTTTACCCCACTTATTAGAGAACTTAATGAAAAAAGGAAAAAAAGTTGACCCTTATAACTTTAAAAAAATTATTTGCTCAGGCAGCTAAAAAAAGCTACGGTGATAACGTAGAGGTTTTATTAAGTGTGGATAATATAAATGGTAGTTTATTAGGCAGATACTCAATTGATGCAAAAATATTAATTGATATATGTAAAACAGCCGGACAATTAAGATGTGGAGAAATCTATAGATGATTATTGGTATTTTAAAAGAAACCCTTAGTGGTGAGGCAAGAGTTGCAGCTACCCCTGAAACAGTAAAAAAAATGCTTCTTCTTAAGAGTGATGTTCTGGTTGAAGAAGGTGCAGGAGATCTAGCTGCAATTCCAGATAAAATGTTTGTTGAGGCGGGAGCTACAATTAGTAACCGATCAAATGTTTTAAAAGCTGATCTAATTTTACAAGTTAGGCCTCCTGAGGCAAAAGATTTAGAGCGGTTAACCTCCAAGCAATATGTCGTAGGTTTGCTGGAGCCTTTTAATAAAGAACTAACTAAAGATTTTTTAGATAAGAAAATTACTGCTTTTGCATTAGAGGCATTACCAAGAAATACTAGAGCTCAATCTATGGATGTTCTATCCTCTCAAGCAAATATTGCAGGGTATAAGGCAGTAATTTTAGCTGCAGATTATTATAAAAAATTTATGCCTATGTTAATGACAGCTGCTGGAACTGTAAAAGCGGCTAGAGTGATAGTGTTAGGTGCAGGAGTTGCTGGTTTACAGGCAATTGCTACAGCTAAAAGACTTGGAGCAATAGTTGAGGCATCTGATGTGAGGCCTGCTGTTAAGGAACAAATTGAATCATTGGGGGCAAAATTTATTGATGTTCCTTATGAGACTGAAGAAGAAAAAGTGAATGCTTCTGGCAAAGGTGGATATGCAAAACCAATGCCTAGATCATGGCTAGTCCGCCAAGCACAATTAGTAGCAGAAAAAGCTACTAATTCAGATATTATAATTACATCAGCACTGATACCGGGTAAAGCTCCACCTCAATTAATTGACAGTCAAACTGTCCATAGTATGAAACCAGGCTCTGTAATTGTAGATATGGCGGCAGGAATGGCGGCAGATGGTTCAGGGAATTGTCCACTTACCAAGGTGAATGAAATTATAAGTATTAACGGGGTTACTTTGATTGGATTAAACAATTTACCAAGTATGTTGAGTTCAGATGCATCAGCACTATACTCAAGAAATATTTTTGAATTCGTTAAATTATTAATCAACGAATCAGGAAATTTACATATTAATTTAGAAGACGAACTTGTTTCAGGGTGCTTGCTAACGAAAGAAGGTAACTCAATTAATTAAAGGAAGTTATATGGCTGAATTATTAACGATACAAAATATTACAATTTTCGTATTAGCAATATTTGTGGGGTATCACGTTGTTTGGAATGTCACGTCTGCTTTACACACGCCGCTAATGTCTGTAACGAATGCAATTTCTGGAATTGTTATCGTTGGCGCAATGTTGCAAGTTGTCGAAATTAACGGGGAGATAGTAACATTTAGTAGCATTTTAGGCGCAATTGCTATATTTTTTGCAGCGATTAATATATTTGGAGGTTTTTTTGTTACTCAACGGATGTTAGAGATGTTTAAAAAGAAGGAAAAGAAAATTAAATGACAATAGAATCAATATCAATGCTGTCTTACCTTATTGCCGCTATATTTTTCATTTTGGCGTTAAGGGGTTTATCATCTCCTACTAGCGCACGTTCTGGAAATCTATTTGGGATAGTTGGGATGATAATTGCTGTCCTTACAACACTATGGACAGGCAATCAGTTAGTGCCACTTTTAATCTTTGCCCCTCTTATACTTGGTGGAGGTATTGGTATTTATG
>Ga0209192_10001867_pt1 | contig 16011 bp, 25 predicted proteins | sample ArcticOcean_MG_C_11_FD_187433 | JGI IMG/M metagenome (GOLD analysis project Ga0209192, IMG submission 187433) | Marine microbial communities from western Arctic Ocean - ArcticOcean_MG_CB2_154 (SPAdes) (version 2) | ecosystem: Environmental > Aquatic > Marine > Oceanic | place: Arctic Ocean... | reverse complement strand
GCAATTGATTATAGTCGCGACATTAAAAACGGATTACGTGATGATATTGTAAGACTAGAACGTATAATTGATAAGATGGAAGATGATGTGAATGGTGTTGAAGCAAAAACTCGTCAATTACTAGATGATGCAGAGAAACGTTTTGAAACTAAACGAGATGAGTTACGTAATCAATATACTGCACAAAAGGATATGTTAATACGTGAGAATACAGCTAACAAAGAACTATTAGAAAGTAAAGTAAATCAACTTAAAAGTGACATGGAGAAAAAACTGCAACGTGCATTAGATAATCCATTAGCAAAATAATAGTTGACTTTATGTTTTAACAGTGCTACAATAAAAGCATGAATGATGAATATTACGATTGGAACTCTTTAATATCCGACGAAGCACGTCTAAGGATGTGTAAGGATATTAAGAGTCAAGTAGACGCTGACAACTATTCAAAAGACTTACCTAAGTTTCAGGTAATGTCGCCGTTTAAGTTTGGAACTGAAGATTGGACTAATCTTAGTATGAGCTTTATTTGGAGTTGCTTTGCTTATTTGAAACGAGAAGTATCAATTAAACAAGTGCAAAGTTGGAGTTATATGACTTCGTTAAAGTATCCAGAAGAACGTGATATACTTTGGCACCATCATAATCGTAGTGATACAACACATACAGTTAGCGGAGTGTATTATCTTCACTTGCCTAAAGATATCAATTTACATCAAGCAGGAACAGAGATGGCCCCGCAAGGTCCCGAAGCTGATCCTACTACAAGATACTTTGCTGAAGCAAAAATTGGTAATTGGATAATCTATCCTGGGAAGCAATGGCATAGGCCTGGTGTTGTACAATCACAAGAAGATCGATTTATTGTAGCAGCAGATATGGAATTTTAAACTACAAAGATATCGTTAATACTATCCTTTTTAGTATTTACTGTAAGTTCTATAAAATCACTTAAAAAGATAAAGTGAATAGATAGCTGTTCAAATAAATCGCCTGGTAGTAATTCACTTACAACTTCATAAGAACTAGAACCAATATCTTGATAATATCGTCTCTTGTTTCTACTTTCGGCATACTGAGGAAATACTCCTGTTAGAAAAAGACACGAATCGCCAAGTTCTTTTGCAGTTAGCCGTTTTCGTCTACTGTCAGATAAACTTAGGTATGTTTCAGCAAACGATTTTTCAGGAAGCCAGTCTGGTTTATCTATATGATGAGATAATAACATAACGATATATGATTCAAGATCAATCGGCAATACATATCCTGATGTTTCTTGAGTCTCTTTTACGATATCGTAAAACGCATTAAAATAGTTGTCCATATTGTATTTACTAAAATACTAAACCAGTTAAATATGTATACAAACAAAAGGAGCCACAATGGCAGAAAAAACATGGGTATTTAAGAAAGAAGAAATTTTTAGTGAAACAGACGAAAAAGGCATGGTTACAATGAAAATTCCAAAAGAAATCTCTGATAAAAAAGGCTGGGTAGTTGGCGATAATTTAAAAATGTCTGTTGGTGATCAAGGAACAATAATTATTGAAAAGTTGGAAGAATAGAGATTGACTAACATTAATAAAGATGCTATACTAGTTAAGTAGTATCTTATGGAAGAATGTCTATGAACAATATAGAAATAATTGGCGGAACTGTTGGGCAAAAAAAACATGCTAGAAGCATGGCAGAATATTGCTGTAAAATGCTTATGCCTAAAATTACAACTCTTGATATTGAAATTAAGATTAAAAGTTTTGGTAAAGACGATACTTGTGGCTATGCAATGCCGCTAGATGATCATTCTAATCCTAGATGCTTTGAATTAGAAATAAACAAGAACGCAAGACTTAGACGCCTATTAGAAACTGTAGCACATGAAATGGTGCATGTTAAACAGTATGCTCGAGGAGAATTGTTTGAATCTATAGGCAAACACGGTAAACATCGGTGGCAGGGAGAATGGTTGTCTGACAGTAGTAAAAACGTAACTGAATATTGGGATCAGCCTTGGGAAATTGAAGCACATGGTCGCGAGTGCGGACTGTTTGTTCGATGGGCTCAAGAAAATAACCTTGCAGGTAAACACTGGACATTTGATGACTGATTTAATGCAATATAAGAATAGATTTGGCTCTATAGAAATACTAGGTAATAAATCTTTCAATAAGAAAACCATAGGTATTTCTATGTCAGGTGGTGCTGACAGTACAATGTTGTGCTACTTAATTGCTAATACAATACACCAAAAAAATCTTAATATAAAAATACAGCCTTACAACGGATACGATTTGTGGTGCTCATCTGATAGTGCCGGCTTACCTGAAATAATAAAATATTTACAAAATAAATTCCCTAGTGTAACCATACACTGGCCAATATCAACTGTATTTGACACTAAAGGATCATTAGAAAAAGGCACAGATAAAAATAGTTATATACGCCCATTAATAGATAACTTAGTTGCAAAAGGTATTATAGATCAAGTTATGCATGCAGTATGTCTAGGACCACCTGTAAGTGTACAAGAAACATTTGAAGGCTGGGGAATATTTAGACAGCCTGGCCATAGATTATGGGAAGAAATAGAAAAGCCTGCCAACATTGCACCTTTTGTAACAATAGATAAAAGATTTATTATGCAATGCTATAAAGATTTTGGTATTGAGAAGTTATTAAGGATGACAAACTCTTGTGTTGCGCCGCAAGGGAATTGCGGTGAGTGTTGGTGGTGCCAGGAAAGAAATTGGGCGTTAAATGAAACACTTAGATAGGAGATGATATGATAGATAGATACGTTAAAAAGTTAATAGGAAGAGCAAAATTAGGTTGACACTGCTCTAATATAATGCTATAATACATATAATAATTAGGCTAATAGAGGCGCACCATGTCAAAAATAAAGAAAACAGTTCCATTACAAAAAGCTCTAGCAATGTGTTTTGCAGCACAACGTATTAATGGGTTGTATCTCAAAGACACACAACGATATAGTACCGAAGGTAACCTAACACAACACTCTAACAAAGATATGGTCAAACAACACTTTGGTGATTATAAAGATCCTGACTTTGTAGACTTTGCTGCAATTGAAGAAGACTATGAAAGTGTTGAAGTTGCACAAAAGCATTTCCGCCGCTATACGATGGGGCTCATTGGTGATACATTAAACTCGTTTCAAAAAGATGTATTTGCAATCCTTAACTTAGAAGTTGTTCCCTTTAATAAACTAGGGCTACTTGCATATGTTCCTGAGCTTGTTAAACGTGAAGTAGAAGAATCTAAGTTTAAGAAAATGTTACGGATGGAATATCGTAATAGTAAAGACGTTGGTAAAATTAAAGATCCTGTAACAGGTGTTGTTAAAATCCTTAGTAAGTTTTGGAGCGAGCAATGGGAGAGCTTTAATTACGTTGCAGACCTTAATGGTAATTTAGTTAGTTTTATGAATAAGATTGACTATGAAGTTGGTAATAGAAAAAGTATTAAAGGTAAGGTTAAGGCACACGGTAAGAATCGTAAATTTGATGTATGCGAAACACGTCTTAACTATTGTAAGTTATATAAGGTATGATTGAATAATGAAAGTTAAAATAGGTAAATTTCCTAATCATTACTTCTGGCACAATTGGCTTTACAGTTGGTTTGGGTACAGTCCTTCACAGTCTATCAAAGTTAAGATAGACAAATGGGACACTTGGAGCATGGATCACACATTGTCTCACATCATCTTGCCTATGCTTATACAACTAAAAGCAACACAACATGGTCACCCTGCAAACTTAACTGAAAAAGGGTGGAATGATATTCTAGACGAAATGATCTGGGCATTTGAACAAAAGTACCGTGATGATTGGATGAGAGATTACGATTACAATAAATGGGATAGTGATGGAGCAACTGCACACCAAAAACGTATGACAAACGGATTTAAACTATTTGGAAAATATTATGAAAATCTTTGGGATTGAAAATTGATGAAATATTTTACACGCAAAATGATAGCACACAAAGATCTCAACAGTAACGGAACTCTCTTTGGAGGGCGTGTGCTAGACTGGATTGATGAAGAAGCATATATCTATTGTAGTTGTCAACTAGATAACGATAGAGTTGTTACTCGTAAGATGAGTGGTATTGACTTTACTAGTAGTGCAATGAGAGGAGATATTATTGAGATTGGTATGCAAACTACAAAAATAGGTCGGACAAGTATAACTATAAGTTGCGATGTAAGAAATAAAAAAACATCTAAAACAATTACTAGTGTAGAAGAAATTGTTTTTGTAAATTTAGGGCCTAACGGAAAGCCTGCAGAACATGGAAAAACACTATAATGAATATTTCTAAAATTACTGTTGCACAACTTGCAGCATTGGCACAAGAATCTGAACAAGTTGATCCTATTGATTGGGGAGAACTTTCAATAGACGAAGAACATGCCTACCTACTAATGGCAACCCATATGCTTGAACAATTTGGTAACACTGATGACGATAAAATTAACTACAATTACTTGACATTGTTAGCTACTTGTGTTAAACTGAGTGTAGAAAACTTTACATTAAATTTAAAACTATTAGGAAAGAAATAAGAATAATATATGCTTAATTTATTAGAAGAACAGCAACTAGGCTGTATTAAAGACGACCCAGTTAGGCCGCATATTAATGCATTATGGCGGATTGAAGAAGGACGCGAAGTTTATTCTTTAACTGAAGATCAGTATGCAGAATTTGATGAAGTATTACACGAAGGGCCAACTGCTATAATTTGTGTTAGCTATTGTAATGAGATTCCAACCTCAGAAGACGACCTTATTACTTATAATGACCCAAACGGCAATATTGCAATATTTTATACAGTATGGAGTTATGTTAGAGGAGCAGGTAAAACTATTGTTTTAGACACTGCATCTCATATTAAACGTACTAGACCAGAAATTGAGAGATTTGTAACCCTTAGTCCAAAGACTGAGATGGCAAGGAAGTTTCATTTGCGTAATGGCGCATTTGCATTGAGAGAGAATCCCGAATCCATTAATTATGAATATCCAACTGAGGTGATAAAATGAATATTGACCAAGCTACGTACTTACTAGAAAAATACGGCATTCGACCTGACGCTAAATTAGGTAAAAAGATGTGTCCTGAAATCGGAACAATTAACGACGAAGAAGTGTATAAAGTTACACTAGACGAGGTGATGCATGAAGAGTGTGTTTGATAAGACAGCTATGATTGTAAACACCCGTAATGATAATGCAGTCGAAGCAGAAGTTGATAATGTTAGAGTAAACGAATCGCTAGATGCATTTATTGCAGCTAATAAGATACATATGCGTTGGAATGGTAAAGTTTATGTTGGCAATGCACTTGGCATGGAATTTACTACTGACGGACCAAAAGAACATAAAATAAAGGAAGGACGATAATGCCACTAGTACCTATGGTAGTAGAACAAGAATCAGGCGGTGAACGCTCATATGATATCTATTCAAAACTACTCAAAGAACGGATCGTAATGCTAAACGGTCCAGTTGAAGATATAACAGCAAATTTAATTGTTGCACAACTGTTGTACTTAGAATCAGAGAGCGCCGAAAAAGATATTTTCTTTTATATTAACTCACCAGGCGGCGTAATCACTTCAGGTATGGCTATCTATGATACAATGCAGTTTATTAAACCTAAAGTCCAAACTATTGTTATGGGCCAAGCATGTAGTATGGGTTCATTTTTAGCTCAGGCAGGAAGCCCTGGACTTCGAAAGATGTTGCCTCATGCACGTCACATGATACATCAACCAAGTGGCGGAACAAGAGGAATGGCTAGCGACATTGAAATTCAATTTAGAGAAATTCAACACTTTAAGAAGATGTTAACTGAATTATATGTAAAACATAACTCAACTGGTAAGACGTTTGAAGACTTTGATAAAGACATGGACCGTGATACTTTTATGAGTGCAGAAGAAGCTCTTGCTTACGGACTAGTAGACGAGATCATCGAGAAAAGACCGTAAAATAACAGTTGACAAGACTGTAAATTTATGCTACAATAAAGTATACTGCGGGTATTGTGTAATGGTAAGACCTTAGCCTTCCAAGCTAATGATAGGAGTTCGATTCTCCTTACCCGCTCCAACTAGCCCTGAAAGGCATAAAATGGCAAATCATAGACATACTTCTAATGCTTCGGTATTCATTGACGACACTTTAAATACAACAGGGTTGCAAAGACCAAATTTAGTATTTGTTTGTACGTATCTAGTAAGGACAAAGCGAGCAAAGAATGTTGCTCAAGCAATTAAGATGCTTGATTCAGGTGAGGTAAATGCACAAGAGATTGAAGAACTAATAATTCAATCTTTTCAAACTGAGAGTAAGAAATCAGAACCTGAAGTAACTACGACAAAAGAAAACTAAGTATTGGCAAAGCCGGCGTAGCTCAGTTGGTAGAGCAGTTGATTTGTAATCATCAGGTCCCGAGTTCGAATCTTGGCGCCGGCACCACATCTGGGGCATCATCTGGGAGTAATTGAATGTTGCACATTTGATTGACAGGTTCGATTCCTGTATGCTCCACCATTCTCGAGATAAATATCTTACATAAGGCGTTACACTACAGACTACATATATAATTCAAACAACAAAATTGGGAGAAGAAAATGCAAGTTACGGGTAAATTAGACAAAATCATGGGAAATAGCGATTGGGCATTAATTTTTGGTGCTGATGGCAAAATTAAAGGAATTTTTATTCCAGAAGGATACCAAGAAGTAGACGTACCAAACGAAATGCTAGTAATGCTTGAAGCAGCAGGAATAGATATGTTTGAAGATGGTGATACGTTACATTAAAATAAAAGGCTCGCTCTAAACAAGCGGGCTCTTTTTTATTCAAACGATAAATAACTCGATGAAGAAGTAACGCTCAATTTTTTTTGGGCAAAATTTTTTTAGGCTGAATTAACTAAAAAGGAAAAAAGAAAATGACGCAACTAATAAACCCGCAGAAATTTACTGACTCAATTGGCCTTTTAAGGTCATTTTTTTTGGACAAAGGATTTCTTGAAGTCCATACCCAAAATAGATTAAGCATACTTGCTGCTTGCGAAGATCCGTTTAATGTAGCAACTTACAATTACGCAGGCCAAGTTTGGCCGTTACCACAAACAGGCCAGATGTGGCTAGAACATGAATTACTTACTAAGCCCGAATCAAAGGGCTTTTTTTGTGTCTCCACTTCCTATAGACAAGAGCCTAATGCTATCCCAGGCAGACATGACATTATATTTCCAATGTTTGAATTTGAAATGCCAGGAAGTATTGACGACCTTAAAGCAATGGAATACGAGCTATGCGAATACTTAGGATTTGGTAAGATTACAGAAAAGACTTATGCTCATTGGCAAGACTATTTTGGTATCGGATCTAGTGTAGAGATGGATGCTGACCACGAATTAAAGATGCAAGCAGACTTTGGTCAAACAATGATTACAGACTTTCCAGAAATGACAAGCCCGTTTTGGAATATGAGCAGACACAGCAACGGCAGTGAAAGCAAGAAGATTGATGTTATCTTAGGCGGTATGGAAACTATTGGATCAGCAGAACGTAGTTGTGACGTAGACATGATGCGGGATACATTCCATACAATTACAGAAGGTGCATATAGTAATCTACTGTTTGAACTGTTTGGTAAAGAACGTGTGGAAGCAGAACTAGAAGAGTTTCTAAAGTTTGACTTCTTTCCTAGAGTAGGCGGTGGTATAGGTATTACACGTATGATACCTGCACTTGAAGGCATAGGGAAAATATAGTTATTCTGGGGTGACGAAATAGGTAGACGTGCATGACTGTTAATCATGTGGTAGATGTGTGTTACAGTATATTTACCGTGGAGGTTCGAGTCCTTCCCCCAGAGCCAATAATTAGCTAAATAATTATACGTTCATCCTGTTAAGGGACGGAAGTAGCACTATGCGAAGGAACGCACTTTAACTGTAAAAGGGAGAAGTGTAATGGATTACTTTACTTACTGGTGCTTCAGACGTCTACTATCTAAGCACAAAAGAAAAAAGATTGATCTTATTTTGAACTCTCGACCAATACATCGTCTTGTAAAGGTTTAAGTTCTTTTTTAGGCCGTTGGTATTCTTTAGGAACTTTTCCAATGCCAACGGTTCTATCCCATTCTCGTTGTGTATAGTAGTTCAGTTTTTCAGTCATGCTAATACTTATACATTAAATACAGTATGAAATCATTAAACCCGTTCCCAGAGCCATTATGGAAATCAAAGTTTCCAGGGCGGCTAGATACAATTATTAAAAAAATAGATGCATTTGCATTAGATAAAGATGTAACTACAAAAGAATTAAGCGGGAAGTCCCTGCAACGTTATAATTTTAAAGACAATCCGCATGAATGGGGCGAGCTAGAACAATTTAATATATGGGTAGGACCATTTATTGAAAAGGTCTGGAAAAATTGGGGTTGCCAGTTAGAAGAATGGCAAGATTTAAGATTTAAAAGTTGGGTTAATTATAATGACTTTGGTCAGCATACAGGAGAACATACTCATCCAAATGATGTACTAACAATAGTATTTTATATAGCTAAACCAAAAGATACTGCAGAACTTCAAATATTAGATCCTTTATTATATCATTGGGGGAATACTCCAGTAGGAACAAACAACACAGTATTTTGGAGGGATGTTCCGGCAGAAGTAGGAGAAGTAGTTATTTTTCCTGGATGGATGCTTCATAGAGTAGATATAAACGAATCAAAAGAACAACGTATAAGCATAACTATAAATATTCACATAATAACTAAGGATAGTAACTAATGAATGATATAGAAGATGATTGGAAGGATGATTTTTCGTCTTGGGTAACTGCTGATATATTTCCTGATCCATTATGGAGAGGACATTATCCTGGAGACCTAACAGAACTAACAGAAAAGACTAAAGAGTTTTTAAAACATAATGACGAATTAAATACAGGTCTAGAAAGAGACGGTGGTGTAAGTTCTTCATCAGCAACTGAACAGCCACATAGTTGGATTGAATCATTAGACTTTTATAATTGGTTAAGACGTCCTACAGAAGAAATTTGGCACGCCTGGTCTTATAAAGATGTTGATCAAAGACAGATAGCTAGGAGTTGGGCAAACTTTCATCCACCTGGTGCCTGGACTGACGAGCACACTCACGGACCAACTGATCAAGTAGCAGTATTATATCTTGATGCTCCTGCTAATAGTGGAAATTTACAAGTACTTAACCCATTATTTTATCATTGGGAAGGTACTCCGCGTATATCAGGATCTAATGGTTGGAGAGATGTTCCTATACAAACCGGAGATGTAATTGTATTCCCTGGATGGATGATGCATCGTACAGGCAAAAACGAAAGCGACAGTGATAGATTAACTATTAATACTAATATTAAAGCTAATCCGTATCAAATTGAGATGCAACAAGTAAACCTACCACCAAATTTAAAATAAGGGGTTGACATCTGTAATTAATAGTGCTATACTATATTTAATAATTAGGCAAATAGAGGCACACAATGATTATCCAAGACAAAATCAACAAGTTACGTTCAGTTGAAACAATTGTATTAAATGGTGTGACTAAAATATACTTTTTAGAAGTTACACAACATCCAGGTTTAGTAAAGATTGGTGATACGCATCGAGAAGTAAAGGATCGTAACAATGAAACAATACTTAATTCGGGACTTATTTTAACTCGTCCGGTTACTTGGATCGTTGCTGAAAAGTTTGATGGCAGCTCATTTCGTGATAAATCATTTCATAAGTTTCTTGAAAAAAAGAAATATAAACGTCATCTTAATAACAATGGTAGACCATCTGAATGGTTCTATATCACACTAGAACAAGCATTGTATGAGTTTTCAGAGTTTACTAAAAAGCCTGTACAAATAGCAGTAGATTTTCGTAATGCTCAAACCTACTTATTAAATGAACAACAAAAAGCATATGACGAGGGATATAGATACTTTAATTTAGGATATTGTGTTCGTGTTGGTAAAACAATTATCTCACTAGAGTTTGCTAGAAGAAATAATCTTATGCCAGTTTATATTGGTAAAAACTTAAACTCACAAAATTCAGCAGAGACAGATAACAATAAATTTGGTTTAGTTCCAAGTATGTTAACACAATCAATACATGGTGATATTGGCGAAGATGATATTGGCGAAGATGAAGTACCTACAAAGATCAAACAGATTATTCACAATATCAACGAAGAAAATAAAAACAATCAGAAGATCATTGTTTTTATTGATGAAGTAGATGATGCTTCTTGGACACCAAACTCACGTAAGGTTATTTTTCCTGTAGTAGAATATCTTAAACAACAAGGTATGTTTGGATGTATACACACAATGTCTGGTACAAGAGTTTATAGAGGTATGCATGTTCTTAAAGAACTTGTTGCTAATGAGTCTGAAATAAAAGAAATATCTTTAGAATACTATGAGATGCAAATACTTCAACCGGATACAACAGTAAACAGGAACTTAAGAACTGTAGATTTTTATGCAAAAGACGCCAGCGGTGTTGTAAATATCTCTGATGCTATGAAAGATTATAAGACAGGACATGCGTCTTTGGCTACTTTCTTTAAAGAAATGTTAGGCTCAAACAACTTTAGTTTAGTAGAAACTAAACCAGCCTGGTTTATTAAAATAAAGACAGATGCTAAAAAACATATTAATGAATTTGCAAACTATCTAAATAATAACTGTAAAAAAATTGAAGGTGTGGAACATATCTTTAAACCAATTAACGGTGATTTTACTAATAATAAAGATGCAGAAAAGTATTGTGAAAAAATTATTGCTAAAAACCCACATAAGGTAGTTGTTTTTATTACACAAGGGATGGCAACAACTAGTTTTAGTGTACCTGCAATTGGTAATAGTGCTATATTTACAGATAGCCCTTTAACATCAGATGATATTCAAGCACTTCATAGAAGTGCTACATATATAACAGGTAAAACAGATTGTAATATGCTTATAGTTTCAAGCAATGATAATACAGAACCTGATTATGAAGATGTTTTAGAATATGAAATTAGAGAAGCAACAACTAGAGAAGATAAAGAAAAAGTTTATAAAGAAATACTAGAGAAGGATAGCATTATACATTTAGTTAGAAACCCAAATGGCAATAGGGTTCCAATTAACGTAACAATTGAAAACGTTTCTAAGATATTAGATAAAAAATCTAAAGCAATGACAAAAGTTGCTAATCTAATGATAGCAATAGATGAACACACTGAAGAAGATGTTCTTAATTCTATACTAGGATATAACTTTAATACTACTAGGAAAAACACAAATTCTAAAACAGATAAACCAGAAGCATTTGATCCATTTGGTGACAAAGGTACTAACAATAGTACTAAAACACCAAGTGTTGAAGTAAATGGCAAACAAAAAGAAAAGATACTAAGAGCATTTGTTGAAAATGCAGTTTTAGTTCCTGCATTTGCACAAGAGCAAAGAACAACACTTGAAGACTTTCGATTATGGAACAAAGTTCAAATAGATAAGGAATTATTTTTTACTGTATACAATGCAAATCTACAATTTAAAGATCGTATTGATTCTATATATAATTTATGTGATGATGTAAACTATCGTATTGAAACATACATAGATAAACTAGCAGCCTCAAATAAGTTGACAAGTATACAATTAGATAGTATACTATAGGTAGAATTAAAGAACAGGAGTTCTCATGTTTACGTTTCATACTTTTAGTAATAAACATATTAACTATCAAGTAAAAAAAATTAAAGCAAATGATTGGATTTATTTAGAGAACAGTATGTCTCGCAACCGTTGGGCAGATTATTTTAAAGTAAATAACATAAATGAAAAAAAACTTAATATAACATATATAACAAGAGAAGAATACTTTAGCATGAAAGCAGAACAAGAAAAATTTGTAATTGTTGGTAACCCGCCATTTAATGACGATCAAAATGAAAAAGCAAATACCGGCAACTATGTAAGTGCATCAAAGAAACTGCATCTTAATTTTATCGATAAAGCATTAGAATTGTCAGATAATGTTACAATGGTAGCACCAGTGCGAGGATGGTGGATCGGAAAAAATAAAGATAAAAACTTTAAAAAATATAGAGAAAAAGGATTATACTTAATTGAAAACAAAGGCATGCCATTCGATAATGCAGTAACTGGCGAAATTGGAGTATTTCATTTTGATAAAACTAAAAAGTTTCTCAGAGATGAATTTGTGCAAGGAGACTCGTTGAAAAAAAGCATTATCGATCAATTTAAAATGTATACAATGGTAGGCAACACCACACCTGGAAATTTAAAAAGTGAGTTAGCAGACTCTGGAATGTATCGAGTTATACTTACATCAACTAAAGATGGATATACTAACAACAATAATTTTTTTGAAGATAGATCAAGAGGAAATTGGCGGGTTGCATTTAACCATAATGGGAATAAAAAAGGTAATAGCATTTACGGAGGAAAAATGCAAGTTGCTAAACCTAGCGATTATTTGAGTATGAGTATGAGTTGTTTTATAGTAGGAAGCGAAAAAGAAGCCCAAGAAGTATGCAACTATATGATGAGTCAAGAAATTACAGATTTAATGAGAGAAATAAAAGTTAGTAATACTAATACTAAATTTCATATGAGTTTTGTTCCACCTTATGTTAGTTAAAATATACAGCCATTTATTTGAACGCATATATATGAGCGGTGTAGAACGTGAAAAAACCCGTGTCAAAGCAACAGGTGAAGTGTTTACACCCACTCCGCTAGTAGAAGAAATACTAGATAAGATGGATCCGGAGTCATTTAAAGATCCTACAAAAACATTCTTAGATCCTAGTTGTGGTGATGGGCAATTTTTAGCAAGTGTGTTATATCGTAAGCTACACAATGGTATTGACTTTGAAACAGCATTAAGTACAATATACGGAGTAGACTTAATGGATGACAATGTCGAACTGTGTCGCGAACGTTTGTTATGTGGTAGAGAAGACCTAAGACACATAGTTGAACGCAATATAGTTTGCCACGATGCTCTTACATATGATTACAGTTTTAATGGAACAAACAACACCAATGAAGAACTAAGATTTGAAGAGTTATTTCATGAAGATAACTGATGATAAATTGCTCGGCCATGTCAGAGCATTATTAAAACCAAACATGAAACACAAGTGGGAGAACGGAAAAGTGCCAAAGAAAGAAGCAGATAATATATTAGACATGATTAAGGCTCGTCAGGGTCCAAATTATAAACAGCCAGTAAAAGAAATCAAAAGTTCTGACTGGTACAAGTTTACCTCAGACTTTGTCGAAGAAATGGATGGTAACAAAGTTAACAAAGAAACAGGTATGACTAACAATGAATATTTAGACTATTTAAAAGATAGAAATTCTATTGCCGGTTCATCAGTTGATCAAGATCAAAAAGATTGGCAGATTCCAGCAATAAACAGTACCAAAAAGTTAAGAGAGTTTCTTAAAGGGTTAGACGAAACTGATAATAATTTTGATGATATTTTTAAAATTGGTTCTGATAAAAAAAGAGGTTGACATCTGTAATTAATGGTGCTATACTATATTTAATAATTAGGCATAACAGAGGCGCAATCTATGAGAACACAACCACAAGAAGTTATTGAACGTTTAGAAGCAGACAATTCACGATTAGCTAAAGAGCTTATATTAGCTGAAGTAATGCATGAAGGACTAGACGAGTTCTTTGAAGGCGTTCGTATGGCACTTGATCCACTTGTTACATTTGGTGTCAAAAAAGTTCCAGAGAGGTCAGACATACTTAGTGGACAAGGCTTGGACTGGACTACATTTAAAGTACTAGCTAACCAACTTATTAATCGTGAGCTTACAGGACATGCGGCACGTGATGCAATTGAACTTGCAATGAGTGTTGCTACTACTGAACAGTGGAACATGTTTTACAGACGCATCTTAATCAAAGACTTGCGTTGTGGTATGAGTGAAAAGACTGTAAACAAGGTAGCTAAACAAGGCTGGCCACAATATGCTGTTCCAATCTTTGGATGTCAGCTTGCACATGATAGTGCAAATCATGAAAAGAAGATGACTGGCGTAAAGCAAATTGAAGTTAAGCTAGACGGAGTACGTGTACTAGCTATATGCCGCTCAGGCAAGGTAGAATTATTTAGTCGTAACGGAAAACAGTTTCATAACTTTCCACACATTATTGCACAGATTGAAGCAGTACTTGCCGCAAAGCCTGCACCATATGATTGTGTACTTGACGGCGAAGTAATGAGCAAAGACTTTCAAGACCTTATGAAGCAAGTACATAGAAAAGACGGCAAGGCTGCAACTGATAGTGTACTACATTTGTTTGACTTTATTCCACTAAAAGATTTCTTAGCAGGTAGCTGGGATAAGAAACAAACAGACCGTAGTAACTATATTAAGTACTGGGTACTAGAAAACGAGTCCCTCTTAGAGCACGTACAAGCGTGTGCTTGGGAAGATGTTGATCTAAACACCACTAAAGGCGAAACCCGCTTTATAGAGCTGAATAAAGCCGCTGTAGACGGCGGATATGAAGGTGTAATGATAAAAGACGTTGACGCACCGTATACGTGTAAGAGGTCGCATGCTTGGTTAAAAGCGAAGCCGTTTATTGAAGTAACTCTAACAGTTACAGGTGCCGAAGAAGGCACTGGTCGAAACGAAGGACGACTTGGTGCGTTTATCTGTGAAGGACTCGACGATAGCAAATATATTAAAGTTAATGTTGGTAGTGGATTTAATGATGACCAACGTGTTGAATATTGGAATAGTCGTAAACTTAGTATGGGGCAACTTATAGAAGTACGTGCCGATGCTGTTACACAGAATCAAGACGGTACATACAGTTTACGTTTTCCACGATTTAAAACCTTTCGAGGGTTTGAAGCAGGAGAAAAGATATAACAGTTACCTATATGAAAGATGGTTGCAGTATATGGAGATATTTTTAATATGTTTGGTATTCTTATTAGTCATTATAGCTATAATGAGTATAGGCCTCCTAAGAGGCCGGCGTGTAAAAGGGAGTTGCGGTGGTGCTACAGGCATCTGCTCTGTATGTGGGAAAGATCCTGCACAAGACCGCCTAACACAGATGAAAAAAGATCCTAACCGCAGGATTGACAGTGATAACATGACTGAAGTTGAAAAGATGGATGCAGGTTTCACACACGGAACTTATAATATCAACGGAAGAGACGTGGACTTCTAAATTAGAATAACAGAAGAGGTTATGCGATAATGACAACTACCTATATGAAAGACGGTAGTCCTAAATCCTGGGATAAGACACCACGTAGTTATGAAATCAAATGGCCAGATGGTAAGAAAGAAACCTGGAAAGATATTAATGCACGTGATTGTCTAACAAAATACGAAAGTATGGATCCATATGGAAATGGACTTGAATTAAGAGAGATAGTAGGCAAAGAGCTACAACTAAAAAAAATAATGGATAAAAAATAAATGTACCCTAATATTAGAAAAATACTTGCGTCCGAGCAAAAAAGACAAAATACTACAATAGAACTTATAGCAAGTGAAAATTATGCAAGTCAGGCAGTAATGAATTTGTGTGGTAGCGTTTTTACAAACAAGTATGCAGAAGGATATCCAGGCAAAAGATACTACAATGGCTGTGAACATATGGATGAAATTGAACAACTTGCTATTGATAATTTATGCAAGTTGTATGATTGCAAGTTTGCCAATGTACAACCACATAGTGGAGTTGGAGCAAACACAGCAGTATATCAAGCATTAATGAAACCCGGTAATACACTAATGGGTATGGATTTAGCAAGTGGCGGACATTTGTCACATGGTGCACCGCCAACACTTAGTGGTAAATTTTATCGAGCAGTTACATATGGAGTGGGCGAGGACGGACTTTTAGAT
>Ga0209192_10001862_pt1 | contig 16032 bp, 24 predicted proteins | sample ArcticOcean_MG_C_11_FD_187433 | JGI IMG/M metagenome (GOLD analysis project Ga0209192, IMG submission 187433) | Marine microbial communities from western Arctic Ocean - ArcticOcean_MG_CB2_154 (SPAdes) (version 2) | ecosystem: Environmental > Aquatic > Marine > Oceanic | place: Arctic Ocean... | reverse complement strand
ATCCAATGTTTAATCCGATTGAACAATATAGCAGTAAATCTTTATTAAAACTATATTCTATATAAGTCCTCATAGTTTCTCTCCTGGCTTAAAGCCTCTAAACGTTTTTATACTCAGTCATCCTCTGATGCAATCAAATAAGCAATTAATAAAGGTGCGCAGATGATAAAAATAATCTTACCGATGTTAGCGTGGAATAGTTCTTCCATTATAGTTTCTCTCCTGGTTCAAAACCTCTGAACGTTTTAAATCGTGGGAACCTTAAACTATATAGATCATCACTAGTTTGAGATAAACTTATTGAGTCAGCTCTTATCTCTACAAGCTGTCCGATAACTGCGTTCTTTTGTTCCCAGAACAATTTCCTATCAGCATCAGATAAACCGGTTCCGACGTTAACACTAAAGTCTTTACCTTCATCTCTACCTTCGCAAACCAATGCTCCAAGTAATCCAACGTTCTTACCAGTTCCTTCTTCCATATCAACTACGGTTAAAGTCAATTCAATATAAGGTTTCATTTTTAACCAACCGTAAGATCGTTTACATTCATAAAGACCGTTGATAGGTTTGACCATGATACCTTCGTATCCTTCTTCTATTGCTGTATTATTAATTCCTTTGAACTTATCACCATCATCTTCGATATTAAGAACATCGTATTTCGTAACAATAATACAATCATCAAAGTACTCAGAATTTCCAAATCCTTTTAATAATTCTTTTCTTTTAATTAGAGGTAATGTACCTTTACCTTCTCTGAATTCATCAAGCGGTAGGAAATCAAACAATGCAAAATAAGCATCTTCAGTTTGGGCCCCTTCTTTACGATGTATCTGTTTCATCAAAGCCTGAAAGTCTTCCGACATAACTTCACCATCAAAGACTAAGTCGTTAAAGATCTTCTTACTGAATGCTTTTTCAATATGTGGGAAGTTAGTTAGTAGTTTACCGTTACGACTATACATAACAGCAGTATCGTTTTGAACAATTACAATAGCTCTTACACCATCATACTTATATTCAACAACTACATCACCAGTTATTTTCTTTGGTTTATTATCTCCTGAGTGAGCAAGCATACACTTGAATACAGGGATCGTACCTTTGGCCACCTTATTAACCGTGTTAATACCAAAACCTGCTCTAAAGTCTTTTAGTAAGATCCTACGATACCAACCGTTCCACTGTTCTGATGTTGCGGTTTGCATTACTTCAGTGATTGCATCTCGAGCAGCATGACCAGTTAATTCACGATTCTTTAATTGATCTGCAAGATCATAAAATTCATCAGCACTCAATCCTGGGCCATCTGAAACACTTTCAGGAATATCTGCTACTCCAAAGGTAATCATATTATCAAGACAATAATTTAAACCTTTAACTAAACCTTCAGTATTAAAAAAATCATCTAACGTATCTTCTTTATATAGTCTACTGTTATCTCTCTCAAGTAACTGTATTATATCCCAAGGATTATTCATACAAATCTACCTTCATCATCAACGATATCTTGTAACGCTTGTGGAACTTCAACTTTGTTTGCGAACAACATTAACTCGTTGGCCAATATCCTGGCTTGGGATCGAGTTAGTTGGATGTGACCTTGCGTTTTCCATGGTGGTGTTAATTGTAAACACGTACCACGTTCCGTTCCACCAAAGAACCTAGTTTGCATTATATCGGTGTTTGGAACAGATCTCAATTCAGTACTCATAATGTATTCCTTTATTCAATTTATAGTACTATTATATACAGTATCATAAAGAATGTCAATGGTTATTTTCACTTTTTTCAGTTATTTTTAAGATCTTCACCATTTCGACCACGTTCGCGGTTGCCATCACCATTCAATTCAGTCATATCTTGTTGTTTGGTCTTTTGATTCGTCGATTCGTCATATTCTGTATCAATCTCAGATAAGTCGAGGTCTTTTATACTTTCTCTATTGTTTTTACTCATGCTGCTCATTTTGCCATCCTACTTATTTCAGTTGCTTGATCTGTTCCACGCATAACAGGAACCGCATTGCTTTTATGCATTGTAGCAATACCTGTGATTAACGTACCAGTATACATTAGTGGCTCCTTCTTAGTGCCGCCGCCATGACCGCCTTTCGTTAAAGAAGGATACTCAGCATCGCTTTCTCTACGATATACTGTATTAGTGACTAATGGTTGGAATTCCTGCTTAGTAGTCTTTTTCTTTCTACCATGACAGTAATCAATATAGTCTTCCACAGTTGAGTAACGCAGCTCGTGCATTCCATTCTGTTTACATCGTTTATTGTGAATACGCCAGTCAGACTCGTATTGAGCCATTTTAGCTTTTGTGATTGTAACTTTACGCTTCCGAGTGGAAATCGTAGATAGTCCTCTTGCTAACGCCATAATATAACTCCACGTCAAATGGAGCCCACACCAAGAGTCGAACTCGGGACCTACTGATTACAAGTCAGTTGCTCTACCAGCTGAGCTATGTGGGCGGTAATAAAAGAGAATTGGTGTCGTTCCTTTGGTGTTCCGTTCCTACGCAGTATGTCGGTAGTTCAGGCGTTACTCCCGGATGCGTGGTCTTCTCTGGGTCCTTATAGTTACGTCATGATACGTTGTGTTTCAAACGTAAGGACAACTACTCGCCGATTAGATTTACCACCAATTCAATAATACTATTATAACAAAGATTCAGAAGAATGTCAATAGTTAAATGATTTTATTTCTTCTTCCTCTTGCATTAAAGGTAACTAACTCTGAAGATAGCTTCTTCTGATGCCTTTTAATTGCCTCAGCCTTTTTACGCTTCCTTTTAGAGGTTGGCTTTTCGTAGTACTCTCTTGCTCTAAGTTCCTTTAAGATTCCTGCTGATTCAACATTCTTCTTAAACTTTCTTAGTCCTATATCAAAGGGCATTGCAGTCGCAGGCCTTTTATCTTTAGGATGTCTTTTCTGTGGAGTCAGATCAACTGAACGTCCACCATTTATATTGTTATTATTTCTCATGATACTATTATACCACAGTTACCTGAGAATGTCAATAGTTTCACGATTTACTTTTGGCAGCCAATTTAGCAGCAGCTTTCTCGGCCTTTGCTATTTCTTTGTCGTATGCCTTCTGATCTACGTAACCGTTCTCTAGAAGTTTAACTCGATTCAACATATGCTGTGCTTGAGTATCTTCCTTGGCTCCACCGTAGTAAGGAACACAATGACCTTCTTCAGACATAACCGTTGTGGCAGGACGCCAAGAATCAGTTGATGGACAATATACATCGAAGTCTCCAAGGATACGACCAAACTTACCTTTCATATCTTCACCGTCTCGAGCAACCTGAGTTCTCAATGTTGGTGATTTACCAAGGAGTTCTTTTAATCGACGACTTGCCGCTTTACCGAATAACTTTTCTACTTTGTCTCGAGTCCTTGATTCTGGTGTATCAATTCCCATGATACGAACTCTTTCGTTTCGTAACCAGATTCCAAAGCCAAGATCAATATCGACATCAACGGTATCGCCGTCAACTACTTTAATTAAATTTGTTCTATACTCGTACATTGTTGTTTCTTCCTATAATCGTTTACCGCAGTTTTAATTGCATCTTCCGCTAATACCGAACAGTGGATCTTAACGGGTGGGAGTGCAAGTTCTTCTGCGAGTTCAGTGTTTCTAATTGTTTCTGCTTTGTCGATGTGGATACCTTTGACCCACTCTGTAAGGAGACTGCTTGAAGCAATTGCTGAACCGCATCCATACGTTTTAAAACAGGCATCTTCTATAACGCCGGAGTCATTAACTTTGATCTGTAATCGCATTACGTCACCACATGCAGGTGCGCCTACCATCCCAGTTCCTACAGTAACATCTGTCTCATCCATCTTCCCTACATTTCTAGGGTTTTCATAATGATCTAATAATTTTTCACTATAGGCCATTAGAATCAACTTTTGTTGATGCTGTGTTAATTGTCTCGCTCATGCTCGACTCCTTTGTATAAGTATATTTATACTCAGACTACCACTGAGAAGGATCCTCGAGTATAGTTACTATTTGATGACCTAACTCTTCCCATTCAGCATTCGTTTTGCCACGAGTTGTTTCCGCGGCTGTACCTATACGAATTCCACTTGTTTCTTTAAAGTTTCGAGGATCGTTTGGAATACCATTTTTGTTTACAGTGATACGATGTTTCTCTAAGATATCAGCAGCTTGTCTTCCACTCAATTCAGAGTTAATTAAACTAACTAATATAATATGAGAATCAGTACCTTCTGTTAAAACAGTCAATGTCTTCGAAGAGTTCAACACTTTTGCCAACGTTCGGGCGTTATCAATGACTGCCTTAGAATATACTTTGAACTCTGGTGTATTAGCTTCAACGAATGCTTGAGCTTTAGCAGCAATTATATTCATTAATGGACCACCTTGAGTCCCTGGGAATATGGCTCCATTAATCTTTCTTGTATAATCAGGATTGTTCCATAATATAATTCCACCACGAGGTCCACGAAGTGTTTTGTGAGTCGTAGAAGTAACAACATCAGCATAAGGAACAGGACTATCATATACACCACCAGCAATCAAACCGGAATAGTGAGCCATATCAACCATAAGCAATGCGCCTACTGAATCAGCAATCTCTCTAAATCGTTTCCAATCAATTTGTCTTGGGTATGCACTTGCACCAGCAATAATCATTTTAGGTTTATGAGCTTCTGCCATTAAAGCAACATCATCATAATTAATTAAACCATCTTCGCCAACACCATACGTATGAGCATCAAACCATTTACCTGAAATAGTTACTGGAGCTCCATGAGTTAGATGTCCACCACTTGCTAAATCCATACCGAGAATTGTATCACCAACATTTAGAAAGGCTTTCATTACTGCAAGATTAGCATTGGCACCAGAATGTGGTTGAACGTTCGCATATTCACAACCGTATATTTCTTTTAGTTGGTCAATTGCTAAAGTCTCAACTTCATCCATGAATTCGCAACCATTATAATAACGGGCTCCTGGATATCCTTCTGCATATTTGTTTGTAAACTCTGAACCGCATAGTTTCATTACTGCCTTAGAAGCAAAGTTCTCAGATGCAATTAATTCTACGGTTAGTTTTTGTCGGGAGAGTTCTTTTTGGTAGATTTTGTTAATTCTTTCATCAAGCATATTATTGCTGTTCCATCCTATATTGAGTTTCTTTCACTAAATGATAATAGGTACCAACATATCGTTCGTCCTCAAAAATTTGAGGTAATACATTAGTACTTACGTTTAATTCTTTGAGTCTATTATAATACAAAGTCAGACCAATGTCAAGGAACTCATATCCTCCGTGGTGTTTGGTCGCGTGTTTCTTTGCCTTGTCACAGAACGCACAAGATCTAGTACCGTATATGTAGATCACCTTTTTGGAGTGTTATCTTTCCAATCGGTAATAAAGTCGAGCTGCTTGGCCTGAGACCACTCTTCTGATAACTGTTCGTTATCGTCTTTGAATAAAGCAAGTGCTTTTTCTGTATCAACAATATCTACATTCGTTACAGTCTCACCGAGCCATCTCTGGCTGAATTCCTTTACTTCTTCGGATTCAACAGATTCTTGGGCCCACTGCTTCGCAAGCTTCTCGGTACAAACCATATCCTCGTTCATTCTTTCGACTTCATCACGAGGTATAATGTACCTTTGTTTAAATACTGAAATTGTGTCTACGACTACGTAATCACTTTTCATCTTTATTCTCCTTTAATAGTTTACGTTCAGAGATTGGTTGACCCGCTTCTCTTACGTAAACCGTTTTGCCTTTATCAGGACTTTCATATATCTTTGCCATTTAAATCACCTATTAGTACCTTTTGTCGTTATCTAACCTACGAACAATTTTGTTTATAATATAGTCTGCTTCAGGATAGTCATCCATCATATCAACAACTTGATCTATCATATCCAAATCAAGTAACATATTGTCTCTTGCCTCGAGCCAACCTTTTTGTTTCCGTATGTAATCTTCCTGCTGCGCCATATAGTGCATTGCATTTAACTTCTTAACGAAATTGTTAACTTGGATCCATTTGTGATAGTTAATTTTCCCATCATCATCTACAGGGTAGTCGTCATCATGTTGTCGATTTTCGCTCATTTGAATAGGCCTATCTTTTCTCCTGCTGCTTTACGACGGTCATACTCTTCTGGTGTTGAAGGGTATCTCCATCCCCATGCTGCGCCAAAGGCCATAAAGGTTCCTGAGTACGCAAGTGCTTTCCAATTTCCTGTTGTTACAATCATTAAGATTAAAGCAAAAGCCATAAATCCTAACATCATATATTTTGCCTTCTGTGGAAACACTTTCTTTGTTTCCCAATTAGTAAGGAATGGTCCAAACAATTTATGACCGTATAACCAATTGTGCATTCTGTCTGAACTCTTTGCGAAACAATAGGCTGCGAATACGGCAGGTATACTAAAAGGTATTCCTGGGAGTATTACTCCGACGTACGCTACGCCTAAACTTAAAAATCCTAAACTACCCCATGCCAATTTTTTGATGTTCATCTTGTTCCTTTAACTAATTATAGCTTTAATGTTTTCAGCGTGAATAATAATGGCGTTTTGCCCTGACATCCTCACTGGCAGTCCTTTACTCCAATCTAAGTAGATTGTTGAACCTTTAGTGATTGCCTCATCTACTTTAGGACCAGTTGCCATTACGATGCCTGGTTCTGATGCCGTTGTTTTAACATCTGCTGATAGAATAATTCCGCCTGCCGTTTTTTCTTCTTTGGGAGCAGCTGCTACTAACACCTGATCGCCTAACATTTGTATAGCCATACTATATTTTCCTTCTATTTAATGTAGTAGTTAATCCACTACGTTTTTCTTCAATCTCCATGTTCATTACTTGACTTTCATCAACTAACGGTTTCTCTGGAGTTTCACGTTCACGTTTAAACGCAGCAGTACTTACAATCAATAACATTATTGCTAAGGGATCGAATACGAATATAATTATAAGTATAATCCACCTTGCTGCATCGTCATAATACTCTGCTGCTCCATTACCATATATCATATCGGCAATATATTTTACAGGACCAAGTTCTGATTCCTGTTCTAACTGTAACCTTTGTATTGGTAACTTTTCTATATTATATTGTACAATAGAAGCTACTGCTTTGTCAATGGTTATTGCTAAATTATTTCTTTCTTCCGTTTGACGGCCATTTACATAATTACGATCTTTTGGTTGAGATGTCTGTAATACATAATCCAATCCTTCGATTCGAGCTTGCGCACCTTTTAACTTTGATTGTTCTGCTTCTATTCTCGTATCAATGATATTAGCTTCTAAAGAATAACTGTCCGATACTAACGCCGAATCAATATGCGCCTTAGATAAGAAACCAAATATACCCATTGATGTAATAAGCATTAATATAAGTATAGCGATTGTAAAATAAGAACGAACTAAATTATTAACTCGATCCCATTCATAATGTAACCATGCAGCAGAAACTAATTTACCAAACTCTAATACAGTTGCCATAACAGCAATAGACACTGCTGCTCCACTAAAGATTGTCATCAATCCTATAATAGAGAAGTACGCTGCACAACTTGCTAAAGTAATACTTGTACCGAGTGTTAACCATTTCATCAAATTAATCTACTGCCTTAAATGTTTCTGTGATTGCTTTAACTAAATCTTCCATCATACCATTGGTGTGAAGTGGTGTAGGTGTAATTCTAAGCCGCTCCGTACCCACATCGACTGTTGGGCTATTAATAGGTTGTGCATATAATCCATAATTGTTTAATAGCCTGTCTGAAATTGTTTTACATTTTTTTGCATCTCTAACCATGACTGGTAATATATGAGTGCAACTATTTGGATGTATTTCTATATTGTTCTCTGCGAATAAACTTCTTAACGTTTCTGCACGTTCTTGATGTTTAACTCTTAAATTATTATGATCCATTAAATAACGAATAGAAGCAATTGCTCCTGCTGCCATTACAGGACTCATACTTGTTGTAAATATAAATCCACTTGCTACAGATCTTATAGCATCGAGTACAATACTATCACCAGCAATATAACCACCGTGACAACCAAACGCCTTTCCTAAAGTTCCATTGATAATATCAACTCTATCTTGTAAGCCTAACTTTTCGCAATAGCCTGCACCTGTATCTCCGTAGAGACCAACCGCATGTACTTCATCAATATATGTGATTGCGTTATATTTATCTGCTAAGTCACAAATTTCTGCAATAGGAGCAACATCTCCATCCATACTATATACTGATTCAAATACAACACAAGGAACTAAATTATTTTCGGTTGCTGTTATTAATGCAGCTTCCAAATCAACCATGTTATTGTGTTCCCATATAATCTTTTCGGCACGGCTATGTTTAACACCCATAATCATTGATGCGTGATTTTTATTATCTGAAACGAAACATATATTTGGAATGATACGAGCGAGCGCGATTAATGTCCATTCGTTAGCGACATACGCAGAGGTATATAATAAACCAGATTCTTTCTGATGAAGAGTGGCCAATACATTTTCAAGTGTAACATGATAGTGAGAGGTACCGCCAATATTACGAGTACCTCCACTACCACTTCCTGTCTTTTCTAAAGCAGTAGTCATGGCATCAATAACATATTTGTTTTGACCCATTCCCAAGTAATCATTTGAACACCAATTAATAATAGTCTTTGGTGAATACTTTGAATACCATGTTGCCTTAGGGAAATTTCCCGCGTCTCTAACAATGTCGTTAAATTCGCGGTAGTTCCCATTGTTCTTTAATGTATCAATCACATTTTGAAAAGCTTTTGGATCAATCACAATCTAATACCCTCATGACACATTTTTCTACCTTTAATTAATTATCGTATGCGCCATCCCAACTGCCTTCAAGTCCTGCTACTTCATATTCAGTAACTCTATTCTCAAAGAAGTTAGTATGGTCAGCTCCATTTAAAACCCATTCTAACCACGGTAGAGGATTATCTTTAACTTTGAAATTTGGTTTCATTCCAAGCTGTAGCAAACGCCTATCCGTTATATACCTTATATATTCTTTTACTTCGGATTTTTCCAGGCCATCTATAGATCCCATCTCGTATGCAAGGTCAATGAACTTATCTTCAAGATCTACAATGTCTTTTGACATCTCATAGATTTCTTTCTTGAATGTATCATCAACAACACGACTGTGTTCTTTACAGAATGCTTTAAATAATTTGGAGTTACCTTCAACGTGAATAGACTCATCACGAATAGACCATTCAACTACTTTACCCATACCTTTCATTTTACCGAAACGTTGAAAGTTCAGTAACATAACGAAAGAAGCAAACAAAGCAACGCCTTCGTTAAATACAGACTTCGCTAAAGATAGACCTAAACCACGTAAACTATTTGTATCAGCTTTACGCATATAATCAATCTTATCAGCCATTTCAGAATAATCTAAGAACGCATGATATTCAGCATCTGATAAACCTAAGGTCTCATTCAATAGAGCGTATGCACGTTGATGAATACCTTCTCTTGCTGCAAATGATCCTAACATATTACGGATTTCGTTATTCTTAAACTTTGGAATAAACTGATCGTAATAGTTCTGACCTACGGCAACATCAGACTGAGTAAACAATCTTAGGATGTTTGTAATATAATCCTTTTCGATCTGAGTTACCTTACCGCCTTTCCAATCAGCAACATCTTCAGACAAATCTAATTCATCTTCGATCCAATGAGCTTTCTCATGTCTTGTTGTAATTTCAACAGCCCAAGGATAGTGAAAAGGTTTATAGGCTTCAGAGAATTCCAAAAGGCCACCTTTCTTTTTAACTAACTTGTCTGTGATTGCCATTAGATCGTTATAAGTACCGATGTGTTCATCGTTAATCCAGATCTGTGGCATTGATCTTACTTCTCTACCGTTTGATACTCTTTGGTAAAAAGCAAGACGTTGTTCTTCATCGTCTAATACTACTTTAGTATATCCTATTCCATGTTGGTCAAACCAAGCTTTTGCTTTTTCGCAAAAAGGGCAATTGGACTTGGTATAAATTGTAACTTCCATATCTTTTCCTGTCTTACTGGTGGGTATTACTCCAGCCATATTCTTTTTCCTTCTATTCTGTTAAAACTGTACTATCCTTCACAGGCCGTACACTCGTCTTGTTGATCGTCGGTTAATCCAAACTGTACTTTATCTGGATTAATGTGGTCATCTAATGATTCGCGTTTTACTTTCTCTGAAACGTTTTCTGCCCTGTTAGATGATTCTGTTCTCAAATAATATAAACCTTTACAACCTTGTAACCATGCTTGATAATGAACTGCGTGTAAGTAACGTTTATCAGCGCCTGCTGGGAAGAAGATGTTTAAGGATTGACCTTGACACAAATACTTTTGACGATCTCCTGCCAATTTAATTAATGCGAGTTGGTCTAGTTCTATTGCTGTTTTAAATACGTTCTTAGTATGATCATCGAGGAAGTCTAGGTGTTGTACTGAACCACCATTTGTAATAATCATCGACCATACTTCTTCTGTATTTTTACCTACTGCTTCTAATACTTTAATAAGATGTGGATTTTTGTTTAAGTGAGAACCTACTCTTGTTCTCGACGTAAACGCATTTGCTTTCCAAGGTTCAATAGACGGTGATGTATCAACTATCATAGAACTATTTGCATTTGGAGCAATTGCTAACATATGAGCGTTACGACGGCCAGTTCCTTTCATATCAGGAGCCTCACCACGGCGCTTGCCCATTTCCAATGTTGCTTCAACAGATTTTGCTTTAATTTTACTGAAGATTTCTTCGTTAGCATCAATAGCCGCTTGACTATCAAATGCAATTGAATTTTTCTGAAAGTAAGAATGCAATCCCATAGCACCAAGACCCAAAGATCTTTCTTGCTGAGCACTATATCTTGCCTTACTAATTTCGTCACCGGCATTATCAATAAAGAACTGTAATACGTTATCCAAAAATACAATAAGGTCTTTAACCATATTCGTATCTTTCCATTGATCGTATGTTTCTAAATTGACTGAAGATAAACAACATACCGCTGTTCTTTCTTCATTGGTCACGAGGTGTATTTCGTTACAAAGATTAGATCCTTTAATTGATAGACCCAGATCCTTCTGTGATTGTGGTAATGATCTATTTGCTGTATCAATAAAGTTAACATACGGTTCACCAGTACGATATCTTGTCTCGAGTACTAATTCCCACAGATGTCTTGCTTTGATTGTATCTCGTATAGAATTATCAGCAGGATCAATCAAATCCCAATCCTTGCCTGCCTTAACTGCTACCATGAATTCATCTGTTAAATTAACCGCATGGTGTAGATTCAAATTCTTTCTATTCACGTCACCTGTAGGTATACGCATATTAATGAACTCTACAATGTCAGGATGGTTAATATCCATATAAGCAGCATAAGATCCTTTACGTGTCCTTCCCTGACGATAAGCAACCATATCTGCATCAACCGTATGCAAGAATGGCATTGGACCGGGAGCTTTATTTGATACTGCACGAATATCAGACCAATGACCACCTACTCCACCACCTTTCACAGACAACCATCGCAATTCAGCAGTATGGTCAATCAATCCGTCTAAAGTATCAGGAACATAAGTAAGGAAACAACTAATAGGTAATGCTTTTGCTTTCTCTCCTTTTAAGACTGCATTAGAAAGTACAGGAGAAGAAAACATGAAAAAGCCTTGAGATACATAATCATATATTCTTTGTGCCAATTTCAAATTGCCATTACTAAAAGCTACTGAGGCACGTGCATACGCCTTCTGTGGACTCTTTTCATCTTCTCTACAATAGTAGTCTTTTAATAATTTATAAGATTGCTCCGATAATACCTTATCTCTTTTCGTTTCAATCTCAATACCTAAATGCTGCATTCCCTACTCCTATTATAATTCTTCTGTTATGTATTCGTTTGCTAAAGGAAAGATTTTAGCAATGGCGTGGGCGATGGCAATAGCAAGTTCTTGATGCTCTAACTGAGTACCGTTTCCAGATCGTAATTCAATATAATGAATCCATGATCTCAATGTACCGTTTGCATATAGTCTTGATACTGTGTTACCTTCAGGCAATACCACACGTGCTTGTTCTTTTGCTATTCCTTTCGATATAGCCCAGTTATATACTTCTGTTGATTTACGAATAAGCTCCATCTGCTTCATTCTAAAATCTTCGTTGATCCTACGATGACCTTCATCGTTCTGATCTATGTTAACACTAGCTTGACGGTTCTTTGGATCTTGAAACCTTGCTTCACGTGGTATTAGTTCTAAGTCAGTTGTTGGGTCAGCATAACGTTGACTAAATTCCTGAAAGCTAAAACTACGATGCCGTAAAAATTGACGTGCAATATCTCGAGTTGTTTCTACTTCCATACAAACACTGACCATCTCTAACGGACTCCAATGTTTATGCTTAATTAGATAATTAACCAGCTTATCGTTTGTTGCTGTATTGTTTTGATTACTCGGATTACTTACTCTTGCGCAGTATGCGACTAAACCTAGAAGGCTTGGGTCTTTAGCAAGTGCGAGTGTTGGTGCTTGACTATAACTTAACAACTTTACTTTCATATTCTATGTCCTTCTCCACTGTTGAAATTTCATTTTGGCGTCTAACCCTTTATATGTAACTGTTCTCATTAAACTCTCAACACAACTAATCTTGCCACTGAGAACCATTTCATTAATATCCTTGCCTGGGATATCTTGCGGCCATATTATAATGCTATGACCTGCATCGATAATCTTCTCCATCCTTTTGTGAATCTCTCGATTGCGAGGTTCTGCATCAAAGACAAAGACTGCATTTTCCGCCCGTTTGAGCGAAGAGGTATTACCATCTGCACCATTCATTGCTATCGCATTTGATAGAAACATACTATCAATAGCTCCTTCCACAACATAATACTTTTCGTTAAAGTTTACTTTGTCGAGTCCATACAGTTTAGGTACTTCATCAAACATTATAGTAATATAACGAAGGAATGCGTCAGGATCCATTGACCTAGCTGACACGCCGAAACATTTTCGGTCCTTATCTAAAAACGGTATTACAATACGAGCTTCATCAAACTTTACGTTCTCAAACTTGTTTGGTACAATCCCATTTATCCATTCTTTAAATTTAGGTGCAAAGTAAATTCGATAATGGTGCTTAGAAGGTATTTGCCGTATATCTATATATTTCTTTACTGGGTGTGAATGTCCGAGTTGAGAGATCTTTTTTAACTTTTTTAGTGGATCTCCATGATCAAATTTTGGTTGAGCAAATTTTGTCCCTTCGAGGGTTGATGTTGCTGTTTCTGGTGTATTATTTGCTTTTCCAATATATTTCTCAGCGACATAATCATTATATGCCATTGGGTCAATTGCTTTTAGAAAATTAGGGAAGGCGTGGCTTGCACCACAATTATGGCAGAAGTAGAATAGCTTATTATCTTTCTCAAGGAGCCAACCGCGAGCCTTTGCTCTATTCTTTTTCGAGTCGCCGCATAAAGGGCAACGAAAGTTGATTTTGTACGGGTTTGTGTTTTTAATACGATATCGGTCCAGACGACCTGCTAAATGCTGGGCATACTGGATATCAACAAAGTCAAGCATAATATAAAAATCCGAAAAATTTGTTATTGGATACTATTATAACAAACTATTAGTCACATGTCAACCAATAAATGATTTTAAATCCAATTTTGATATGATGAAGATAATAGCGGCAGATATACCCATCATGTAATATTTCCACCTCTCAACGGCGGCTAACTTTGTTTCTATTACCGTAAGACGTTTATCAACCTTGCCATCAATATGTTTTAACTCTTTTATAATTTCTTCGTTACGTTCTTTACGATGAGTGACATTCTGATCATGTATACGTTGATGATCTTCTTTTGACGACTGACGATATACTTCCATTCTATCGCCTAATACAGCAGAACGTTGTTCGTCTAGTCTTTTATTCTCTTCAATCGACTCTGCTTGCTGTTCAAGCTTATCATTAAAGTTTGTGATGATCTGGTGTTGAACTGCCAAGGACTTTTGAATACCTGCCATGGCGTCTACTGCATTGTCGACCCTGTCGAAGAATCGACCGATCTGTTTTATATCTTTTTTGATTAATGCGACGTCAGTCTTTACAACGTTTAATTCGTTAGGCATAACAAATCCTCTTTGGTCGTAGTTATTGACTCGCACGGCTCGCAGAGCCACCAATCCATTTCTTTGCTCATTTTGCTAATCCTTATGGTCGTCAATAGTTGTTATTATAACACATTAAGCATGTTATGTCAATAGATTATTTATAAAGATGGGAGATTGAGATTAAGACTGGAACGTAAGTAATTGAAAATATATATACATAAATGTATTGACATACTGTCTAGACTGTGTTATAATAGATTTATCGAATCTAAATAATAACTGAGTCTTTTAATCAACTGTTTCGGTAGGTTCATCTTTAATTGTAACGTTGCGATAATAAACAATTACTTCACCTAATTCTCGAATGTATCGACGTAGTTCCTGAACATTTGCAGACATCATTTCATAGTCTCCAATCGTCATTGCAGTGAACACCATATCACCGTTGTTAAGCTTTCGCATATCGTCAATAAATCTATCAAGGTAAGTATATCCAACAGGCCAGGAAGGATTCTCACGTTCCTGAGAGGAACAGAGTTTAGGTCTTTTATCTTCTACCTTTTTACAAGGATTGGTTATAACAGCTTCAGATACGACATACCATTTTGGATCTTTTAATGATATAGGTCGTGGGAGGATTGGTTGAATAATTTTAATCTCAACCGGCTTTGATATAATCTCTATTTGCTTAGTACCGAGGAGCGAACAACTACTTAGGAATACTAGGGCTGCTGAGATCAGAAATGGTTTTACTATCATTCTCGATATCCTCGAATACTTTTGCTGTTCCTTTATTAAACGTTTTCTCTATAAGCCCAGGTTTAGCAACAGCGAGTTTATTTACGTTATGTCTTTGAAACACAGCAAGGTATTGATCTCTCTCAGCTTCAATCTGTTGATTGGCTCGAGTCATGTGAAGTAGAGATGTAGCTTGCTTTTCGTGTGATTCTTGTATAGCAGCCATAGCAGCTTTTTGTTCTGCTACAGCGGCTTCAAGTTTAATGGAATTTGCCTTGAGGGTTTGATTCTCAGAATAGAGCCAATAGCCACCTAAACTGAGAACCAATATAATTCCAATGAACAGTTGGTTAAACATTAGTCTTCTACAGACTCTACCGTTTGACCTGAATGTGCGTCAACTTCATCAGCAACAATTCCATCAATAGATGCAGGAGTATCAGACGCCATTGCCTCTACCTCTGCAACTTCTGGATGTTCCTGAGTCATATCGGTATACTTTTGATTTAATGCAGCTCTTACACGACCTGTCATTTCGTCGTCAAATGCTTGCTTTACTTTTAGTGGGTTATTGTCCAACGCTTGTTGAATAATGTCATTTACTGGCATAATTGTTCTCCATATTATATTGTTGTAAATTTATTTATACTGATTCTAACCGAACCATTAATCTCTCGGCTCTGTTAGTAACTTGTTTGTGCCATTGGGAATCTCTACCCTCAACAGCGGCTTCTGCCCAATCACCTTCGACAATTGCGGCATGCATTTTTTTGAATTTGCTTAAACGAGTACGACCCATGTTAAACATCATATTAACCAAGATCTGTTGGACTTCGTCCGGTAGGTCTCTAAAGACGCCGTCTTCGTATAGATGGTCACATTCGCTGACTGCAAGTTCGAGATCATGGTCGAAACATTCTTTGACTCTCTCTTCAGATATTGGGAATCCAACTTCAGTGCCGTATTCCGGATCCGAGTCCAATACAAGATGTCCCACTCCGAACGTAGGGTACCCAAGATGGTCTTTATAGACTTCATACACAACGCCCTCATCAATCTTTAAC
>Ga0209192_10001856_pt1 | contig 16063 bp, 14 predicted proteins | sample ArcticOcean_MG_C_11_FD_187433 | JGI IMG/M metagenome (GOLD analysis project Ga0209192, IMG submission 187433) | Marine microbial communities from western Arctic Ocean - ArcticOcean_MG_CB2_154 (SPAdes) (version 2) | ecosystem: Environmental > Aquatic > Marine > Oceanic | place: Arctic Ocean... | reverse complement strand
AAATAAAAAAAGGCATATGGCCATTAGTGAAAAATTGAGAGGTTCTTGATATCCAGAAAATAAAAAAACATCAAATGTAATTATTGTTAAAAGCGCTATGATTAATATTTTTACAATCAAATTAAATGGAGTTTTGGATATTATTAAAAACAAGCTTAAAAAATAAAAATATAAATATATTACTCTTCCAGTATATTCATTATTTACTAAACTTCCCTTCCAAACAAAAGCCCACAAATAGGATCCAAGAGGAGGGTATTCGTGGTGATTTGGTATATTAGAAAAGTTTTTATAACTATAGCCGTCATAAAAGTTTTTTACTTTATAAATCCAGTGTGAAAATCCATCCCATTCGAGAGCGGGGTAGTTGGCTATTTTAGTAAAAAAAATAACAATAAATAAAAAAAAGAAGAAAAAAAATATTAAGTCTTTTTTAAATTTACCATACTCAATAAAAAATAAATTTATTAAAGAGCATGTCAAAATAAAAAAAAATAAACTTTTCAAATTAATCTGAAAAAAAGAAAGTATAAGAAGAATTGAGGTTGTAAAAATAGTATTTAATAAATATATTTCAAAAATATTTATTTTTTTTATTCGTATAATGTTTGATAAATATATGTTTGTAAAAGGAAAAGAAAAAATAATTAACAAACATATAGATAAAAAATATATATTTAAAATTTCCATCATTTTATTAAAAAATAACAATTATTTTTTTTGTAAATTAGTTTAAAGCCATTAAAGTTTTTTCCCTTAAACGAAAAATCTATTTTTTTATTCTTAGTTATCTTGTTTTCTTTAGGATAATTTATGAGAATTAATTTGTTTTCATTGATTGCTTTATTGGTTTGATAATTAAACCAAACACTTTTTTTACTAAGCGCATAACTTTTTAAATCAGTATCTCCATTTAATATTAATATATTTTCATCAATATGGAATCGAGATCGGACTGTAGAAATAAAGCCATATCCATGACGATCGCAATTACCATATACTTTTGACAATCTATGATCTAAACTTTCCCTGGAAAGATTAAAAGTATTTTTAAAAAAATTATTTTGATGAGATATAACTATAACTATAGCTAAAGTTAAAAGAAAGATTTTTTTTTTTGATTTGTTTTTTAAAATCATTGAAGTTTCAGTATTTTTCAAATAATTCATTAATTAATAATGTTTTTATCATGAATTCAAAAAAATGAAGAAAAAAATAATTTATACAACCCTGATTGTCATAGTAGCTATATTCTCTATTTTCTTCACAAGTAACCACATAATCGGCCAGACAAGTGGATATGCACAAAAAATTAAATATTTAATTCCTGGGTCAGTTAGAAATTTTTTAAGAGAAACGATTTTTGCTAAAAAATATTTAACTATAGAAAAGAACAAAATCAAAAGCTTAGTACAAAATAATTTTGATAATCAAGTTGTAAAAGCTATTGGTGCTATGCCATTAGTCGATACCAAAAAAATAAAATCAGAAACTGAGCTAAATAATTTTCTTTTTTCTCGATACAAATTTCCTTACACACCACATTTCGAATGGGGAAATAAACCTATCGGCTATTTATCTCAATTTAATAACTTTATTTTTCTAATATCAGGATCTGGGGAAATTACTTATTTTGATCAGAGTGAGCTCGATAAGAAAAATATTAAGTTTAAGAAAGATAACTCCAACAAAGAAGTTACCTACATTTCTGGATATGGAAACGCAGTTCTTAAAAAAAAACGGTCTTTGAGTAGAAATAGTATCCAATTTAAAAAAATTAAATCTAATTTTTATGATTTTGTTAATATCAGTGAATATATTCAACCAGGTGTAGTTGGACCTAGAGACATGGAGGTAATAAATAATGATATTTATATTTCCTTTGTTGATAAAAAAAGTTGTGACAAAGTTTCGATTATTAGAGCCAAATTAAATTTTGAGTATTTGAATTTTAAATATTTTTTTAGTTGGAAAGATTGCAGCAAAAAATCTTTTATAGATCAAAGATCGGGAGGAAGAATTAAAAACTATGATAAAGATTATCTTATTTTTACGATTGGAGATTACAGTAAACTTTACTACCCTCCAGAGTCTCAAAACCCAAATTCCTTATTTGGTAAAATTATAAAAATAAATAAAAAAACAAGTGAATTTAAAATATTATCGATAGGTCATAGAAATCCCCAAGGCTTGTATGTTGATAATGAAAAAAAATTGATTTTTTCAACAGATCATGGACCAGATGGAGGGGACGAAGTTAACTTTCAAGACTTAAAAATTAATAAGATAGAAAATTTTGGATGGCCCATTTCCTCTTATGGCGTCCACTATGCTTCAAGGCTCAATCTTGCAAAAATTAATAATTCAATGGAGCAGCTAGAAAAAGGAGCCCCACTGCACAAGTCTCATAAAAAATTTAATTTTGCCGAACCATTAAAATATTATGCACCCAAGTCGATAGGTATTAGTGAAATCATTAAAATACCAAAGACCTATGGTAAGCAATTTAAAAATGATTTTTTTGTTACAGCAATGGGAAACGTAATTGAAGAAGGAGATCAAACTATTCACCACATTTCGCTAGATAATGATTACCAAAAAATTATCTCTGAAGATAAAATTGTACTACGAGAAAGGATTAGAGACATTATCTACAATAAAAAAATAAATGCTTTTTTAATGATTTTAGAAACGGGACCTTCTATTGGAGTTTTAAAATTTAATAATACTGTAGAGTAATCAATGTTTAATATTGATACATATTTAGAACTGATAAACTGCCCAATGTGTAGATCAGACAACTTTGATGTAAAGAAAAAATCTAATTATTCAAATATTAATAATATCAATGATTTGTTATCAATTTATAAATCATCAGCAGACGAGCTGATGTTAGACCAGCTTGTTTCTTGCAGAGATTGCGATTTGCAGTATTTAAATCCAAGAATAAAATCAGATATAATTTTAAAATCTTATTCTGAAAATACGGATGAGCAACACTTATCACAAGATAAAATGAGGTATAAAACTTTTTTTCAAAGCATGAAAAAAATTTTAAAAAAAATAAAATTCTCTAACGCAAACAATAATAATAAATTTTTAGATATTGGCTCTGCGTCTGGGGTATTCTTAAAAGTGATTAAGGATATGAATTTTATTGAAACTGGGTTTGAACCAAGTAATTGGATGGTTAATTATGGAAAAAAAAAATACAAAGTAAATATTAGTCAGGGGTTAATTGAGAATGTAGAATCTAATAAATTTGATTTCATATCCTTTTGGGATGTTTTAGAGCACGTTACAAATTTAAATGAAACTCTCACAAAAATTGACGAACTTTCTAAAAAAAATACCTACTTAATTATCAATGTTCCAGATATTGATAGTTTTTCTTGTAAAATCATGAAAAAAAAATGGCCATTTTATTTAAATGTGCATTTGTATTATTTTAAAAAAAAAACTTTAGAGAAAGCATTAAAACAGTTTAACTTTGAGCTAGTAGATAAATTTCCGCACTGGCAATATCTTGAGCTAGGATATCTTTTAAGCAGAGCAAGTAAATATTTTAGTTCATTTTTTTTGATAAAAAAATTAATTAATTATCTCGGTCTTTCAAAAATTATAGTTCCATATAATATGGGGCAAACTACTTTTATTTTTAAAAAAAATGATTGATAAGAATCTTACTTTTATTATTCCTGCGGCTGGAAAAAGTAGTAGATTTAAAAGCAACCAGAGCAAAATATTTTATAAATATAAAAATAAACCATTAATTCTACATGTTGTTGAAAAATGCTTAAAATATAGCAATAAAATAGTAATCGTCATTAATGCAAAAAACAAAAATAATTTAAAAAAAATCTTGTCTACTTATAAAAAAATTAATTTTATTTATGTTTTTCAAAATAAGGCCAAAGGAATGGGCCATGCAATAAGCTTAGGTCTTAACAAATCCAAAACTAAATACACTTCTGTAATTTGGTCTGATCAAATTTTTCTATCCTTAACTACTATTACTAAGACAATTTTTTACTTTAAAAAAAAAAGTTCATTATTATGCTTCCCAGTAAGAAAAAAGAAATTACCTTATGTGTATATACTGAGAGATATTGAAAAAAAATTCAAAGATATTCTGCAGACTAGAGAAGGTGAAAAAGTAGTTAGGGTAGGAGAGTCTGATTGTGGTTTTTTTGTATTTAAGACTTTGATCGTTAAGACTTTGTTAAGTAAATTAATAAGACAAAAAAAGATTGTCACCAAAAAAACTAAAGAAATTGATTTTTTAAAGGCGTTCAAATTTTTTAAAAAAAACGGAAAAGTAGATATTGTGAAAGCCTCAAGTGCAAAAGATACTATTGGAATAAATACTGTAGGAGACTTGACATGAACTTACTTTCTATCATTGTTCCAGTCTATAATGAGGAGGAAAATATAGGTACATTAATTAAAAAATTAAAAAAATTAGATCTTTCATTTTCTAACTTTAAAAAAGAAATTATTATTGTTAATGATGGGTCTACAGACAGAAGCGCCACTGTAATCGACTCGTTTAATGAGATAGTTGTTAAAAATCAAGACAATCAGGGAAAGGGAAGTGCTGTACAAAATGGTATCAAATCAGCAAAAGGAGATTATATTCTAATACAAGACGGAGACTTAGAATACAATCCAGATGATATTGTAAAAATGTGTAATCAATTAAATAGTTCTGAAAATCTGTCTATTTATGGATCAAGATATCAGCCCTTTTATTTGGGACTATTACCCAAATACTATAACAAGCAAAACATTTCATCCTATCTTGCAAATATTGTTTTTATATCTTTATTTTTAATTTTTTATAGTAGAATTGTTACTGATCCGCTGACAGGATATAAGCTGTATCCAAAAAAATTTTTTAAAAATAATGTTATTAAATCTAAAGGCTTTGAGGCCGATCATGAAATTACAGCAAAGTTGATAAAACAAGGATTTAAAATTATTGAAATACCTATTGATTACAAACCTAGAAATAAGCTTGAGGGGAAAAAAATAAATTTTTTTGATGGTATCAAGGCACTAATTACAATTATGAAATATAGGTTTGTAAATTAATATTATGACTGCAGTATTTATTAATCCCCAGCTTTATGTTCAAAAAAATGATAAATTTACTACTGGAATCGTTTATATGCCAATTGCATTGGCTTACTTAATTTCACACTTTAAAAGCAAAAATATAAAAACTGAACTTTTTGATTTATTTGGTTCTGCCCCTAAAATATGTAGAGAAGAAAATGGAAGTTTGGTTTTTGGAAAAAATATAGACGAAGTCGATTCGAAAAGTTTTAACAATGCAAAGTGCTTCTTTGTTTATGCGAACCAAGTTGCAAATCATTTGTCCGTAGTTCATATTGTCAAATATCTTAAAGAAAAATATCCAAATATACCTGTCACAGTTTTAGAAAATTCACAGGCTGTTACTGCGTATTCTTTAAGTAAAATTAGAAAAGAGTTTTTTGATATAGGTTGTAGTTATATAGTATTGGGAGATTTGGAGAATCCCTCACTCCAACTTTATAAAAACTTAGAACGGAAAAGGCCTTTGTTAGAAATAAAGGGATTGATTGCAAAAGATTTTTGCAACGACAGAATAGATTTCGTAGAAAACCTTGATGATTTAAATATCCCAGCTTGGGAAGATTTTCCTTTAGATAATTATTGGAATCTTGGCTATGCTCATGGCCCCTTATCTAGCAAGAAATATATCCCAATATTAAGCTCTAGGGGCTGTCCCTATCCGTGTAATTTCTGTGTGATACCAAAAACCAATGAAAGAAGATGGAGATCAAGATCTCCAGAGAATGTAGTTGAGGAAATAAAATTTTGGAAGCAAAAATTAAACATTGAAGAATTTCATTTTGAAGATTTAAACTCAACTGTTAATGACAAGAGAACCAAAGAGCTCTGTCAATTAATTATAAAAGAGGAGCTTGATATTAAATGGAAAATAGTAGCAGGCACAAAAGTCGAGAGTATTAAAGATGATGAGACTATAGAGCTTCTCTCCAAGTCAGGCTGTAACTACATATCCATATCTCCAGAAAGTGGCTCTAAAGAAATAATGAAGAGTATTGCAAAACCCTTTAACTACAATCATGCATTAAAATCAGTAAAAAAAATGAATAGAGAGAAAATTTTTACCCAAGCATGTTTTATTATTGGATATCCGGGCGAAACAAATTTTGATTTGAGGCAAACTAAAAAAATGATTTTTGATTTGACTAGAAGAGGAATTGATGAGATTGCTGTATTTATAATAACACCAATTCCAGGATCAAATATATATGAAGACTTCGAGGGATTTGATTCTCTAGCAAATTTAACTTTTACTCCAACATGGAGAAAAGATTACAAAAAGCTAAACAGAGAGAGAATGATTATTTACTCAATTTTTTTATTTACCAAGTGCTTATTCCACCCATTAAAAATTTTTAAACAAACTTTTAATTTTTTTAATAGAAAGTTTGATACTAAGATGGAGATGGTTCCATATAAATTTCTAAGGATTACAAAATTTCAAAATGCCTCCAAAGTCAAAAGTTAAAATTACACTATTTTCAGGGGGGTCTGGAAATGTAAGGTTTATAAACTTAATTAATAGCTTGCCGAGTGTAGAGTTGAATATCTTGGTAAATGGTTATGATGATGGAAAATCTACAGGCGAAATTAGGAAGTACATACCTGGTATTCTTGGTCCATCCGACTTTAGAAAAAATATATCACATTTAATAAATAAAGATAATTTTAATGGAAAAATTTTTTACAATATATTTAATTATAGATTTCAAAAAAGTATTACTAAAAAAAATTTTAAATCTTTTTTAAAATTAGACGTAAACAATAAAATAGTTAAAAATTTGAAGATTAGCGACTTATCTTATCAAAAATTTATGATGATAAAAAATTATTTAAACATATTTTATAGCTACTACTGTAAACGCCCCCTTTTAAATCTACCAGATATTTCTCTTGGCAATGTTCTTATTGCCAGCGCTTTTTTAAAAAATAAAAAAAATTTTAATAAAAGTCTTTATGATATTCAGAATTTTTTAGAAATAAAAAATAAAGTATTAAACATTACAAAAGGTGAAAACCTTTTTCTCAATGCAGTATTAGAGGATGGGACCTTCATATCTAATGAAGAGCATTTAGTTCAAATACCACATCAGAGTAAAGTAGAAGACATTTTTCTTTTAAAGAAAAAGCTTTCAAGAAAAGAAGTAAAACTACTTAATTCACAAAAAAATAAAAATAAAAAAAGTGTTTTAAAGAAATCTTCAATAAGTCCCAAGATAAATACAGAAGTTGCAAGTGTGATCAAAAATTCAGATATTATTATATATGGACCTGGAACTCAATTTTCGTCTTTATTTCCGAGCTATTTAACAGTAGGTTTAAGAAAATTAATTGAAAAATCAAAGGCAAAAAAATTTCTAGTTACCAATATTTATTTAGATAATGATATTATTAAAGAGTCTGTAGAAAGCATTATCAAGAAGTTTTATTATTTTTTTAATAAGAAGAATCCAAAAATAAATAATAAATTAATTAATTATTATTTGGTAAATAAATTTGATGAGGATGATTTGAATTTATTAAAAAAAACTAATTATCTTATTTATAAAAAAAATAAAAAATACACACTTCTTGATTGGGAAAAAGGAGAGGGCTTACACTATCCTAATTGGCTGGCCAAAAAAATATTTGGATTAAGCAAAAAGACATTTTTATCTAAGCAATTACGCAGATCTGTTGTGTCTGTTATTATACCCTGCCTCAATGAAAAAGATAATATTGATAAAGTTCTAAAAAAAATAAGTAAGCTTAAATTAGTCAACTTTGATTTGGTAATTGAATTAATAGTAGTTGATGGAGGTTCTATAGACGGTAGTATTGAAATTATTAAAAAATATAAAAATATTAAATTTTATTCTTTTAATAATGTTCAGAAAGGTCAGGCTTTAAAATTTGGAATAGAAAAATCTAAAGGCGATATAGTGGTCTTTTTCCCTTCCGATAATGAATATGAAGTTGAAGACATTGAAAAAGTTCTTGCGCCTATAATGCTGAATCAATCTAATATTGTTTATGGAAGTAGAATGATTAAATGCATTAATCTTGATGACCAACTACATGCTATATATAAAAATAATATATTAGGAATGTTCCTAAGTAAATACGGAGGAAAACTAATAAATTTATTTATTTTAGCATTTTTCAATAAATCTATTTCAGATCCATTCACTACTTTAAAAGCATTTGATGCGAACTTACTAAAAAGTTTGGACTTAAGAAAAAATGGATTTGATATGGATTTTGAAATTTTTGTTAAGCTAAATCAAGGTAAAAACTTTTTTTTAGAAGTGCCAGTTAATTTTAAGCCAAGAACTGGCTCTAGTAAGAAAAAAATGACGGTTAAGGAAGGATTAAAATGTTTGTTTTATTTAATGTTTAGTAAATTTATAAAATAACTTTTTTAGTTTTAACTATTTCTTTTAACTGTGTATATAAATTTTTTTTCTTACTTTTATAATAAAATTTAACACCAGCACCTTGAGCACACAAAAGATCTTTTTTTTTGTCTCCAATCATAAAGCTAGTATTATTGTCGATTTTCCATTTCTTAATTGCTTTTTTAATCATACCTGATCCAGGTTTGCGGTCTTGCGTTTCTTTTCTATATTTTCCCACTCCATGGGTAGGATGAAAAGGACAAAAGTATATATCATCAATAATAGCTTTATTTTTTTTGATTATTTTCTTTAAATACCCATGAATAGAATTTAATTCTTCCAAGGTTATCAGGCCTCTTCCGATACCAGACTGATTAGTGATCAAAATTACTAAATAACCCTGGTCATTTAGCAATTTTATTGCTTTGCCAGTGAAAGGATAAATTTTAAATTCCTTTATACTAGATAGGTAGCCTAGATCTTTATTCAGCACACCATCCCTATCGAGAAAAACACACTTATTAAAATTTTTCATATTAAATTTTTAAAATAATTATTAAATTTTATTTTTTTGAAAAAATTAGGTTTTGTTTTAATTTTCTTTTTTTTTAAAATTTCTTTAAGAGCTACTTTGTGATTATTGAAAACAATAGGGTAAAAATTATTAAATTTAAATAATTCATATTGTTTGAATTCCATATTATAAAAAACCGTTAAATTTTGTCTTAGGCAATCCTGTATAAAAAAACTATACAGGTTTTCCTTATTCCCTATTGCACATTTGCTTAACGAAATAATAGTATTAGCTTTTTTATTATCACAATACCCAAAATTTTTAACTTTATGAAAATTAATCTTGTCACCAATAGTGGCAATTTTAAAATTTAATTGTAATAATTGATAAATTAAATTTTTAAAAAAAATATTTTTTTTATAAAATTCACCTCGTATATAAAAAATAAAATCGTATTTTTTTCTTTTTTTGTATTTTTTGATAATCAAATTTGAAAGAATAAAATTATGACGAGATTGTTTAAATGTATTTTGATAAAAATTGTTTGAAAAAATTGTATTTTTATATCTAATCTTTATTATAAAAATACTAATCTTTTCTAATAAATTTTTTAAAAAAAAATTGCTATCTTTTAAAATAGTTCCTGTAATTGGTCCTAAAATAGCGCCGGGTGGTAAGGATAAAAAAATGAAAAAATTCCATAAAGGTAAATAATTCAAATAACAAGGTGTCCAACCTCGAAAAAAGAATAACCATAATTTAATAATTCCATAAATTGGTCCTACGTATTTATGTATCCAAGAAGAAAAAAAACTCTTATTTAAATTTCTATCCTGCTTTGTAAATAAGCTTATTATTAGTTGCAATTTGTTAATTTTGTTTTGCTCCCCAAGTTTAGAAATAAATAATCTGGCCAACTTACCTTCTCCACTTTTTTTAGAATAATCCGATGCCCAAAAAATGATTTTATTTATAGCCATAATTTTTTAACTTTAGTAGTATGCAAGTAAATTAATATTTATTAAATAAATTATGAAGAAATATATAATATATTTTAAAGGAATTAAATTTTATAATTATCCTCCCTCTTATCTAATTAAAAAAATTACTAATGAAGGTGGATACTTAGTGGCCCCTGCGGCTTCATCATTGGCTACAATTTCAAAAAATAGATTCTATTATCAAGCCCTTAGATTGTCTAATATTGCAATTCTTGATAGCGGTTTTTTTTGCTTTCTTTTAAGAGTGTTTAAGCAATTAAAACCTAAAAAACTTTCTGGCTATTTATTTTTAAAAAAATTTATTTCTACTCACTATGTAAAGAACAAAAAAATTTTACTAATTAATCCAACCTCACAAGAAGAAAAAAAAAACATGAAAATTTTAAAGAAAAATAATTTTAAAAAAATTTATAATTATATAGCGCCAGAATATTTCACAAATATGGCCATAATAGACGTGAAGCTACTTAATTTGATAAATAAAATTAAACCCAAATTTGTCTTAATAAATATTGGCGGTGAAAAACAGGAATTGTTAGCTGAATACATTTATAAGAAAAGCAACTGTAGAAAAATGGCAGTTCTTTGTTTGGGTGCAGCAATTGCCTTTTTAACAAAATCTCAAGCCCCCATCACTGCAAGAATCGATAGGTACTATTTAGGATGGTTAGCAAGATTGTGGTTTAACCCTAAAGTTTATAGTCCAAGATTAGTGAAATCGGTTTTTCTCGTTAGATTATTTTTATAATTTTTTTTTTCGCAATATTGCTCTGTGAAGAAATAAGCTGCAAAAAAAATTAAAAAATCTACCCCAAACACTGCAAAAGAACTCTCTATCAAAGCTCTTCCCATCAAAAAATATTGAATGTAACATGCAGCTAGTAAAAAATAGTTATTTTTATTTATTTTTTTTTCATCAAATAAAATTATTTTAGAGCAAATAAAAAAGGACCTAAGCATAATTACCCCAAATAGAAAAATACCAACAATGCCACTGCTAGCGTAATTATATAAAAAAATGTTGGATGCAGACTGTTGTATTATCCATCTATCACCCATAACACCATTTCCAAATAAGACATTAGAATTTTTTTTTAAAATTGCTTGCCAATCTTCAAATCTTCTTGATGTAAATGATTGATTGTCAATAGTTCTGACATATTTTTTAATAAGATTTTTAGTAGTATAATTTTTGATAATTTTTGTATCTCCCTTATAATTGTCGTTAATAGTGATGCTGTATGTTTTTAAAGCTACAATTGCACTATGACAAATTAATGGAATTAATAAAATTAAAAATATTTTTTTTAAAGTGATGATTATTTTTAATTTTAGTGAAATTATATATAAAAAAGCTACACATATGTGTAGGACACATCCCAACAAAACGAATCTAGATTGGGTTAGTAAAATCATGTTTAAAAAAAAAATATAGAGTAAAAGGTAATATATTTTAATTTTTTTTTTTATTATTAAATTTAAACTCAATGGAATTATAATGATTAATGACGTTCGAGCAATTCCAGAAGATCTAGGTACATTTTCAGTTAGACCTGGAATAACATTAAACGCGGAAGGCCAACCACCGTACAAGTTAGCTTGTTCATTAGCTTCAGAAAAATACCATCTCATCATAATCAAACTAAACCAAAAAAAAATCAGACTCGCTATAACGATCGAAGCAATTAATATATTTTTAGAATTATCATTATTAAATTGAGTGACAAGCAAAGCTATGGTCATGAAAGATTGTAAAACAAGGTGTGAATTATTAAGAAATGTTCCTTCTTGATGTGTAAATAATCCAATAACTTGAATTAAAAAATTAAAAATTAATATTTTTACAATAAAATTTAAATTTTTATTTTTTATTTTGAAAATTAGTTGCTTAGAAAAAAACAAGATAAGAATAGTAAAGGCGATGTAGGGAGATAGAGTTCTTAGAACGCTAAGTATATCCAGAAAAGAATTGGTTTTTAAAGATGAGGTTATAGCGGCTAAATTTGTGATACTTGTGTCTAGACTAGCCCAGATTGTAATAAGAATTAATAAACCAAGATATTTAGATATCATGACAAGTTTCATTATTTTTTTACACCTATCAAGAAAAAGTGGTCTTCTTTTTTAAACAGATGACCTTTGTAAAATTTGTTTTTAATTATTTTTATTACAAATTTTTTATTAAGTAATTCAGACAGCTCCTGAAAATATTTGTAGTTATTAATTTTTTCAAATGAGGCCTGAAAGCTTATTAAAAAAAATTGATGGTATTTGATAGTGGGAATAAATTTTTTTCTAAACGTAAGTGGCACTTCTGATAGTGACCAATTTGCAATAAAAAGACTATTTTTTTTATTCTTCCTAAACTTTAGATCTTTATGTTTATTAATTAATCTGAACTGATTATCTTTATAACCAACATTTAAGTTTAAAGATTTTAGATAGTAATACTGTAATAAGTTAATAATAGGTGTGTCAAATATAGTGTACCTAATTTTTTTATTTAAATAATAAAAAATTCTCGCCATGCACCCATATCCACCTCCAAATTCAAAAACAGAATTAATAGATTTTAATTTATTACCAAAACAGTCCTCAAGCACACTTAGGTGATATATGTGGTTTATGGTATTGCCTGAGCTATCTGGATACAAAAAATAACGTACCGGATTTCCTACAGGACTCTCTTTTAATAGCGGTTTGTAGAATTTCCAATTTTTTTTTTTTAATTCCAAGAGTTCAAAAAATATAAATAACCTATTATGAACAAAGAATATTTTTTGTAAAAATCCTATCTTTAAAAAATTTGTTAATTCTTTTTTTACAAGGATATTTCTTATTTTTTTATTAAATTCTAAATGAGTTTTTTTGATATTTTTGTCAGTTATTTTTATGCTTGATAGTTGTTTCAATATAACTTTGTAAATTTTAGAATCATTTCTATTGCTTAAGTTATTTTTATAAGAATATGGAAAGCTCAACAGCATAAGTAGATTTCTTAAAACTGAATTCATTTTTGTCTTCTTTTTTTGAATATTTTTATCATATTTATAATTTTACTTAATATAGTACTTATTGCTATTTATTTAATTTTGATGAGATAAAAAATACCAATCAAATTACCGAAAAATCTCATAATCTTTTTTAAATTTGAAAAAATTTCTAAAAAGTTTTTAGATATAAAAAAAAGATAACCTAAAAGAAAATTCTTAATAGGCAATTTATTTTGTTTTACAAATTCTATTCTATTTCGAACTTCTTTGATTCCAAATAGGAAATGATTTCTTTCGACTGTAAGTGTATCTTTGTATTTTGCTTTGTAGTGTATAGTTAAGTGCCCTCGTTTTGAAATTCGATGACTAAATAAAAGATCTTCTAAGTAAGCATAAGCACCCAATCGGTTAGAAAATTTTAAAGATTTAATTTTATTTTTTTTATAAATACATGCCTGAGTAGGGAGCCATTCAACCCTAATATCTTGCTTTATATTTAATATTTTGGTCTGCCATCCAGAAATAGTTACCACCCCAGGTCTAGGGCTGTATAGCCCTAACCTAGAAAAAAAACTACTATTTTTGATACGTTCTAATAATTTTTTTTTATACCTTACTGGTGCAATGGAATTAAACCCAACGCCAACTATATTATCGCTCATGTTATTGATAAAGCTATACATTTTTTTAAATGCGTCGTTATTAAATTTAATATCATCATCCAAAAACATAATAAGTTTATTTTTTTTTTTTACGTTTTTTAAACCTAAATTTCTTTGTATAGAAGTGGATGGTTGGGAAGTTAAATATTTGATATTCATTTTTTTATAAGATGTTTTTAAGATTCTTTCATCAATTTTTTTTGAAGAACTGTCTACTATAATGACTTCATTAAATAAAAAAAAATTTTTATTTAAGTAGTTTAAGCTTTTAAGTAATAATTTTTCTCTATCTTTGGTTGGAATTATTATGCTTAATGACAATCTTTTTCTCATTATGGTTATTTGTTTAAATTAGGTTATTTTTTTTATTTATCTTTGAATAGAAGTAGAAAATTAATGGAAAGGTTCCAACTCCCATGTACCAGTTATTAAAAAATTGACCGGAGGGAAAAATAGGATTGAAGTAAAAAAAAAAGCTTAATAAAAAGAATATACTAGGATCCCTCTTTGTTTTGTAAAGTAGAAAAAAAAGTAGCTCTTTTGTAACAAAAAATAAAACAATCAAGTAGAGAGTAATTCCAAAAAGACCTATTTCAGACAAAAGTTGAAAAAAAATATTATGAGGATGTGTTGAGCAATTTTTTTTATAATCAATCTTTATTTGTTCGCAGCTTGTTCTATAAGTTTTTATTCCAGACCCAAATAGTTTATTTTTTTTGAAAATTTCAATCGAGGTTTGTGCAAACGCCTGATGTTCAATTGACCAAAATTTAATTTTTCCATTTTTTTCACCTCCCTTAATCTGGAGGATTGTATTTTGCACTTTGTCATTAAAATTAAGTAAATTAAAGTTATAAAAAAACACTGGAATGGAAATTAATAAGCAGAATAACAATGCATAGGTTTTTATATGTAGGGTTATTGTGCTCCATGAATATATTGATAAAAAAAAAATTGTTATAAGAAAAAAAAGCGCTGTAATTCTTTCTCCCGTAAGAAGGATCATTGGAAATACAAGAAAAATAAGCAAGCAAAAAGTTAAAGTAATTTTATTTTTAGATAATGTAGCTGACAGTCCCAATAACACAGGAATCAATCTGATTAAAAAACTTCCTAGTTTTTTTTCATCTCCAAAAACTCCAGAAATTCTTGATTCGCCAACTGGCTCTATTAAAAAGAGATCTTTACCAAAAAAAAACTGAATGTAAGCGTCGGTAGTAAAAAATAAAATAATAAAAAAATACGAATAAAATAGATATTTACGCCCAGATTTGAAATTGTTTAAAAGGTAAATACCTGCCAGTATGAAAATAATAAATCTAAAACATAAAACACCTGATTTTAAAGACACAATTGGATTAATGGACAGTAGTGAGGAAATAAAAATTATTGCTAAAAATAATATTAAAAAAACAACTACTTTTTTAGTAGAGTAAAAATTTACTTTCCTTGTACCAACCAGAAATACAAAAGATAAATTTGCTGAAAAAATCAATATTTCCATGACAACTGGACCTGCAGCGAATCCGATGGGCGCAAGCATTAGAGAAAAAAAAATAGTATTTTGATATATATTTTTTTGGGATATCTCTAATCTTAGATTTTTTATCAAATCCATTTCTTCTATTTAAACTAATATCTCAATATAAAAAAGAATAAATACAACCAAAGCAGAGACAAAATACATAATTGGAATAATCTTAATTTTTTTAATTAATTTGAATGTTCTTAGAAATAAAAGAACGATTTCTTTGCCAAGCATAACCATAGCTATCAAAATTAAACTTTTTGAGATTGAGGCAAGTATTAGAAAGGGTATAAAAATAGGAAGAAATAATATTTCTATATTTGTATTTTTTTTTACGTTACCAGATCCCTCATAATAAGTAACAAATAAATGAGACAGGCAGGCAAACCAATTGACAATTACAAAAATTTTTAATAGCTGCAAAATTTCAGCAGGATAATTGATTCCAAGCCAAAGTATTAAAAAATAATCAAAAATAAAAAAAAAAGAAAATAAAATTATAGGCAAAACAAAAATAAACAATTTTAATGTTAGTAGAAAACTTTTATTTTGAGTTTGTTTTTTTTCGGATAAAGATATGGACGGCAAGAGAACAGAAGAAAATCCTTTTGAAAAAATACTTAATTTGCCACTTAGTTGTTGGGGCACAACATATATAGCAAGGGCAGCAGGTCCCAATAAAGTTTTGACCAAGTATTTGTCGGAAAAATCATATATTTGACTAAGAAATAAAGAAATAGAGAACCACTTAGAGGATTTAAAATTAGTATAATTTTTAATTTTGTGAAACTTTATATAATTGTATTTGATAAGGTAGGTTGTAGAGAGCAAAACTACAATTGTCTTTATTATTATAGATCCAAAAAAAAC
>Ga0209192_10001855_pt1 | contig 16090 bp, 15 predicted proteins | sample ArcticOcean_MG_C_11_FD_187433 | JGI IMG/M metagenome (GOLD analysis project Ga0209192, IMG submission 187433) | Marine microbial communities from western Arctic Ocean - ArcticOcean_MG_CB2_154 (SPAdes) (version 2) | ecosystem: Environmental > Aquatic > Marine > Oceanic | place: Arctic Ocean... | reverse complement strand
ACGTAATTCAAAGGCGATAAAATTACAGCGCTTTTCTTATAGGGGGTAGGAAAGGGGGTAGCTTTCAAAAATCAACATAAGTCATTGATCTATATAGGAATATGGCGGAGCGGACGGGATTCGACTTGACCTTTAAGACATTGATTTATATACCTAAAATATCAATCCTCTAGTTTAATGCCCCCATTTATGCCCCCACAAACCACTGCTTGAGGGTCAAAATTAAGAGTTGGGATTAATTTCTGCTCGTTGACTCTAGGTGAAGCAAAACCTCTCCATCGACAACTTGAAATACATTGCCCCACAGTCCGCCATCAACTCTCGCGCCTGACGCATCTCTTTGTGTCCAACTACCGTTCGCAAGCAGGAATCCATTTCCTAAGTCTTGTGCGGTGAACACTTCCGCTTCTAAGGTTGCCCCTGCTACGGCACCATGTGCATTACTTTCCATACCCGCCTGAATGGCAGCACGCCCATAAATTGGCTCAGATAGTCCAGCAACCGACCAAATTGCATCTTCAGTGTATAGCGCAGCAACCTTAGCAGCGTCGCCTTCGTTTAGCACCTTTACAAAGTTGTCTATATATTCGCGAATGGTTTTTACCGCATCTCCATGGTTTGCCGCATCATGATTCCCATGACCATCTGACCAAGAGTTAACGGAGACAAACAAAAGTACGAAAAAACTGACTGCGCTATTGATGAAGATCGAACGTTTATTCTGGAACATATTTTTTCCTATTTATTTTTATAAAGGCTCCGAAACCCTACGACACACTGACAAGCAACACAATGCAGCCTCCTTAGCGGCAACCATCTCCGCCTAGCAAGCGCACCTGTAAAGCCAACAGATCCCGACGAAACACAACGACTACAATAGAGCGTCTCGAAAAACGCCCTATCGGCGCACTGGGCCTCCGTGCGTGCAACTTGCACTCAATCTCTTTGCTTCGCCAGATTCGCCAGGACGGCTTCACCCATCTGCGGGTTTGTGCCGTTAATCATGTTCTCGGCACGCGCCCTGATCATCTCATCGAAGTGATCGTGCGTCAGGATATACAACCGATCCGAACGTATGGCATCAAAAACGATCTCGGCAATCTCCGCCGGTTGCATGCCCTGCCTGAGGATCTCTTGAAACATTGCGATGCGCTGTTCGTCTTCCGGCGTCAGCGGTCGCTGTTCTTTGTCGTTGCCCAGATCTGCCGGCCGGTTGCGGCCGCTGTTAATGATATTGGTGTTGACGAAACCAGGGCAGAGTACAGAGCACCCAACTTTGGCATTTTCCGTCTTAAGGTCGACAGAGAGGTTTTCAGTCAGCGCAACCACGCCGTGCTTGGTAACGGAATAAAGCGCGTTGGTGCTGCCGCCAATGATGCCGGCGATGGATGCAGTGTTGACGATGTGACAGGGCGTTTCCTGCGCGATCATCTGCGGCACGAACACACGCAGGCCGTAGATCACACTCCACAGATTGACGCCAAACACCCAGTCCCAATCCTTTTGAGTCGCGTCCCAGGAATTGCCGCCGCCGCCAACGCCTGCATTGTTGAAAAGCAGGTGCACGGCCCCGAAGTTTTCCACGGCTTCATCCCGAATCTTAAGCAGTTCGGCCTCGATCGCCACGTTGGTGACGATAGGCAGCACCTGGTTATTCGTGGTCGCCTGCAGTTCGGCCGCCGTCTTCTCCAACACCGCTTCTTCAATGTCCGCCATCACCACGTGCATACCTTCAGCGATGCACTTTTCGGTAAGTGCCTTGCCAATACCGCTTGCTGCTCCCGTAATCACGGCGACCTTACCCGCAAAATCCTTCATGAAATTCCCCTTCAAAAAATATCAAGTATAGCTGGCGCCGTTTGATAAGTCTGACAGCATGTCCGCTGTGCACGCGCGCGGCCTGCTAAGGGTGGCAGCGAGATACTAAAAACGGCGCAGCAGACGGGATTGGTTATAGGCTTTACATCATTGATTAACTTCGCTAACACTTCAAAGCGATAACATGCCGCCCCCATTTATGCCCCCAATTTATTACTGCTTGCACAAGTCAGCTGACTATAAAGTTAGCGCTAAGCCGAATCGAAAGACGTGTTGGAATAGCCCCGCCGATTGGTTACTGTCTGGTCGGGGAAATACGCTGCTGGAAAATCGTAAAGGCCATAAGAACCTACCGATACAGGAGTTGAAGTAATGTTAAACCAATATAGACGTCGCTACCTTGCTAGGCTGCAAACGTTGTTGAAAGAATTCTGTGAGTCAGCTGACGAGGAATCTAACACTCACACTTAGCAGTGCTGGGTTAAAGGTAATTAATGAACACCTTGGTTTCTCATGAGTATCTTTTGCTGGCCCTTTGAACTGGAAGCGCAAAGGTGAAGTGTTAGATCAACGCAGACAGATATTGAGGACGGAGAATGAAAAAGTCAGTTATTGGCATTCTATTGTTGGCTTTAGCTGGCTGCGCAGAACCACCATTAGACTGTAAAATTAATGCGAATATAGTCGACCTGGCTACTGACGCTAGTCCAATACATGACCCAGCCATGATCAAAGCCATGGATACTTATTACCTTTACTCATCTAGCAATATCGGCACATTTTATAGTTCAAAAGATATGCGCAAATGGCAGCGTGAAGGCGAGGTTTTTAACGCGATACCGCCCTGGCTTGTGGAAGAAATTCCGGTGGCAGACCACATTGGCGCGCCAGATATTGCCTATTACAACGGCCAATACCTGTTGTTCTACCAATCACACAACCCCAATACATGTGACGCAGCTACAGGTTTGACCATCAACAAAACGTTGGATCCGTCAGACCCGAATTACGAATGGGTGGACCAAGGGCTAATACTGCGATCTGAACCCTTCTATGACGGTGTCGACATCTATTGCGGTAACGAAAGCGCCACATTTAACGCTATCGATGCGCATTTCTTTCAAGACTCTGACGGTAAGCCTTGGATGGTATTTGGCTCAACCATAGGGGGCATTAAGATAGTGGCGCTGGATCCACAGACACTGCAACTGGCTGACGACCATGAGTTCGTTACCCTGGCTCAGCGCTGGCTCTTGCAAGACGATCCAATTATTGAGGCGCCATACATTGTTCAACGCCACGGTTATTACTATCTTTTCATGTCCTTCAATCACTGCTGCTTGGAAGAAAAAACTCAGTACCAGGTGCGGGTCGGGCGTTCTGAAAAAGTCACTGGGCCCTACTACGACAAAAGCGGCTGGCCGCTTTATTTGGAAGGTGGCTCTTTGCTCATTGAGAAGGTTACCGATAAAGATGGAGATTTTGTCGGCACAGGACACAACAATGTATTTGCGGAAAATGGCCAAGATTGGTTGGTCCACCACGCCAAAAAGCCCAGTGAAGACTACAAAGCCTACCTCAACATTCGCAAACTTGACTGGGACGAAAACAAATGGCCAACGGTGTGCGCAAAAAATTAGCCAGGCGCCTGGGGCTACTTTGAATGTCACCTAAGCCTTTATGTGCGTTTAAACAGGTATATCTCCGCTAGCTTAGGTGTAAACCTTTAACTTACTGCTGTAAATTTCAGGGTTGATTTTCGACACTTGCGTCTATACTTTGTCTAATACGTCAAAAAAAAATAATTTTGTGCGTCTTGGCCTTCACTGGGCTAAACGCTAACGCCGCAATTGCTGAAGAAACCTCCGTTCCAGAGTTCGCAACAATTTTCCAACTTTCTACAACAGACCAGTCTAGTGTCGCTGCTGCATTTACCCAATTTGCACAGTCTGATTGCAGAAAAAACCTACCCACCAATATACGCATCATGAACGAAACCTTTAACGGTACAGATGAAACAACGCATTCCGTTATCTGGAACTTTGCTGATGCTGCAGGTATGGCAACGACATTTGCAGGACTAAGAGAGTGTCGCGCTTGGGCTGATACCTTTAGCGTGCTGTCTAACAATGTTGAATGGAAATCTCAGCAGTTACTACGCACCTTAGCGACAGGTGGAGACTACACTAAGGATACCGCTTACATCGTTTGGCAGACTAATGTGTCAGATGAAGCTGCTTACGTAAAAGCCTACAAGAAACTGATGGCTACTCAAACCAAGAACGGGCTAGTTAACGGCGCTTGGGGCCTGTGGAGAGTTCAAGGAGGCGCGACGAGTGAAGTAACTCACATAGCTTTCGCAGGCGCAGCAAACCTCGAAACACTGCTTGCAAATAGCAATCCGTCCAAGGCATTTTTAACCTTTCAAAAAGAGGTTGCGGGCCTTCGCACTGTACACACACGAAACATAAACTCTGTACTTGCCGATCTATAAATAGTCGGATAAGCCTAAACAATTAGGTAAAAACGGCGGCTTAGGCTCCCTAGACCGCTCAGTCTAATTTGATAAAACCTTTCCGAGCATCACCACCTGCGAATCGATAACTCAGTCTATAGCTACAGAAGCTCTCCCAGGCTCTTTCTTTCTGCCCCCAAGAATTAGGCGTAGCCTTTGCGCTAGCTACTTGTAGCCAAACAACTTTACAAGCACCAAGCTGCCTAACCGTGAATCTCCGAACCTACTTTTTTCAAATCCACCTCTAATGTATCCACTGCCAACTACTATTATTAGTGTAGGGCTGTAGATCCCCCCGCTCTGCAGGAATAGCTGCAAACAAGGTTAGGAGTGTGCGCTTAACCAGATCACGCTCCTCTTACCGTCTATCTTCCCGCTCAGTGTTACACCTCCTGATTCGCAACTGCGCCCAGCCAAGACTCAACTGCGTGACCACAGGTGAACAAAGGTGGCAAGCGCCACTCATAACTTTCTAGCTGCGAAAGCATCCACCGTTTCACGCGCTATTTGCTGTAAATAGCGCGCTTCATCCTTGGGTAGACGTCCGTAATAGTCGTAGGCAAGACCGTCCAGGTCATCATCATAAAGCGACAGATAAACCACACAAGCCCCCAAATACGTACCACGCAAGTTGGGATGAGTGTGATCAAATTCAGCGTGCAGGGAGAAACTGGGACGCTTTTGATAAGAACGCGCATAGGCAAGCCCCACAGGAATCACTTTAGCCTTCGCAGCTAGCCCTGCTTCGATGTAAGTCTCACTCACTAGGTTAATCATATTTTTATCGGCTAGACGATGCGGCGGTACATAAGCGTGCGTCATGTAAAGCATCGGTGTAGCGCCAATCTGTCGAACTTTGTTGGCGTAACTTGCCGCTGTATCTATGAACATTTGGCGCGTTTCAGGGGTCAGTGCCTCGAAACTTGCGCCCTGCATCACCACCGCTTGAAATGGGTCCTCGACACCAATCTGGCCAGGCGTCAACAGCCAATCTATATTGTGATGACTGAGGCTAGCATTACCTATTGTGGCTGATCTAAATTCGAAGCTACTGGTTAGGCTACCTTTATGACGCTCAATCGCCATCCGTTCCACATGATTGTGCAAACTATCGTTGTAATAAAGATAGCTGTTGCCAATAAACAGCACGCGCTTCAGCGCAGCTTCCTGACCAGTTACGGCGCCCACCGGCAAACTGAACGCCAACAACAAGGCTAAAAATACTCGTCTAAACATAGGTCTTTTGTTCTAAATTAGTGGAGTGAGCATACTACCAGCACAGTGGGCGTTACTCATAAAACGATTGCCGCTACACCCAACGAGTTACTGTCCGACATCGCCGCAAGCTTGACCAAGAAAACCCTTCAAAAAGTAAATTGTTCACTATATTCCAGCTAGCAAGCGGCAAATCAGGCAAGTGGCTATGAAACTCAAAAAATATTCGTGGGAGGATATTCACTACGAAAACCCATTTGAATATTTGTGAATCATAAGTTTACAACCATCTACCCCTCAGCATAGCCTTGAACTCCAAAATAAAAATAATAAGGAAGTAGTTCCGATGAAAATGATCAGTACAGTTCTCGCAAGCTTGGCGATGTTAGGTTCAAACCTTTCCTTCGCAGACGACCACAGTACTGCCTATGGAGGCGTTGAAACTTTTGCCTGTAACTTCAAGGAAGGCAGCAATTTTGATGACATGCTCGGCGTCGCCAAGAAGTGGAACAAGTGGATGAGCAAAAATGCAACGGGCCTGTATTCAGGTTTTGCAATGACACCTTACTACTTCAGCGAACCTTCGGCTGACTACTATTGGGTTGGCTTTACCAACAATTTTGCCGACCAAGGGGTTAATGACGAGATATATATAAACAAAGGCGGGGCTATCCAGAAAGCCTTTGACGCAATTGAAGTATGTGAATCACGCTCTCAATACATGTGGACCCGCGTTAGAGATACCTTTAGCGAACCGGTTTCAGGCGGCTATGTGGACTTCGCTCAGTGCAGTCTAAAAGCTGGCGCTGATATGAGTCAGTTGGCTGAAGCAGATGCAAAAATGGCAAGCTTCCTAGATGGTATTAGTAATACTACTCGCATATATCGTTGGATGCCGATTCAAGGCACAGATCTAGGCGGCGCTGACTTTATTCAAACTCAGTGGGAAGAATCGCTGTCTTCAAGAGGCAAGCATATGGATGCATTTATACAGGCCGGAGGCCCACAACAACAGGCAGCCATCTACAACCCACTGCTTGATTGCACTAGTGGCCCCACAGCAATGTACGTTTCTGTTGGCGGCTCTGAATAAGGAAGCATCAGATCCACCGGTAGACAGCGCCTCGCAACTTTTGCGAGGTGCTGTTCGAGCTTTTGTAAAAATCACATCGTTCAACACCAAAAACATGCCTCGTCTAAGCGTTATATCAAACACCGTAGCGCCGACCTCTTTTGCAATCGACATATACAAACAGTTAGTTTTATCCCTAGCTCATGCGAAACCATGGCAATACTTTCAAGGGTATAGACAAGACCATAGCCGAAGCTAATCAGCGAAGGCCAAGAATTATCCGAAAATTGGCCCCTAAGTAGGAAAAAGTTCACGCGCTGCCCGGCTGTTTTTGTGAACTAAAACCTTTCGCAGGCAACGAGATAAAGACTAAAAGGCTACGGGCCCAAATTGGAAAAAATGAAAAGAAAACTGGCAAGAAAACTGAGAAGAAGAGCTAAGAGGAAATTATGAGGCGGGAAATATCAAAGGGGTAAATACAGCCCCCAACAACGCTTTACGCCAGTGGGGACTCTACCGTGTGCAGAGGTGCTAGCTGCCCCAGCTCTTTAGTTGAATAACAAAGGAATCGTCTTCAACAGTACGAATGTCCTTTACGCTGCTAAGAAATTCGGCCCAAGCAGGATTACTTTGGTTTTCGTCAAACAATGCGGTCATTTCAGCCATATTGTTTGCAGTTATAGCGACACCGTGGGTAGTTGCTGCTGTGCCATTCCCCATAGTCAGAAAGATATTTGATGGCAGGTTACTCTTGCGGGAAGACATCATTTTCGTCCACGCCGCAGCATAAGATGCAGGATCCTCAACGTTCATCAGGATGAAACGATTGACAGGATTAGCTGATGTAATGCCATCGCTAGAACCAGCAGTGATGTTGGTTGACCGAAACATAGTTTGGCTAACTTGGGTTGCGGCTTTACTCATTGCTGCTTGGAGCTTTGCCCAATCTTTGGAGCCTCTATTTAACTCACGAGCTGCGTCCATGTCGGCACTTGATGCGTACGACACTGATAACGAATGAGTTGCCTGGTTAGAGCCGTTTGCAAGCATCTGCGACAGAGTCACTGACGCCGAGCTCTCTTTCCCAGTTGTTGAGTTTCGGTACTTGTCCAGAGCAGCTACCACTGCCGCCGGATCATTGGCCTTAATCTGGTAATAAATGCCGATCCGGGTTTCTGCTAAGGCAGATTGCGTAAGAGCGAGAAGCAGCATAGATGCTGCAAATAATATGCGTTTCATTAAAATATTCCTTTTTATTATTGTTTTAGGTGAACGAGAGTATTGAAGAAATTACCGTTATGGTCACACTCAACCTATGGAGTTACCTGAGTTTATCGTGCCGATTGTTCATCCTCAAAAGAATGACACGATTTTTCTAAAACCACCTCTAATGTATACCACTGCCAACTACTATTATTATTAGTGTAGGGCTGTAGCCCCCCGTGGGTGCTTTAGATGGGGCGGCTTGGCTTTAAAGGCTTTTGTTAGAATCAATTGAATAGCAGGTAAGCTGAACTTGACAGCTACGTTTTTAGTGGGTTACCAAGATAGCTGGTAGCGCCTTTCGGCACGACATTTTACTTGAAAATGAGCAAAGCCCCGATGACAAACATTTCAATAAAAAACCTACTTCTCAGGTTTAGATGGCGAATACTGTTCACATTTGTTTTGGTGACGCTGGAAGCGCTGACTGGGATTCTTTTCCCGCTTCTAATTGGAATCGCGATCGACGATCTTTTAGAAGACCGCTTCGATGGAGTTATCTATCTATCTATAGCTGGAGCGGCAGCACTAATAGTAGGAAGTGCAAGACGACTCTACGACACCCGAATCTACTCTGGAATTTACTGCAAAATTACTCCCGAGATGATTGAAAATGAAACAAACAAAAACGTATCGGTCTCCAGAATATCAGCCCGCACCGGCCTTCTAACTGAATTTGTGGAATTTCTTGAAAATTCGATGCCTCAAATGATAACTGCACTTATTTCTTTAGTCGGCATTCTTGCCATCATCGCTACTTTGAATATTAATGTCTTTTTTGCTTGCCTTTCACTACTAGGCCTAGTTTTTCTTATCTATGCCATCACTGGAAAATTCAACTATAAACTCAATGCAAACTACAATGATCAACTTGAGCAACAAGTGGACGTCTTAACTGCAAGAGATTCCGTTGCTATCAAAAGTTTTTATCAGGAGTTAATGAGATGGAATATAAAGCTGTCTGATCTTGAGACTATGAATTATTTTGTAGTATGGGTTGGGGTTATTGCGGTGTTTATCTATACGCCCATAACCGTAATTGATGCAGGAGTACTGAGTTACGGTCTCGTATTTTCGATCATAATGTATGTTTTCGATTACGTCGGCAGTATCGTCAGCTTTCCTCTTTTCATTCAACAAGCAATTCGATTGAAAGAAATATCTGCTAGATTGGCAAAGCCCTGAAATTCCGGCTCTAGCGGCAGCAACTATGCAGCGATCAAGATATGCAGCGCACGTTCATCGAATTCCAAAAGTCTCTTTATTCTCAACTCACCTCTAATGTATCCTACTGGTAACTACTATTATTAGTGTAGGGCTGTAGAGGCCCCCGTGCTACTGTGGTTGGGTCGGCTGTGTTATTTGCTAACGCGACGCAGACATTGCCTCCACGAATCCATCATCTTTCCGGGTTTACCGAGAAGTTCAGGAAACAATTATGAAAAAGCCAACTTTTTTTAGATCTTCGACAATGGGTATCGTGCATTTGTGGCGACGCGTAATGGATGTGAAATTCAACCCGCTCAAACATGTGGCAGATCCTAGCCTGCAGTCTTACTTCATGATGGTGCTTTTCACCATATGGAGTGTCGCTTTTGGACTCATAGCAACCTATCATCTGGGCTGGTTGGGGTACAGCACGGTGACAAGCGTGGTAGTGCACTTAATGATCTTGATTCCGATTCTGGTGACCAATGCTGTTTTTATTGATGCAGAAAGAGACGGTGAGCAGTGGTTAGTGGAGTGGAAAGAAGAGCGAAGCAAATACCGCCTCTTTAGGAACAGGTTGAAAACCAAAAACATGGTGCGTTGGAATCCAGATTCAGAGGCATGAGCCTCTGAGGCTAATCGCCCAAAACAAGTTTTAAACAGAGAAAATATATAGATAAGAAGTGCTGCGGAAAGCCAGCTGGATACGGGTAAGGTAATACCATTCACCCATAACTTACTAAACCCTACTTTTTCTAAATCCACATCTAATGTATCCCACTGGTAAATACTATTATCAGTGGAGGGCTGTAGCTACCCCCGGGGGTGCTTTAGATGGGCTGGCTTTGTTATTTGCTTGTGGCCTTCTTTGTGCCTTTAGACAGGTATATCCCCGCTGGTTTCGCTGTAAATCTTTAGTGTACTGGTGTATTCATGTGTGAATTACATCAACTGAAGAATGCGGGGTAATCCTAGATCAAATCCGTGTTAATTTAGTGCTTTACATATTTTCTGGCTGTGATGACGCGTTAATGATTTATCTAAATAAGATTTTACCTTTGCTAGTTAGCCCGCTTTTTTTTGCTGGCTTATTGATCTTAATCGGCCTACTTATTAGATCTAGAAAGTTAGGTCTTGGCGGCCTTGCACTTCTAATTCTCTCTTCGCTACCGATAGTCTCAAAAAACTCCATAAACTATTTAGAAAAAGATTATCAGCCAATAGATATCTCAGAAGTTGCAGTAACGGAGGCAATAGTCGTTTTAAGTGGAATGGTTAGAACAATTAGTCACGGGGATAATTATGTTTACGAATGGGGGGAAGCATCAGATAGAATTTTTGGCGGGATAGATTTGGCTATTAACAAAAAAGCACCGTTTTTAATCTTAACTCGGGGGCAAATGCCTTGGTCAGCTGGAAAGCCAGAAGGTGAGCATTTACAAGACGTAGCTATCCAATTTGGGGTTGCCCCAGAAAATATTCTACTAACTGAAAATGTAGAGAATACGGATCAAGAGGCGGTAGCAACAAGAAAACTAATAAACTCGGATAAACCCACTATCACGTTAGTGACCTCAGCGTTTCACATGCCAAGAGCCCAATTAGTTTTTGAAGCCGCAGGCTTCCAAGTTGTTCCTTTTCCAGTCGACTTTCGGAGTTCAGAGAGCAGGCTCACACTTCTAGATTTTATTCCTTCAGCAGACGCGCTGCGACAGTTTAGTTTTTTCATTAGAGAAATGATCGGCAGGACCTACTATTCGTTTAAGTATTAGGTGTTTGTATTTTTAATAAAAAATATCTCTAGACTCACTAAAGCCTCCACAAGCACCACAACAGCCTACCCATGACTCCCCTAAACCCTATTTTTTCAAATCCACCTCTAATGTATCCCACTGCCAACTACTGTTATTAGTGTGGGGCTGTAGATCCCCCCCGGGTGGCTTTAGATGGGCCGGCTTGGTTAAGGATAGGCTCTAACCTCGTATTACGCCCGTACTCCGAATTTTAAGCCATTCACAAATATAACCTCATGCCTTACATCTGGCGGTAGGTTGCCCAAGCGTTAAGGCACTAAAGAAGCAATTGAACAGCTTAGGTCTAAGATGTTAGAACTACAAAATATAGAAACACAGGCCAGCTTAGTAGGCGTAATAACTGGACCGAAGACTAAGGGAGGAAGGCAAACAAGTTAAAAAAGCCAAGTGCTTGCCTTGTTAATCTTAGCAAGATTGCTTGGTAAAAAATTTGATCTGCTGAAGAGGGTGTCTGCTACGACTGCAAACATCACAGCACTCTGCCACCTACCCGTAAAGCACATAGATTTTAAGAAATTCTCAGCTCGCCGAGTCGTTATCAACAATCGTCACTGAGGCCGCAGAACGTCCGAACACAGCATTAGTCACATTACTTAAAGCTACGGTGAAAGTTTCATTGCCTTCGCTAGTAGAATCATTGGTAAGCGGCACTGTGAAAGCGCCCTGCCTAGTCCCAGCAGCAATCCTTATAGATCCAGAACTGGCAGTAAAATCAGCACCAGAAGTAGCTGTGCTACCCGTGGTGGCATAATCCAGCGTCACTGCATCCACGGCCTTAGAACTCAGCGTTACAAGCACTGTGGCCATGTCTAAGCTCTCACTAACCGAAACATCATCAACATAGATAACGCTACCGGGATTACTGTCTACGCCAAACGAACCTTGAACCTTCGTAAAGGCTTTACCAGCGGCATCTGCTAAACCAATACCCGAAATAGAAATTTCATAAAAGTAATCTCCTGAGGTAAAAAAACTACCCAGTGCTGGCCCGCCGCCAGAAATATTACTCGCCAGAAAATCTAAAAGCTTTACGTCTAATGTAGAAGGCTGATTAATACCGCTCGAAGATATTGTTACCAGATCCGAAGACCCACCAATATCCCAGTTTCCGGAAATTGCAGCGCCACTACTGTCTACCAAAGTCACCGACTGTGTTTGGCTTGGAACAGTTAGAGTTAGGTTACTACCATCCGAAGACCACGAAACATTAGCAGAGGCACTAATCGCCCTCTCTCCGGTATCTACGGTCGCATTAGCACCATCTAAGACTTTGGTAGCCAGCGTCGCAGTACCTGACATTTCGGCGGAAGGTACATTGGCTAACGTGAATTTCAACACTGGCGACTTACCGCCAGTACCTGCTAGAAGACCGTTGAGGTTCTCAGCGTCTAACTTACCGACAGAGAGATTAGCCGTCATCGTGTTACTAGCAGTGCTATAAATAATCTTGTGTTCAGACTCAGCTGAAGCCAAACCGTTTAAATAATCAGTAATTCCTATACTGGTAGAACTAAGAGAAGCAGATGGGTTAAAGGTGACTTTTATAACGTTTGATCCGGTGCTCGTGCCGTTAGCGTTCTTCGCAAATACTCGGTACCAATAAGTCATTCCACTATCAACCGCGGTATCCGAATAACTGGCACTAGTCGACGTACTTATTTTCAAAAACGTAGCTGAAGCAGACCCTTTACGATGCACCTCATAACTAGTTGCACCGGTTGAAGCAGCCCACGACAATCCGATTTCTGACGAAGAAAGCGCTTTTGCCAAAGACGATGGAGCTAATGGGGGTCGATCCTTTTTGACACAAGATATCGATGTTTCGTTAATGTTTTCCATCGTAAAGCAGTACTTTCCTCGACGGTTAATCTCGTAACTTCCAGTGTTGAAACAACAGTCGCTACTTGAAAAGTCAACGCTACAATCTGTTCCGTAGCCAGTTTCTAACCCGGTAAGTGCGCGATTAAATATTCGTGAACCATCTATTATTTGGGCTACACATTGCTGTTGCACGCCAGTGGGAGCGAAGCACTGCCCCATATTAGATGGATATTTTAGTAGCACTTCATCGTCGTTCACCGAGGTCACTGCAACATCTTGCGTAACCGTATAACGACCGCCACTTAAACTATATCCATTAAAAGGGCCTGATTTAGTTATTCCACCTACGGTGTAGTCTCCCGAACAACTCATACCAGGCCTTATATTTGATGTACAGGTCCAAGTACCTAACAAATCAGTGGTTACCATGCCTTTTTGCGAATCGTTAAGGCGTCCCACAATTTCTGATAGCAATTCTGCTGATACTACGTCTCCAACATTTATATTGATTGGCTCCGCATTATCCTGGCAGAGATTCCCTGAGCTTTCTGAAAACACGTTAGTTGAGAGCAAAGGTAAAACCACAACTAAAAAGCTACAAAAAATTCTTAGAACATAAATTTTTATGTCCATCTTTTACTCCGTTACCGAGGTGCCAAAGGAACCTTCGCCTAGTTGATTTTCTTCCACATTTAAAACCTGCAAGATTAGCGACCGGGTTGTAGTTACCTTGCCATCTGATGCGTTAAGTTTTATTTCATACTGATTATTAGTGTTTGCATCTGCAGGATCTTCAAAATCTGGATTTACCGCAAACTTAAGAATCGAATTAGAAACCACCACAAAGTCTGCGGCATCGGTGCCGCTAACTGTAAATGTTAACGCGTCTCCATTGCCATCTACGCCTAATAAATCACAAACATTTAGCTTGTTCTCATTGGCTTTCGAGCAAATACTCACATTGAGGATAACTGGCGCTATATTTGCTAAGACCTCATCCTGAACGACAATAGTCTCATCGGTGCCCGTTGAACTGTCTGGATCTGTAGAACCGCTGCTGGCAACTACTGCGACCGCCGAATCAACACCCCCCGTTGCCGCCGCAAGTACGTCCACATCTGCAGCAGCAGAAAACTCAGCAACCGTCGTTTCACCCGTTGTGACTTTTACAATGGCTGCATTTACTGTTTCTACTAGATTGGCTAATGCGGTCGCAGAGGCCGCATTAGTAAGCGCCCCGACACCTGCAGAAGCCACCGAAGACGCAACCAAAGCCACAGTGTCAGCAACACTGGCTGAAGCAGCTGTAATAGTCGCCAACTGATCAGTACTTAGGCCTGTTTGACCCACCACCTCTGCCGCTTCTTTGATGCTTAAGATTGAAGCAACCGATGCAGAACTGGTATCTGACAGATCCAGCTCACCAGAATCTTGTTTTGCCTGCACTGCGACCAATATTTTAGCTGAGGACTCTGTCACCGTTTCAGACAAAATTTCATTAACAAACGCTGCACTTGTGACATCTACTGCGGCAGCAGAGGCGCCGCCGGCGGCCGTAATAGCTGCTTCAATAGTTTCAATAAGCTCGCTACTCACAGTTGAGGAAATCATCGCTGCACGCTCAGAGGCTGATTGAAGTCCTGATGTCGAAGTATTGGCAACCAGCGCATCTGCTGCTTGAATCATCACCGCGATTTGCGCAGAGACTACGACAACGTCTTTCACAACATTTTCCAACGCGGACGCTGAAATACCCAGACTAGTTGCCACTGCTGCTGCACTTGAAAATTCATTAGAGGTAGAAGACTCGCCCCCCGCCAACGCCCAAGGGTCTAAAGACACTAAGTCCGCTGGGGATACTGTCGATGGGAAGCCCAACGCGATAAGCACATCAGCTGGATTTGTCGCGACAGATAAGATTAAGCTGAGCGGAGTGATGGCTATAGACTTAGAAAGATCTGCTGGTAAGTCTGCTAGTAAGGCAAGTGAACTGAGTACCTTTTCTGTCAGAATATCTGTACCGCCAACGGACAAAACTCGCAGCTCAAACCCTTCGGCCGAAGTACCCTCAGGCGCCGCGTAATAGCCCTTTGCATCGGTTAAGACAGATGATTCATCAGCGCCACATCGTGAATCTTCGTTGGTATCAACACAGACTGTCGCACCAGAAAGCGGCGCATCTACTGAACGCCCTTCGATCGCGTTTAAGACGTCAATCGTAATATTTTGCGGGGTTGAAACACTTGCATCAGTTGCCGACAAAGTGACTTCATACCGGTTGTCTAAATTAGCGTCAGTTGGCGCCTCATAATCAGGGACTGCTTTAAAATTAAGCGTATTGCTGGTGCAGCGACTGGTATTACAAACGCCTAGCTCAAACAAGGCTTGATCAGCTCCGCCCGCTATAGAAAGAGAAAGCGTGTCGGAGGCATTTGCATCTGTAACTTCTACCGTAGCAGCGGAGGAACCACCCTCAAGTACACTAAAAGCTGTACCACTAGTGAAAGAAGGCGCTTGGTTCGCTGAGGAAGCTGGCGTGGATGGACTTGACGAACCGCCACCGCCACAGGAATACAGGACGACTAAGCCGGTAAAAATAAGTAAAAAGCGCTTACGTCTAGCCAACAGAATCTCCAGATAATAGGACAGATCTTGGTGTTGACAGCATGAGCAGCGGATTACGCCACATAAACAACATAAAATAAATTAGCCTACTCTCTGGTAAGGGTCAATAACGCAGAACAGAAAAGAATCCTTGGTTGATAGCGTTTACCAAGCAGTTTGTGTCCACAGGAACAATGTGAAAACCACCAAAAACTCTCCCGCACATTAGTAATACATAGCAATACTAGGAGTCCCTTTCTATGAAGTGGCGGGTACCCCGGGGGTAGGGTCAGCGTTCTAGGGCTCTAGCACAGCTTCAGATAGGCATCGTAATGGTATCTTTGGGGTGCAGTACTGCTGTGCCGCTGCAAGGCTTTCTCCCTGATTTGTTTTTTAGTAGTCTTTTACCGTGATTTCTTCGTTGCTTTTTTTAGCCACCTGAAATCAGAACATCAAAAAAATAAAAAGGAAAAACATCGATGAGAAAACTTTTAATGTTAATGGTAACGCTGCTGGCTATGCCAATGACGGCACTTGCCGCAGGGATTGAGGTTGATGAGAAAACACTCTTTGAAGGGAATTTCACTATTGACTCTATGCACACTAAAGACGGCAGTGCTTATGAACTCTCGGCTTCTGGCGACGCTGGTCCCTACGGGCGAGTCTATCTATCTTATGTAATGACAAATATGCAGGCAGTTGACGGTCGAGGCGAATTTACGGGTCATGCCTGGACTCAGTCGGGTGAAGACGTAGTCA
>Ga0209192_10001847_pt1 | contig 16141 bp, 22 predicted proteins | sample ArcticOcean_MG_C_11_FD_187433 | JGI IMG/M metagenome (GOLD analysis project Ga0209192, IMG submission 187433) | Marine microbial communities from western Arctic Ocean - ArcticOcean_MG_CB2_154 (SPAdes) (version 2) | ecosystem: Environmental > Aquatic > Marine > Oceanic | place: Arctic Ocean... | reverse complement strand
GCTGTGTTCAGTTGCGTCTGCACATTAGAGGTAACACTGTCTATAAAATTTATAGTTGCCGCGCTATCGGCTATGTCTCTTGAATTGCTCATCGTTATACCTCTTCTATTCGTGGATCAACCCAATCAGGACATAACTCCCACGCGTCATTGACGTAGTTATATTTACAACCGTACCAATCGTCTGGCTCAGTCACGTTTTTGACCAGAGTAGCGTTGCTAGAGTTTAAGTCACCAATCATAAACTGAACTGGAGCGCCGACCTCAACGCAATCAGCTTTAACGGTAACAATCTTGTCGTCAGAGAATAAATACTTTGAGCAGTTGTCTTCGTCAATAATAGTTTTCATATCTTATCCTTTAACGATTATTTTAGTTGCTGATACGGCTGTCCCTGCAACTACTGAAATCGCAGATGGCGATAGAGATAAATCTCCGTTTTTTGCAATATAATAACTTTGCCCTGCCGTTAAACCACTCTGAGCGTCATCTACAGAGCCAACAATTTGAATTTTAGCGGTAGATCCGTTTGAGTAAGCTGCGTCAGATATACCTATATAATTTTCTGCTGTTAATGTTGTTGCTGTAGCGGTAAATATATTGTAAATACCATTATATGGATTATTGAGAGTCCATATTGCCACATAATTATCTGATAAAGAGTTGTATACTAAACCTATTGCCAAATGATCTGCCGCACTTAAAGTTGCAGGCGTTCCTACGGTGATAGTCGTTCCAGAAACTGTAAGAGGAGCTATTTTTGCATTATAAGTGGTATAAATTTTATCATTATTATTTGAAGTAGCTTGCGCTCTTCCTTGACTAGCACTATCAATCGTGACTTCAGTTCCAAAAGTTCCATTAGCACTACTCATATCTACAGCGCGCGCCCTAACATCCGCAGAACTTGCAGGGCAATAAACAATAACAACCGTCTCTGAAGCTGCCTCATAAGCAGTCCTAACGGCATACACATTTGAACTGTTAAAGACTGTAGCTGTAGATGATGAAAAGCCTGTTCCAGAAATAGTGACTAACTTTGCGTTTCCATAATCTGTTACGTTACTTTTCCACGCTACTAAATGTTTATTTTCAGCCGAATTATAGGAAGCAGAGATAAGTGTTATGCTATTACTTTCAATAGTGCCTATTGCTCCATAAGTTATTGTAGTGGCAGACACTGTGGCAACCACTGCTTTTAAATAGTTAGATGTTGATCTTCCGCAAACTAAAAATTTATCTGCTGTGGAGTCGTATGACACAGACAAAACATTTGAGGCGTTTGTAATTGGGTCTAAACTAACTGTTGCTGACCCGAAAGATATTGTGTCTCCCGAAATAGTACCCACTCTTCCTCTTAGATTTCCATTGCCATTATGTCCGTAGAAAACAACTACTTTATCTAAAACTGGAGAATAACTCAGTTGCGTATTCTCTCCAGTAGCGGAGCTTTCGTAAACATAAGGAGTACCCCAATTAATAATAGACCCAGAAATCACTCCTACTATTGCTGTTCCGTACTGCCCATTACTATTATCTTGAAAAGCGACAACAACCTTATTGGTGTTTGGGACGTAGAGCAAAGCAGTATATAAACCATTGCTGCTAGTATACGCCGCAGTAGCAGTCCAAGTCGGCGCATCTACTTCAGTAACTGCGCTAACAGTTCCATTAGCGTTAACAATTATTGTGTCTCCATTAGCTAAAGTGCCAGATGCTACTGCTTCTAATGTTGGACTTGAAGATACTTCGCCCCAAGATGCCGCACTTCCATTTGTAGTTAAGAACTTATCAGCATTACCTGTTTGACTTGGCAAAGCGTCAATGTTGTCTATCTGAGTTTGAATGTTAGACGTAACGCCATCTGTGTAGTTTAGCTCAGCCGCCGTAGCAGTCAGACCAAGGTTAGTCAAAGCCGTGGCTGCGCTATCAAGATCAGAAAGGTTATTAGCCTGCTGCGTGTATCGAGCATCACTGTCAGTCTTGTTATAGACGTTTGCTATCTGCGCGTAACGAGCGTCACTCTGAGCTTGTGTGTAGACATCAGCAACATTGAACGCACCGTAGGCAATGATAGAGACGTTATCGCCTGTAACCGCTCCGGTGGTCAGTATGACTGTTGCGCCGTTAGTGGCTGTGAAGTCAGTAGTCGGGATTAGCTTAGAGCCGTTTAGGTAGACATCTACAAAGCCAACATCGTAGGTAGCTGAGAAGTTGGTCTGACCTGACGTAGCGACATACTCCTGACGCTCTGCCGTTCCGTTTACTGCACTGCCTGCCGCTGCCCAAGACGAGCCTGAGTAGACAAACATCGTGTTAGAGACAGTGTTGAAATATAAAGCACCTGTGGCTAAAGCGTTGCCATCATTGTCTACGGTAGGAGCAGAGGACTTAGCGCCGAGATAGATGTCATCGAACTGGTCAAAAGAAGCCGCTGCTGCCGAGGCAGACCCCGCTGCTGCGGAGGCGGAGCTACCTGCGTTAGTCTCAGAGGTAGCTGCGTTACTAGCAGAGGTAGAAGCATTGGACGCCGACGTAGCTGCTGCTGCGGCTGATGCCGCTGCTGAAGTAGAGCTGCCTAACACGGAATCTGTGTAGGCTTTCGTGGCTACGTCTTGAGCAGCAGTAGGGTCACCTGCTCCTGTGATCTTGTTAGTTCCCATTGCTATCGCGCCCGACATTGTACCGCCTGTCAGGTTTAGCTTTGTCGCGAGGGATGTGTTGATTTCTGTCTTAGTAAAGACATCTGTTAATCCGTAACCACTAACAGTAGTCGGATTAGTACCGCCTGTAATACGACCATAGGCATCTGTAGTCACCGACCTGTAGGTATCTGCTGTAACACCGCTTGTTGCTAGGTCAATATTATCTGCGTTGACGACTATTCGCGAAGCAGCGGCAGTACCGACATCAAGCGTGTTGCCTGATTTGGTCATACCTGCACCCGCAATAACCTGACCCGCTCCTGAGAACTGAACCCAAGTCACTGCTGTGCTACCTAACGTGCCACCTGCAACTATAGAAGCCACAAAGCCGTTGTTCGCATTAGCTGTGCCATCTTCTACAAAGCTATAAGCATTGACTAGTTCGTCCCAAGTATTAGCGTCTGCTGAACGCGCCCATCCACTAGCTGCTGCAATGTATATTCCATTCTCTGCCGCGCTAGTTTGATCTTTAACGAGGACTCGATCACCTGCTACAACAGAAACGCCGTCTATAGTCTGTGCGCCGCTGAGAGTGATGTTAGCTGTAGTACCTGCACGACACGATGCTTTCGCGTCCAATCCTTGTACAGAGTTGTCTACATATATCTTAGTGGCTGCGTCTTGTGCTGCGGTAGGATCGGCTAGACCTGTAATCTTAGCCGCACCCATAGCAATAACACCTGACATAGTGCCGCCAGATAGGTTTAACTTAGTGGCATCTGCTGTATCTACATAGCCTTTGGTAGCTGCGTCATTAGTGTTAGTAGGAGACGCGAGGTTGGTGATAGTTGCAGATGTTCCCGCATTCATGTCTAAGCCACCATTAATAGTGACGTTAGTGAACGTAGAAGTGCCTGATGATGCGGTTATATTACCAGTGACATCACCTGTTACGTTGCCAGTTACATTACCTGTAACAATGCCTGTGATATTACCAGTGACGTTTCCTGTGACGTTACCGACTACATTGCCCGTCAGACCGCCTACAAAGCCCGTGGTGGCCGTTACTGTGCTACCCCTTACCGTAGATGCGGTTGTCGCACCAATAGGCGTAGAGTTGATTGTGCCGCCTGTAACGACTGCGTTGCTAGATGCAAACGTGCCGTTGGCGGTTAGAGTACCGGATACAGTCGCGGTCGTGGTTGTGACAGTAGAAGGATTAGTGCCTAACTCTACAATCTGTGTAGACGCATTCTCTGTGAATAGTCTCTTGTCAGTTACATTGACCGCGAGTTCGCCCTGAACCAAGTCACTCGTAGTTGGTACGGCTGAAGCGGTTGAGCTGTTCTTGGTTACTATCGTTGCCATGTTAAATTCCTGTAATTACCACTTGGTCTTATGTGACCAATAGCGAGCTGATAGTTTAGTTGGGCTTGAGTCTTGAGCGTTATGCCTAGCGTAGTATGATTTCTTTCGCGCTTTGTCTTTGGCAGTCTTGGGATTACTCCCTGCACCCGTTACGCCCTGCTGCCCGAAGCGGACAGTCTTGATTTCATCTCCGACTTTAGCCAATACAACATGGCTCTTTGTGGGATGGTTAGGGGTCTTTTTGGGTTTATTATACCCACTTAATCCGAGCTTGGTTAATTTTGGATCTTGATTACGCATAAGATAAGGGGGCAGGTTTCCCCACCCCCATCTCCGTTTAGCCGTTAACAGCCATGATGAAGCCGCTGTCAGGACGGTAAGTCTTGACGCCGTACAGAGTATCAGCAGTATACAGTGTTCCGAGGAACTCCTGCTTGTACTGAGTCTGTGAACGAACACCAACTTGCTCTGCAAGAATCATAGTATCTGTATGCACGAGCATTGCTGCGCGAATTTGACCACCCGCTGCGTTTGCACTTGCAAGCTCAGTAATAGGGCAGTTAGTAGAGATGTAAACATCAATACCATACAGGTTGCCAATCTTGCCATTCTGAACAGGCTCGCCGCTAACAAAATCAGACGAGACATAACGCTCTATTCCCATGATTGTATTACGCAATGAAGGAGGAATAACAAACGCACGGTTGTCCATAGGGACATCAGCGTCATCCTGCTTCTGAATCAGGTCACGGAAACAAGCATCAGTGAAAACGTCAGCAGTAGTAACAGTGTCGTCTGCATAAGCTGTAAGACCGTTAGTGGCGTCACAGAAGAATGCAGCAGCAGTGTTAGTCCATAAAGTGCCGTTACCAGTACCAAACGATTTGCCAAGATTAAATAGATCAGTATCTACTTGACGAGACAAAGCATAGCCCGCATCTGATGTGTAGAAATTACGGAGCGAAGCAAGAGCTTGAGTCTCTGTAATATCTTCAATAATGCGTGAGTATTCGTAGTGCTTATCTAACGCGATTTGCACTTCGCTCTCTACGTTGCTTTGAATTGTTACGGCAGTAGCTTGTGCCTTAACATGAGCATCACCGCGAATAGGAGCAGGAATGTGGATGATGTCACCCTTCTTTCCTGTCATACTCATTTTCTTAACTACATTCGCGAGGATGAGGTTCTTCTCATACGCAGCGCGAATCTCGTCACTCCAAATTTCAGGAATAAAGGTAGCAGCGCTAGTATTAGTTACTGCTCCTGCCATATTAGGATAGGTTGAAATAGTCATAATAGTCTCTCAAAGGTTAGCTTTTTACGCGACCTTCCTGATACGCCTGATATATCTCATTAGACATAGCTTGGTAGCGTTTCGGGTTGGTTCGCATTAGTTCAATAATATCGCTTCGTCTATAGATCTTTCTGCTTGGTGCTTCTGAACTGCCATTAGCACCGCCCGTTGAAGCTGCGTTCAAAGCCTGTTTACGCTCTTTGCGCTCAACACTTACAGCCTGTTGCGCAACGTCTTGAGTTGATTTCCAACTAGAAAACAATTCATCTGCTGCATCATAGTCGTACTTGTTGTTTGCTCGCTCGTATAACTCGGAACGAATCTTGCTACCTACAACCCATTGTTGAAAATTGGCGTCCATAGCAACTTCTTTAATGTCAGGGTGCTTTTGCTGTAAAGCCGAAAGCGTCTGACTTTGTTTCATTTGATTGCCCAATTGCTCCAACTGTTTAATGGTTGGATGGTTTGCAATTTTGCTATCAACAGCTTTATCGGGTTCGGCAAAGAAATCTATCTCTTCAGCCTGTTCCGGTTCGTTGACTTTGCTTTGATTAAGAATGAAATCATCTACAACTTTTCTTAGCTGACCAACTTCCTGTCCTTGCTGACCAATGCGAGACTCTGCCTCTTGGTGCATCTTAATCAACTCAGCAGGAGATTTTCCGCGATAATGATCGGGAGTGTCATCTACGGCTACCTCTTCCGAGACCGCTTCCTGTTGTACTTCTTCATCTACCTCATTCGTCACTTTGTCAATAAGTTGTGCCACTATTATTAAACTCCTATGGAGACAAGACCAATTCTAAGCTACCCCGAAGGACTTATGATTCGGCTACCTTGCGTTCGTGTTTAATCTTCGCCTGTCTATCCTTAGCCCATTTCATAGTAGCTCCCGGATAAGAACCGGAGATGGGGTCGAGTACCGACTTAACAGGTGAGATCATCTTACTACTAGAACCACCGCACTCAGGACAGTCACGCCTATAACCCTCAACAACCTTATCGCGATTAACCATTGCCTCATGGACATGGCCTTGTTCGCATTGGAAATCAAAGATTATCAACATCACTGCTATCCTCTTGTACATGGTTCATTGCAGATTCTAAATTGAGTATGTCAGCCAGTACACTGAGCTGACCTTTGCGAAAGAACAAATCATTTACGTCTTTCGTATACTCTACGGAATTAATGTAAGCAGCGTCGGAAGTTAGTTGCTCAATTAAATCCTTCCAACCTTGCGTTAAAAACATATCCGCACGGTCGTCATAATATTTTTCTGTTTCTTTATCCATTCTTCTTAGCCTTCGGCTTTGCTTGCACGAAGCTCTTGACCTCGTGAAGAAGGATTTCGTGTTGCTTCTCTAGAGACTGAATCCGCTTGTCCATCCGATCTAGGACTACGTTTACCTGTGTAACTACGTCCTCTAGTTCTCGTTTGGTAATCATTGCGGCATGGCCTTAACTGTATCAAGGTTTAGTTTCTTCTCTTTTAATTGAGCATCAGCAATCTTGAGTCTGCGTTCAAACTCTTTGTCGTCTGCATCTCCGACAGAAAGGTTGGATGTCACAGCTTTAATCTGATCAATCTCTAGCTCTACAGGAATTGCTTTAGTCTCTGCTGCAATCTTGGCAGCTCGTGCTTGAGACTCAGCGCCTTGTCCGTTCAGTGCGTTAGTCTGCGACTGTTGGAACTCCATCTGTGCTTGCTGCGCAGCTTGTTGCGCTTGTTGCGCTTCAGGTGAAACCTGACCTGCTTCTTGTAGAGTCTGTATTAACTGCTCGCGGTTACTTAGGTTCATGTTGTCGATGATGGATTGAATCAACGCAGGATAAAGCGGAGACTCAGGAGACATAGTCTGTAGAAGCTGAACCAACTGTGTAACCTCATACTCTCTCGCGATGATGCCAAGAGAAGAGGTGACTTCAAACTTATAATCCGCTACCGGATATAACTCAGGCTCAAACTGCATGTACCTGTGTGCAGCCTTAGTAATAAACGGTATCAAAAACGAGTCTTGGAAATTAATCAGAGTTCGCTTGTGGCGTTTAATGACAGCGCCAAGGGACATAGAGATGCCCGCTGCTGTAGCTTCGCCATTGATCGAACCGCCAACACCCGCAGAGTCTATTGCTCCCGTGGAGGTCTGCACCATTCGTTGTAGCTCACCTGCTTGCGCGAAGGTAATCTGAGATACTTGACCAAAGTTAAATGGCTGCAAGACTTCAGAAGGATTACCATTGGTTAGAATGATTTTCCCCGGTCTTACTTCAGGCTTTGCCCCGCGAGGTAGACGAGTTGCGTCCATCGCCATCATTGGGTGGACTGTTAGAGCCAGTGCATCGATCCTAGCCCTTAATTCTGCGTCCAATGCCTTCTGTGAGTTGTAACCCTTCTCACATACGCCACGACCCCAGAACCTAGAGGGTACGATGTCCCAAGGGAACGCCACAACAGGGCGGTCTTGCATCATGTACGGGTTCTTCTCCGCTTTCAGCAGAGTACCACCGTTAGCTATGACTACGATTGCTTCAACATAGAAGCCTTCTTCTTCCTCGCTGTCTACTAGCTGTTCAACCTCTTCGTATTCATCGTCATTCTCAAGTAAATAGCGGGGAACAAGTCCGTAATACTTGGTCAAACGAGTCTTATCGGTAGGCTGCGTGGTAAGTTCGTGGTCAGGATCTAGGTCTGTGTCAGGGTACGCGAAGTCAAAGGGTACATTCTTGTATACACCCTTCTCCTGTAGCTGCTCGATGGCGTGTGGTGAGACGAATTCATCAATCACTACACCCAATGCGCTGTCTACATCCACAGCAACAGGGTCAATCAAGAAGTTTTGAGGTAAAACAGGTCGTAATTTAACGACTGTGCGGTCTGAGATGTTCACACCTACCGCTTGGAGCTGACCATCCATAATAGGTTGAGTCGCAGGTTTCATCTCTTTGACTTCTTCTAGTACAATCTCAGCTATGCCTGTACCAAAGACGGCTGCGTTGATTAAACACTCAGCAACACCCTTGCGAATCTTGTTAGCCTTGAAGTCTTCTAAGAGCTTTTCGCGAAGGTAAACTACGTCTTGGTTCTCTTGGTCAGCTATGTCGTCCTTCATATCAAAGAACCTACCACGACCAAACGTAGCTTCTTCAATCTCTGCAACTGATGACTCTACGGCTTGCTGAAGGGCAGGGGATATGATCTGTGAGCGTTCTGATTCGCGGTTACGGTCTTCGCTAGCGTAGATGCCACGCCACAGACGGTAGTATTCATCAAACTTCTTTTCGTAGTTAGTCTCGTAATGGTTGCGCCAATCTTCGCACTTCTCCATTACCCAAGACTCAAGAGTCTCTTCTATGCCAAACTTGTCTTCGTTTGATTCGAGCATCTTAATATCCCGCTACTGAGTCGATTACGTCAAACTCATCTATTTCAAAGTCGTATGAGTAAGACACCTTAGCCAGTTGATCTATATAGGCTAAAGCGTCTACCATGTCATCGTGGGTTAAGGCGTCAGGGAATTGGAAGATTTCATCCATGAATTGGATGTTCCACTCACCTTTGTTGAGGTTGCAGATTCCGTTCTCGAATCTACCCTGTAACGCCCACATCACCCTGTCAGTTTTCTTTTTGTTCCCGTGAGTTAGCTCCTCAACGCGAAAGAAGTTCTGATACTTCTTCATTAGGTCGGTAAGCGGCGACATGACAGCCTGTCGGGCAATGCCCTTCTCTATACCAACGGATATGGGCTGATAGTCTCTAACTATCTGGAATATCTTCTCAGCAGTGGCGTTTAATTCCCACCTACCACAGACGATATCCTTCACCCACCAACCATACTCTCCTACCTTTACAATGGCAATAGCCGTATTGTCAAGCTTTTTATTCTTAGATTTGGCTTTGCCTACCTCTTCAAAGCCCGCGAGGTCAATGGCAACGTAGTAATCGCCAGTATCAGGCTCTTCGTCATCGAAGTGAACCCACTCCTCTTTAAACATCTCAGAGCCACGCGCTTCAAAAGACGCCATAAACTCTTGGCGAAACGCGAAGGATGACATGGATTTCTTGGCTGCATCGATCTCTTCTTTGTCTAGTAAGTCATTGTCGTAACTTGTGTAGTGCCATGCTTTATAAGTGGGATCTTCGCCTAAACTGGCTTGCTTGTAGAGTTCATAGAAATGATTTCTACCCATTGGTGTCCCGATAAATAAGGCATCGCCTTTCAAGTCTGTCAACGCAGGTCGTAGTATTAGCTCCCATACATCGGGCTTCATGTCTGCGTATTCATCCAAGACAAGAAACTTGAGACTTACGCCGCGCATTGTCTCAGGTCGGTCAGCTCCTTTCAAGCTGATAGTTGTACCATTGATCAGTCTTACCTGCATGTTATTTACATGGGAGTTCTCTATCACGGGTCTGCCTATCTCCAAGAGGAGATTCCACATAATATCTCGTGCTTGACCCTGAGTAGGGGCTACATAGAACACCTGCCCTTGATCTGACTTCAAAGCGTTGACTATCAAAAGATAAGCCGCAAGACGAGACTTCCCCGTCCTGCGACCCGCAGCAACCACCTTGAAACGCGTAGGGTCGTTCCAAACTTCTTTCTGCCACTCAAGAAGGCTTATGTCTAGGTTCATTTTCTCTTCGCGGTCTTCTTAGCTTGTTTAAATGCTTTGGCTGTAGGTGCGCCTTTACTGCCGACCTTTCTCATGGTCTCGCCGCTACCTGCTGCTATTCGCTTCTTCTTCGCGTTGATGTTGCTGTAAAGCCCCATATTACTTCCCCTTGGCTTTCTTCTTCTTAGCTGCATTTTTAGCTTTCTTGGCTGCTGCCATACCCGCAGGGGTGTATGAGTATTTCTTTCCGTTTACATTAGGCATCGTATTCTCCGGTTCGTATCATATTGGTAATGGTTATAGCTCGTTGACCCACTTGGTCTGCCCAAAGGGAGTCTAGGAACTCTAGTGCTGCTTCTTCGTAGTCACCGCACTCCATAGCTGATAAAGCGTTAGTAAAGCCGCGAAGTCGAGTGATGCCAAGGTTGAAGCACATATCCATCATAGCATCTTGTCTGACGGGGTCTAAATCTAAAAACCAATCAAAAGATCCCGACAGCTCATGCCTACATCGCTTAATGTCATTATTGAGTAGGTAGTGAATTTCATCAATAGATAACCCAACATCGTCTAAGTTACGGCCTACGCCTATGGTTAGTACGCCCACAGTGTCTTCGTAAGGCTTGTTCCTTACGCCCTCATGCTTCATAAGCAGATCAATCAGGTTCTGTATATTCGCCATCTTCTATGACCTCTCCTTTAATAGCAGGAGTATCCATAACCCCTGAGATAGTTATATTGACCGTAGGCTTACCCCCTAGCTTGTCTTTATCAAACGAGCTGATAGGTAGGATTCTATCTACTATGAGCTTCCACGCAGCAGATTGGTTCTTGTGGTCGTCATCCTGTGCAGCTCGGAAGATAGACTCTATCACAGCATTGGTATCCCTCCTCGCGAGGAATCGCTGCTTCATCTCTGCCATAGCCGAATGGTCACCCTTGGGTCTACCAATTGGACGGTTCTTCGGCTTCTCTATTTCCGACTTGCGAGGACGACCGCGCTTTCTCTTTACTGGTGCATTGTCTTCAACCACAACATAGAAGCTCTTTGGTAATTAATATTTGGCGTATTAAACCACTAATTGGCGAATTTGACCAACACTTGTATTCATGCGGGTTTGAGGGGGATCTTTTTTGCTTCTTTTTTTTAATTTGGCTTCGAGCAAATTTGGGGGGCTACTACACATAAAGGCAGCGCGCAATCTCCCCTCCCCGTCCCCTCCGCGAACCCCGTCTGTTTATACGCGCACGCACGCGAGCTGTTATCGCGCGCACGCGAGGCTTATCTAGACGCGAGCAATCTCACGTGGCGAGAGTGAAGGGGTGACTAGCAGCCAATAGCCAAAACAGCATCCCTATGCATACCAATCTGTTACCGGTAACACATCCACGGTAACACGGTAACACTTTACGGTAACACAGTAACACTCTCAACACTGTATGCATACACAGTACATTGGCTACACACCGCGTAATCATTGGACTTTAAAAAGTTGGCACGCTGTCTGCATTGTATTCTACAACAACGCAATACACACAAAACAAGGGGATACACACAATGGAATTATTAAACAAAATAAACACAGTCTGCGACTTGGTTATACATTGCAAAAATGGAAAGGTTTCGACAAAGGCGTGCGCCGAGATGATTTTCGATAACATGGGGGATACCGATACCCGCGAAATCCTAGCGGAGTGTGTACTGATAGCGCGCGACCTACACAATGGATACAACCCAGAGTATGGACGATACGGCGACAAAGTAACCAAACAGATACTAGACAGAATCTAACCAATCACGCCCCTAGCGATAGGGGTATCACCAAAGGGGAATCACTATGCAAACCAATCGCTTAACAGCACATTTCGATAAAACATACACATTCGGCGGATTTTCTGTCGGTTTACAGATTGATGAGGATGAGGGTACTAGTAGGGCATATGTATACGCTATTAAAAAGGGGTATATATATCAATGCAATGTTGCCTACATAGACGGATTTAAGGGCGATGCCTATATCAACCTAGAGGGCGGAGAGGACGGTTACGAGGAATTAGAAATAACCATCCGCGAAAGCGTAAAGGACAAGTTAATCGACTGGTTATACGCCAACGGATACTAATCAATCGCGCCCCTAGAAATAGGGGCATCACCTAAGGAGATAAACCGTGAACATACAATTCGTTAAGAAATCATCTAATCAGAAAATCGGCGCGATACCTTGCACCACGAGCGCGAGAGATACTTGCCCTAAGGCATGCCCCTACGCAGGGGTTAACGGATGTTATGCTGAAGCGGGTTATTATACTCGCCTCAATTGGGACAAGGTCTCTCGCGGAGAGCGAGGCGCTAAATACGCCGATTTCCTAGATAACATTGGCAAGCTTAAGGCTAAAACTTTATGGCGGCATAACGTAGCGGGGGATTTAATGCCAGATGGCAAGGATAGTGAAAACCTAGACTCTCGCGCCCTAGATCTACTGGCGACCGCTAACACTGGCAAGCGCGGCTTTACCTATACGCATTACCGCGACAATGCCCACAACATAAAAGCGATTCGATCCGCTAATTCTAAGGGGTTTACGGTTAACTTATCCGCTAACACGATTGATCACGCGATCAAGTTAAAACGCCACAATCTGCCTATCGCGGCTGTCGTCCCAAGTGATCACGGGAATGACACGCGCACGATTCAAGGGGTTAAGTTTATAACTTGTCCTGCCACCTATAAAGACGAGGTGACATGCGCGACTTGTAAACTGTGTTCAGTAAGCAATCGCGATTCTGTAGTGGCATTCCCTGCCCATGGATCGCGCACCAATAACGCTAATATCATAGCAAGGGGTTAGCCATGCAATACGGCACATATTTACGAATTGAATCCTTAGCGGGTGGAGTATGCGCAAGCGATCGCGCATTGATTAGAGCGATGCGGCGCAAGCTTGCTAAAAAGTCATTAAAGCGCGAGTTTAGGGAAATTAGGCGCGCGCTAATAAAAGATCTATTTGAGTATCGCGATGCCGCATTGTCGCTATACGGTAATGTAATCAAGGGGAGGCAATCATGCTAATCAACGAAACTAATCCAACAGTCTTACCATACGACCAAGCTATTGACGCCGCCTCTGATTGCCGCAAGTCAGATCCGGAATGGAAATATACGGTCGAAATTGAGGCGCGTACTGGCCTCGCCAAGATCGCGGTATATGACGAGAACGCCGTCAAACTGGGTTATCTATAAGGGGAATCACATGACGCACGAAACAGCACTCACAAAGGCGCTAGTACTATGCGTGACAGCGCCAGAACATAGGCTAGGGGATGCGCTTAAACTCGCGCACGAAATAGCAGACATGTGTACGCCGAGCGAAGTAGCAAGGGCAAAAGAGCAAGCAAAGGGAATAATGCAATGAGAGCGAATAGATCAATCGAGCGAGAAAATAAATTGCTTAAGTGTTTCGCTATCGGCTGCGGCCTGATAGGATTCTACACCCTCGGCGTGTTAACTGAGCCGAGCATGCTTAAGCAAGAGAGGCGCGAGGCTAACCTTTATGCTGAGATGGTTTGCTTAGGGATTGAAACCGATATGGCCTATGGATGGCCGAATTACAAGGGGTTAACGGTAGACTGCGATCCCAGATAGGGTCGCGACTATCCTAGATAGGATTGAATTAAAGCGCCCCCCCTTACGGGGGAGCAGATCACACCACAAGGGGGAGGAGGATGAGCTGCGATCTTAGGCAGGTTAACCTCCGTTACTGATAAGGACAAGGGATAACATGTCTGATTTTGAATTAGTCTGTAGCAAATTAGAGAAGGTTAGGCGTTCGGGAAACAAGGCTATGGCCTTGTGTCCTGCGCACGATGACAAGTCTCACTCGCTCAGTATTCTATACCGCGAGGCAGATGATAGGGTGCTGCTCAATTGCTTTGCGCAGGACTGTAGCGCAGAGTCGATTCTAAAGGCCGTAGGGCTTGCGTGGAGGGATATCTACCCGAAAGAGGGGTTACCCTATACCCCTAAGGCAAACAAGCACACGCGCGAGCAGGTGAAGTCTGCCGAGTGGCTGCTAGAATTAGTACCAGTATGGGCGAAGGAAGGGGTGGCATTTACTGAGAAGGATAAATCAGATATTTATGAGGCGCAGCGGATAGTTAACAGCGCGAGGGGGATAACAAATTGAACGGATGGATAAGATTGGATCGGGCAATACAGGACAACTTCCTGTGGCAAGAACCTGAAGCGCTAAAGCTATGGCTGCATCTGCTGATGGCTGCGTCCTTAACGGATAAAGCGACAGCGTTTAACGGCAAAATGCTCACGCTTAAGAGGGGTCAACTGGTCTTCGGTTTGAATGCCGCAAGCGCCAGATTAAACATCTCAGTACGGCGTTTGAGAAAGTACCTAGATTGGTTTGAATCCGATGACATGATTGACAAGCAAGTGACAAACAAATTCTCAATCATTTCAATAACTAACTACACGCAGTACCAAGATTCGGGCAAGCAAACGCCAAGCAAGAGTCAAGCAACTGACAAGCAAAGGGCAACAACTATACAAGTAACAAGTAACAATAAACAATCTATACCCCCGACAGGTGAAGAAGTGAGGGCATATTGTGAGTCGCGGGGTAACGGAATTGATCCCGAAATGTTTATCGCGTTTTACGAGGCGCGCGGGTGGAAGATAGGCAAAGACAGAATGAAGTCATGGAAAGCCTGTGTGGTTACATGGGAGAAGCGTAGGCAAGAGCAGACCCCTACTCGCGAACAGTCATGGGGGGTGGAGCTATGAGGCTGCCTCAAGGACTAGAGCTAGACCAATACCTTGAACTCACTGGCATGATGGAAGCATCTCAGATCCACTCGGCGGGCAGGTGGCATGATGAGGTAGTCGAGCGATCCAAAGGCCAGAAGATATGGGGCGCTAAGTTTCCGTGGCCTAAAACTCATGACACGTTTCGGCTAAGGCAGGGCGAACTTACCTTGCTCGCAGGGGCTAACGCCTCGCGTAAATCAATGATCTGCGGGGAGATAATCCTACACCTGCTCAAGCATTCTAAGGTCTGCCTCGCGTCTCTGGAGATGAAGCCGAGCGAATCCCTGTACCGCATGTTAATGCAAGCGGCAGGGGCTAAGGATGGCGACCCTGCGGAGAATTTCATCTCTGAATTTAGCGAGTTCGTGGATCAAAACCTAGTGATTTTTGATCAGCTAGACACAGTAAAACCGGAGCGGGTCTTATCAATCATTAACTATTGCGCGAAGGAATTAGGCTGCAAGTATGTGTTCGTTGACTCCCTCGCGAAATGTGGCACGGGCTTTCAGGATTACTCTGCCGAGACAGAGTTCGTGAACAAGCTACAGCATTGCGCGAAGACACTAGACGTTGGCATCGTGCTAGTCGCGCACATTCGGAAGCCCCCACAGGCAGATGACAACTGGATACCCGACAAGTATTCCATTCGCGGTGCTAGCACCTTATCGGACATGGCAGATAATGTGATTCTGACGGCGTCTAATCCCAAGAGAAAACAGCTCAAGGAATTAGCCAAACTGACCGAGTTAGATGAGAAGCAGCAGGAATATTTAGCTAAACATAAAGACCAAAAGCTGATCGTGGCTAAGCAAAGACACAGCGGCGGATGGGAAGGCACATACAATTTTTACTTTCACGACAATAGTTTACAGCTAACCGAGCAGGAGGATCGGCCTCGCAGGTTTTATTTCGACACAATTGTTGACAAGGACATTTAATATAGATTACGATGACTACACATTCTGAGGAGGATGATATGAAATACATTAAAGAGTGGCTCGCTGAGCCAACAACCGCAACACAATATCTTATTGACGGTGACATAGATTGGGACGTAGTCCCACTAGCTGACATCGATCAGATGATCTTCTCTGTCCTGCATGACGCAGATGCGAATGAGTATCTGTGTGACATCATGCTCTATCACGCCGACCCCGAATTCCTGCGCGGCTGCATTCATAAGTTAATTACAAACAAAGCTGACACACTCACTTACTCTGTGATCTTTAGGGGTGGGATGCGCGAAGCTGTCTTGTCCTTCATTCGGGATGTTGCCACTCGCGAGATTGGCATAGCTGAGACTGCATTAGCTGTGTACGGTCACGAGTATGCGACTACTGAGCAGGTCATGCACAGAATTCGCGAAGACATGCACGAACAAAAATACTTTTAGGGGGATGC
>Ga0209192_10001839_pt1 | contig 16191 bp, 13 predicted proteins | sample ArcticOcean_MG_C_11_FD_187433 | JGI IMG/M metagenome (GOLD analysis project Ga0209192, IMG submission 187433) | Marine microbial communities from western Arctic Ocean - ArcticOcean_MG_CB2_154 (SPAdes) (version 2) | ecosystem: Environmental > Aquatic > Marine > Oceanic | place: Arctic Ocean... | reverse complement strand
TTTCGGTGTTTTACTGAATTATAAATATAAATATAAATATAAATATAAATATAAATATAAATATAAAATTAAAATTAATACAAGTGAGTTGAATGCAATGACAAATACTTCCGACCCTAAAGAAGCTTTTCCTTACAAGGCGCCATCAAAAGAGGTTAGACAAAAATATGGATATATTTTTAAATTCGACAAACCTTTAGAAGCGCGATTTTTCAAGTGGTTTTTTGATAAGGTAGTGGCTATTACTATGCTGTTCGTCACAGCACCTATTCTGCTTTTGTTGAAAATAGCATATGTGATTGAGGGCATAATTATTCCTGAAAACAAAGGTCCGATGTTCTTTTATTACAATGCAGTTAGTGGGGGGAAGATTATTCCCAAGTATAAAATACGACTTATTAAGACTAGGTATATTGACCCTGAAGGAGCTAAGAACCATGACTGGATAGCATATTCGGCTGAGTGGACGCCAGACAGCCGGACGCATATGGGCGGGTTTGTTAAGAGGTTCTATCTTGATGAGCTGCCACAGTTTTACAGCGTGCTAAAAGGCGATATGAGTATTGTTGGTCCGCGCCCTTTATCAGTATTACATTACGACCGTGATCGCGCTCAAGGCAATGTCACCCGATTTCTTTTACGGGGTGGTTTGTTGGGGTTAGGGCATGTGAACAAGGGAACACCGGAAATGGGTAATCCGATTTATGAATATGAGTATGTTGAACAGTATTTGAAACGCTCTTCGTTTGGGTTGCTGATGCTGGATTTGTGGATTATCTGGCGTGGGATTTTGGTTATAGTGAAGGGCGGGGGGCATTGAAAACTGGTGAGTAGTGCAGATGGCTTGTAGGCTATTGCATCATAATTAACACTTCTATAATTGACTATATTGTCTCTCATGAAAGTGCCCAGTTACATTAGACCCGAACATAGTGAGTTAGCTATAGGCTCATTAGCCCTTTGAAAGTAGTATGATCTATTTGGGGAAATGAGTAGATCTTTTTAGTTCACTGGAGTTGCCTACCACTGGTATAAGTTATCCCCAATTTATTGAGGCTATTCAAGCAATGTTAGAGGAATATAGGGCTCTATTGCTCGGCAGAGCGAATAAAATCAATTACAATTCTAATCAAACTACTTTTAATTACGGATTAACATGAAAACTGCACTAATTACCGGCGTTACAGGCCAAGATGGCTCCTACTTAGCTGAGTTTCTTTTAGAAAAGGGCTATGTAGTTCACGGCATCAAACGCCGTTCCTCCTCCTTTAATACCGAGCGTATTGACCATATCTATGAAGACCCATCGGTGCATGACAATCGCTTCCATCTCCACTATGGCGACTTGTCTGATTCATCAAATCTCACCCGCTTGATTAAAGAAATACAGCCAGACGAGATTTATAATTTAGCAGCTCAATCTCATGTTGCAGTCTCTTTTGAAGCGCCAGAGTACACAGCAGATGTGGATGGTTTGGGTACGCTGCGTATACTTGAGGCTATTCGTTTTTTGGGGCTGGAAAAGAAAACTCGTTTTTATCAAGCATCTACTTCTGAATTATTTGGTTTGGTCCAAGAAACGCCCCAACGGGAAACAACACCTTTCTACCCGCGCTCTCCTTATGCAGTTGCAAAAATGTATGCTTATTGGATTACGGTTAACTATCGTGAATCGTATGGTATGTATGCCTGTAATGGCATTTTGTTTAATCACGAATCGATGCGCCGTGGTGAAACCTTTGTAACACGGAAAATTACTCGTGGGCTGGCTAATATTGCTCAGGGTTTAGACTCCTGCTTGTCTTTGGGAAATATGGATGCATTGCGTGATTGGGGACATGCTAAAGATTATGTGCGTATGCAATGGATGATGCTGCAGCAAGACCAGCCAGATGATTTTGTAATAGCCACGGGCAATCAGATCTCTGTACGTGCATTTGTGCGTTTGTCTGCCCTTGAGCTGGGTGTGGAACTAGACTTTCAGGGTGCAGGGATTGACGAAATTGCAGTGGTGTCATCCATTACGGGTGATTTGGCTCCCGCTCTTTCTGAAGGTGATGTGGTAATCCGTGTTAACCCACGCTATTTCCGCCCAGCAGAGGTAGAGACATTGTTAGGTGATCCTAGTAAGGCTAAAGAGCTGTTGGGTTGGGTACCAGAAATTACTGTAGAAGAAATGTGTGCAGAAATGGTGGCTCATGATTTGGATCAAGCTCGACAAAAATCGTTACTTAAGTCTCATGGGTATCATGTGCCTGTAGCTCGGGAAAACTGAACATGGCTGCACGTATTTTTGTAGCGGGAAACACGGGTATGGTGGGTTCTGCCATAGTGCGTCAGTTGTCTAAGCAGCTAGATGTTACATTATTGTTAGCGCCTAGATCTGAACTCGATCTCACGGATGGTGCGGCTGTGCAAACCTATATGCAACTGCATAAGCCAGATCAGATCTATCTTGCAGCAGCCAAGGTTGGAGGCATTCATGCCAATAATATCTATCCAGCGGAATTTATTGCAGATAATTTGGCTATACAGTCAAATGTTATTCAGGCCGCTTTTAGGGCAGGGGTTAACAAGCTGCTATTTCTAGGGAGTTCTTGTATTTATCCTCAGCTTGCAAAACAGCCTATGAGAGAAGATTGTTTGCTCACGGGCACACTTGAACCTACTAATGAACCGTATGCCATTGCTAAAATCGCTGGTATTAAAATGTGTGAATCTTATAATCGGCAATATGGTGTGAATTATCGGTGCGTGATGCCTACTAACTTGTACGGTGACAATGATAATTTTCATCCGCAAAACTCCCATGTGATCCCCGCTATGATGCGACGCTTTCACGAGGCAAAGCTAGATGCTTCAGATAAGGTTGTGGTGTGGGGTACAGGTAAACCTATGCGCGAATTTCTGCATGTTAATGATATGGCCGCAGCCTGTATTCATGTGATGAACTTACCGCATGCTCAGTTTGTTGCCGCGGTACCGAACCCCATGTGTTCGCATATTAACGTGGGTACAGGACGCGATGTAACAATCGCAGAATTGTCTACCATGATGGCTAAAGTGGTGGGTTTTGAGGGCAATATAGAATTTGATACATCAAAACCAGACGGTACACCACGTAAGTTAATGGATGTGAGTCGACTTGGTTCATTGGGATGGGAGTATTCTGTGGAATTGGAAAAAGGGCTTGGCATGACTTATGAATGGTTTTTGGGTCATTTGGATGAGCTTCGTGGGTGAGATTTTAGATATGGATAAGTGTTTTAACCCAGTGGTAATGGCTGGTGGTGTGGGAAGTCGTTTATGGCCGTTGTCTCGTGCGTCGTTTCCTAAACAATATCAGCAACTTGTGGATAATGAGCATGGGCATACCATGCTGCAACAAACGTTTTCTAGGTTATCTGGATTAGGGCTTGGCTATAGTCAGCTTATTTGCAATCAGGATCATCGGTTTTTGGCTGCTGAACAGTGTCGTGCAGCTAACATTGATGCTGAGATAGTGTTGGAGCCAATAGGCCGCAACACCGCTCCTGCGGTTATTTTGGCGGCTTTACGGTTGGTTGAAGCTGGTACGGATGAACCCATGCTAGTGCTTTCCGCTGATCATGCTATTGCCGATGAAAAAAGCTTTCGTCGTGCATTGGTTAATGCTCATGAGTTAGCGCTCCTAGGCAATTTAGTGACCTTGGGTATTAAACCCGGTTTTGCGTGTACTGGCTATGGATACATTCGCTATGGGTCTAATGTTGGGTCTACTTCTGCCTGTTTTGCAGTTAATGAATTTGTAGAAAAACCTGATGAAACCACAGCGAAAACCTATTTAGAGCAGGGTAACTACCTGTGGAACAGTGGTATTTTTATTGTGCGGCCTAGTGTGTTGATTAAAGAGGCTTCATTGTATTGTGCTGAATTATTGCATCACTGCAGGCTTACTATTAAATCTGCCACCAAAGATCTAGATTTTATTCGGCTATCTGAACAAGAGTTTGCTCAATGTGAGGGCATCTCCCTAGATTACGCCATTATGGAACACACACAAAAGGCTGTGGTAGTGCCAGTAGACTGTGGTTGGAATGATGTAGGCGACTTACAGGCCTTGTGGAAAATCAATAATAGAGATGGTGAGGGTAACGTTCTTCAGGGCGATGTGATCTCCTTAAATATCCAGAACTGCTTGGTTAATGCTGACAGCAGATTGGTTGCAGTGCTGGGTGTTGAAGGGCTTTCAGTGATTGAAACGAAAGATGCCGTGCTTGTCGCACCACTAGACCAAGCGCAACAAGTGAAAGACTTGGTTGCGCAGCTACAGGGCCGTGATGAACTAACACACCAAAGAGAAGTCTTCCGACCATGGGGTAGTTACGAAAGTATTGATTCAGGCCCTAACTACCAGGTGAAGCGCATTACGGTAAACCCTGGTGGGCGCTTAAGCTTACAACGCCACAAACACCGTGCAGAGCACTGGGTTGTTGTAGAAGGTACCGCTAAGGTCCATGTTGATGGAGTTGATCATCAACTCTTCGCCAATGATTCTATCTATATTCCATTGGGCGCGGTGCATTGTCTAGCTAATGAAACGGGTTCACCTTTGCATTTAGTGGAAGTGCAATCTGGTAGCTATTTGGGTGAAGATGATATAGAAAGGCTGGAAGATATTTACGGAAGAACAACCAACTAGATCATTTTGATACGCTATCAGCTTAATGCCATCGCTCGGTTATCGAGGTTGGATCGGCAGGGCTAAATTAAAAAAGTATCAAAACGAAGCCAATGTCTTTGGCCTGCGATAAATAGGTTTATCAACTTTTAAAAAATTAAATAGATATAAGAAGCTGCATTATGCAGCTTTTTTTTGTTTATAGGTTTAGTTTTTAAAGTTCTTGATTGGTAATAAGGGGTATATAATTAATTTTTAAATTTTTAATACGATGATCGAATTTAATAACATTAATCAAGAAACACCTTATCAACTTTTAAAAGAGAAATATGATGAGGCTGTTGATGCAGGTCAAAAAGGTATCGAAGCTATTTCAATTTCTTCATACAACAAGGAGATAAGTGAGGTTGATTCTAGATACGTAAATCTTAAATTTATTTCAAATGATGAATTTATATTTTTTAGTAACTATGACTCTCCAAAAGCATCTAGTTTTAGTTCTCATGATCAAATAGCTGCATTAGTATATTGGCCTAGTATTAATCTCCAGATTAGAATGAGGGCTAAAATAAAAAGAACGACAGATGAATATAATCAAAACTATTTTTTTGATAGATCAGAAGAAAAAAATGCTTTAGCTATTTCATCTAACCAATCAAAGCCAATAGATTCTTATAACCAAGTTAAAGAAAATTATAATAAATCTTTAAAAAATGATGACTTAAAGAAATGTCCAGAATTTTGGGGAGGTTATTCATTTACTCCTTACTATTTTGAATTCTGGGAAGGGCATGAGTCACGATTAAATAAAAGAGAAGTCTATGAAAAAAGTGATGATAGTTGGAATCATCTTATTCTTCAGCCCTAGGTAAAATTTTATTGCGTAATAGGTTAATTAGTATAAAATCAGCATCACAAAATGATAAACATCAAACCATCACAAATAAATAACATTATATTTAATACTTAATGTTTATATCTGTCCCAATCCTCTAAAGGTACTCTCATAGCTTCTCAGAAAAAAAATATCACACCTATTAACGAAAAAATTAGAGCCAGCGAAGTTATGCTTATTGGATCAAATGGTGAAAAGCAAGGTCTTGTTGCTTTTTCTGTAGCCTTGGAATCAGCTAGAGTCGCATCACTGGACTTGGTTCAGGTCTCCCCATCTGATGCATCACCTGTTGTTTGTAAGCTTTTAGATTATGGAAAGCACGTCTTTGATAAGAAGAAAAGCTTATCCTCTTCAAAGGTTAAAGTTAAAAGAAATACCACAAAAGAAATAAAATTTAGACCTTCTACAGATGTCGGTGACTATAATATTAAATTAAAAAAGGTTAAAAGCTTTATTCTTGACGGAGATAAGACTAAAATAAGCGTCCGTTTTAGAGGTAGGGAAATATTGAACAGTGATATGGGTCTTAATCTGTTGAATAGATTGAGAGATGAGCTAGAAGATATAGCTCAAGTAGACCAAGAGCCTTCATTGGAAGGTAGGCAGTTGCTAATGGTTCTTTCGCCTTTGAAAAAGAAGTAAATATACATTTAAAAGAAGAGTAATATGGGATATAAATTAAAAACACATTCTGGAGCTGCTAAGCGTTTTAAGAAGACTGGTACTTCTGTTAAAAGCAAAAGCGCTCATAGAGCTCATATTCTTACTAAGCAATCAACGAAAAGAAAAAGACATAACAGAGGTCTAAATAAGCTATCGGGTATTGTGCTTAAGATGGCTTCAAAACTAATAAGAAGATAAATCATGCCAAGAACTACCAAATCAGTAACAGCTAGAGCGAAACATAAGAAAGTACTAAGTGCTACTAAGGGCCATTATGGCGCCAGAAGTAGATTATTTAGAACAGCTAAGCAATCAAATATTAAATCCTTACAATATGCATTTAGAGATAGAAAGAATAAGAAGAGATCTTTCAGAGCTCTTTGGATAGCAAGGATTAATGCTGGGGCTAGAGAATTAGGAGTTTCATACTCTGTTTTAATCAACTCTTTGATAAAAAAAGACATTGCCTTGGATAGAAAGATTCTTTCTGATTTAGCTATTCATGATCCTTCAACATTTGAAAAGATAGTTCAATCAGCTGTAAAATAATCTATTTGTTAAATGTCTTCATTTAACAACATTAAGCCTCCAATATTAAGAGATGAGTTGGGTGGCTCTCATCCTATAAATCAAGTCAAAGATTTTTTAATGAATCTTTTAAAAGATTTCGGGTTCAATGAGGTTGATGGACCTGAAATAGAATCTGAAGAATTTAATTTCGATATGTTGAATATTAAAAAGTCACACCCTGCCAGGCAAATGCACGATACCTTTTATGTTCAAAATAAATCAAATCTGCTTAGAACTCATACTTCACCCGTTCAAATTAGAAGCATGCTTCATTCTAACCCTCCACTGGCTTATGCCTCTGCAGGTAAGGTTTACAGAAAAGATGATGATGCAACTCATCTACCTATGTTCCATCAAGTCGAGGGTATATATGTTGACAGCGAGGTAACTTTTGCACAACTAAAAGACCTAATTCATAAAATTATTTATGCTATTTTTGGCGAAGAGGTGCAAATTAGATTTAGGCCTTCGTATTTTCCTTTCACCGAGCCCTCTGCAGAGGTTGATATTCTATCTGAAAATGGAAAATGGCTTGAAATATTAGGGTGTGGGATTGTTAACCCAATAGTTCTCGATAACTGCAACATAGATTCAAATAAATATAGCGGACTAGCATTTGGCTTAGGTGTTGAGAGGATTGCTATGCTCAAATACGGTGTTAAAGATATTAGAGATTTTTATAAATCCAATCTTAATTTTTTAAGTCAATTTAAATGAAACTCCTATACAAAGATTTAGTAAAATTTATTATTGATACACCGTCAATAGAAGATCTATCTGATAAGCTGTTTCAATTAGGCCATGAGCATGAGATAGAAAATCATATTTTTGATATGGAACTGACTCCTAATAGGGGAGATTGCCTGTCACTACTTGGTTTGGCTCGTGATTTAAATGCTTTTTACAATACTAATTTATTAGTAGAGACGCATGAAGAAAAAATTGATTCGCTCGATTTAGATTTTATTAACCTATCTCCGAATGACTGTCCTAAAATATCTTTTCTTGAATTGGAAGTTGAAGAGCTCCCAGAGCAGTATCACGGTTACCTAGAATCCTATTTCAAAGGTATGCAAATAGGTAAAAATAATTTTTTTACAGATGTTTCAAATTATCTTTCTTATGAGTTAGGTCAGCCCACCCACTGCTTTGATACAAGTAAACTAAATGGCCAAATTTCATTCACATCCAAAAATTGTGATGGCCCTTTTACCACTCTTTTAGATACCAATATTAAGCTCAAAGGAGATAATTGTGTTTTTCTTAATAATAATGAGGTTATAAGCCTGGCTGGAGTTATGGGAGGAAAATCCACTGCTTGCTCAAAAGATACCAAGAAAGTACTTATAGAGTGCGCTTATTTTAATCCCGAATCCATTATTGGAAAGTCTATTCAGTACAATCTTCACTCTGATGCTGCTCACAAATTCGAACGAGGAGTTGATATCAATTCTCATGATATAGTTTTAAGACGCTTTATTAAAATTGTTGAACAACATGTAAAGATTAAGAGCTGTAAGATTGCCTCGTATGATTCAAAAGTAATAAGTAATAAAGAGTTACCTATCAATTTAGATAAAGTAAATGCAATACTAGGAACTACAATTTCCAGTGACGTATTTAAGAATATATTAGAGAAATTAGGGTTTAATATTACTTCTAAAATTGAAGTACCAAGCTATAGATCGGACATAATATCGCAAAATGATTTAGCGGAGGAGATCGCAAGAGTGGTTGGGTACAACAATATACCAAGTCAAACAATTGCAATTCCACGCATTGAAAAAGATAACAATAAAAAGAACCTCGATACCTTGAAAAGTGGCCTAAAGAATAAGGGTTTTTATGAGGTTATTAACTTTCCATTTACCTCTATAGAAAAGGAAAGCTCAATTTCATTAGATAACCCTTTAGATTCAAATAAAAAAAATCTTAGAATTAACTTAAAAGAATCTCTTATAGAAAACCTGCTTTATAACGAAAGACGACAAAAAGATTCTATCAAGCTCTTTGAAATTTCAGATACTTACTGTAAAAATAATGACTTAGAGCAGATTTTAAAGTTAGGAATTATTGCAAGCGGCAGAGCCGGCCACAATTATAATCATTTCTCCAAAAAAATGGACGAAGCTTTTCTTCTTGACGTTTTTAATGGTGTCTTTGGTAATCAAAGCATAGCTATAGAACAAATACCAAGAAATAACTTAGATACTAAGATTAAAAATAATATTTTCTATATAGAAATTGACCTTGATAAATTTCAACCCAAGGAGGCCCATGTTTTAAATGAAGAGCAGGATATGGAATTTAAAAAATATATCCCTATCTCTGAATTCCCATCAAGCAATAGAGACTTTTCTTTCTTGATTTCAGATTACTCCAAGTACGATGAAGTGATAGAGACTATTAATAATATTAAAGGCATGTATTTAAAAGATTCCTTCATTTTTGATTTTTATAAGAATGATAAAAATGAAGAAATTAAAATTGGCGTTAGGATGATTTTTCAGTCAAACAAAAAAACCTTGTCCGATGAAGATATTAAAGACAGTATTTCAAAAATACTTGAACCTATTCTTAACATAAATGGAGTTTCCGTCCCTGGAATGTAAGTTTTTTGCTACTCATAGCAATAGATGTGTAAAATAAAGACTATTAAAATACGAATATTAAATAAATGAAAATTACTAAAATAGCATTACCTCTTATTCTTGTATTTATAGCATCTCAGTCTTTTGCCCAGCAAATTGATCCATCTATTTTATCTCAACTATCTCCTGAACAGATTGAAATGGCTAAAGATGCATATAACTCAAAGAACTCGTCTAATGTTGAGGCTGCTGACATTCCAGTTATCAATGAGAGTCTTAAAGAAAATACCTCAAAAGAAGATTCAAATTTATTAAAAGGTGAAAAATATGGCTACAATTTTTTTTCCTCAACACCAACATCAACTTCTGCAGTTGGGGATTTACCCCTTCCGAATGAATATAAAATATCTTTAAGAGATCAGATTACCGTTATTCTGTCTGGGTCTAAAGAGGCAATATTTAACTTAAATGTTAAGTTAAATGGCACCATTTTATTTCCTGAACTTGGAGCAATTGCTGTAGCTGGTAAGACATTCGGAGAGGTTAAAGAAACTTTATCTGGCCTTATCGAGCAATCGTATATTGGGGTTCAAATAGATGTATCAATTAAGAACCTTAGCGCTAAAAAAATTACTATAGTAGGTGCCGTCAAAGCTCCAGGAACATACCTAGTAAATCCTTTTAGCACTATATCAAGTGCTTTGGCATACTCAGGTGGAATATCTGAAATAGGAACTTTAAGAAGCATTAGACTAATAAGAAGTAATGGAAACACTTTTAATTTTGATCTGTACAAACTTTTAATTAATGGTGATAGATCTGATGATATAACTATTGAAGCAGGCGATGTAATAGTTATAGATCCAGCAGAGCAATTTATAACTCTAACAGGAGAGGTAAGGCGACCAGCTATTTATGAAATAGCCGCAAATGAATCTCTAGAAAGCTTGGTAAAATTTGGTCTAGGTTTTTCTCAATTTGCCAATAAGTCCAACATTGAATTAAGAACTTTAGACATTGAATCATCTTCCGTTCAAAACACGAACGTTAGTAATTTAGGATCAGATTTAGCTAATGTTCTTAGCGTTAATATAAACAAATATGTTAATAAAAATATGGCTAGTGTAAAAGTCAGTGGCGCTATAAAAGAACCAGGGTTTTACTCTCTTAGCGAAAATAAAAATTTGGAAGATCTAATTAATAAACTTGAGTTTATAGACGTCTACCCTTGGTTGGCGGTAATAGAGCAATTCGATGACGAAAACTTACTTAAATCATCAACGCTATTTAATTTAAACGATCCCAATACTTTTCGCTCTATTAAATTATTACCCAATTCTAAAATATTCTTTGCTAATATCGATGCAAGAGATTTCTTAGTCAGTGATATGAGTATGAGTCTAATAAACGACTATGCATTAAAAATAAATCATCAACAAGGGTCCTTTGACCTTCCAGTTTACGGCAGGTTTTCTGTTACATCATTCGTAGATTTGCTTGGTCTGGACATGAGTGATGTGGATGATGATGCAACTTATATTAGTCCTTTAGAGGATATTGTATTAAGAGATAATTATAAAAATATGCAATTTACCGCTGCGAAATATAATACTGTTTCATTCAGATCTCCAGTGAATGATTTAATTTCAGTTACTATTTCTGGAGCAGTTGACTACCCTGGAACATATACCCTTCAAGCAAATAGTACTATCCAAGACCTCTATGGACTAGTTGGTAATTTTAAAAAAGAAGCTTTCCTAGAAGGCATTATATTTACCAGACAAAGCGTCAGAGATCGACAGTTTCTATCTATTCAAAAAAGCAAAGAGGATCTAAATAAAGCGCTTTTGGTTAGCACTCAAAAGGGAAACAATATTGGTGATATTAATATCATCAGAGCACTTTCAGAGACAATAGAGCCTGAAAATCTTGGAAGAATAGCTGGAGATTTCTCCCCTCAATCTCAATCTTCAATGAATACACTATTATTTGATGGAGATGCATTAAGAGTAACTAAAAATCCAAATATTATTAATGTTTTAGGAGAAGTGCTAAACCCTATAGCTTTTGAGTATTCAAAAAAATTAAATGTTAGATCTGCAATTGAAAATGCAGGAGGCTATCAAGATTATGCAGATAAAAGAAAAGTTTATGTGATCAAGGCAAACGGTATTGTTCAAAAAGGTAAAAGAAATATTTTCACTAAAAATATTACGCTTGAGCCTGGAGATACCGTCGTTGTACCTAGAAAGATTATTACTAATTCTCCTGGAATAGCGGCTTTAATTCCTATAACCTCAATTCTTTCAGATCTAGCATTTTCTGCAGCTGCATTAGATAATTTATGATCAAACTAAGAGGTTTTGGATGAGGCAAGCTTCATACCTTTCAAGTATTTTGCTTTGCATTGCATCTGTTAATGTAGCTACCCTTTCTGCAGATAGTTTTGAATATAATTCGTTCAATAATCATGGAGTTATTGGTCTTATAAATATGCCTAGTGCTAGGTTTTATGATGAGGCGTCTCATGGTATAACTCTTTATGACGGAACCCCGGATCAAAAAATAACCATGACTTCCTTTCCTTACGATTGGATGGAAGCCTCCTTTTTTTATACTAATATTCAAGACAGGCCATATTGCGGACAAGCCTTTGATAGTGTTTGCCAGCAGGACTACAAGGATAAAGGTTTTAATTTTAAGTTTAGATTAAAAGAAGAGGGTTTATGGCCAGCAATTGCAATTGGCATCAATGATATTGCAGGAACGGGATTTTATAGCTCAGAATATATAGTCGGAAGCTATGGCATTAATAGAACAGATTTTCATTTTGGGATTGGCTGGGGGGCTTTAAACGGTTCAGATAATAGCTTTAAGAATCCACTGGGATATATTTACGACGGATTTAATCAAAGACCTTCTGGTACTGAAGATAAGGGTGGACAGTTTCAACCAAGTCGTTATTTTTCAGGTAAAACAAGCTCACCCTTTTTTGGCATATCGCATGCAGTTAATAACAATCTACTTTTTAAATTCGAGTATGACTCTACTCTGACACCAGGAAGAGTTGGTTACCAAGTGCCAGAGGAAGATTTTTCATTTGGTTTTGAGTACAAGATTAATAATAATTTTACTATAGGGCTTTCAAGTGAAAGAGGTAATTTCACCTCTTTGAAGTTTATATATAAAAACAACCCTTTAGCTTCAGCTAAAAAATACAAACCAAAAAAAGCATCTCCGAGCGAAGGCGATAATAAATATACCAAACTAATTAAAAATCTTAATGCTAATAGCATCGGAGTTGATAAAATTATCGAAACCCCAGACTTTATTGGACTTGAGCTGACCCAGTTTGCTCATCCTAGTTTAGATATTATAGATCAAATCATAGACTTTTCAGCCTTCGATGCTGGTATTGATAAAGAAATTAAGAAAGAACTAAAAGTTGCTAGTCTCAAAGGAGTATCTGAGTTTGATGAAGAGTCACTAAGAAATGCTGAACTAATTTATCAAAGAGATACATCTCAAAGCTTTAATACCAATACTAGCTTTAAAATTAGACCATTTTTTGGAGCTAGAGAAGGGTTTTTTAAATGGTCGTTATTATTAGAAAATGATAGCGAATATATCATCAGAGATAACTTCTTTTTTACCTCAAATCTTAAGTTTTCCGTATATGATAACTTTGATGATTTAACAATTCCTCCTGTAGATACCTTTCCAGCCCAAGTAAGGTCTGATGTTAAAGATTATCTTCGAAATATTGATGAGGGTATTATTATTGGAAGAGCCCAGTTTGATTATCATGTAACGCCAAAAAAAGACCACCATATTATGATCACTGCTGGCATTTTAGAAGATATGTTTATGGGTTATGGTTTCGAGTATCTTTATTTTAAACAAGATGCTAACTATGGCATAGGTTTTGAAGTTTTTGAGGTTCAAAAAAGAGATTACATGATGAAATTTGGCACACTAGATTATACAAATACAGTGAGCTCAATTAATTACTATTACAGAAATACTAATATAATTCCATTTGATTTAAAAATCTCAACTGGGGAGTATCTTGCAGGCGACAAAGGAACCACTTTTGAGATGTCTAGAAAGTATTTAAATGGCATGGAGTTTGGAGTCTTTGCCTCATTTACAGATGTAACCACTGAGCAATTTGGAGAAGGTACATTTGATAAAGGTATATTCTTTAATATCCCCATTTATGGAAGCCTAATAAACTATACTTGGAAGCCACTCACCAAGGATCCTGGTGCAAAATTAAACAGAAAGCATTCATTGCATGATTTACTAATTAAATTTAAGCCTTATAACTATTAAGTTAAGTCATTAAATAAAATGAATTTATATAAAACATAAAGTTAAGAAAAACTAGTGAATATTTACGAAAATTAAAGTATTATGAATCTTTTAACTAAATTCAAAAATAGAATATATGAAAAACCTAATTCTAAGCATTTTTGCTCTTACCTTTGCTACTTCTATTATTGCAGAAACTACAATACAGAATAAATACAATCTTGATCAAGAAGTTTTAAATAAAATAGAGTCAAGAGTTAATTCAATGAATATTGACGAGCTTACCGAAAGGAAAGCAGATATTGAAGCTCAAATAGAAGAAATTGAAGAAACTAAAAATACAACACAAAGTCCAACTCTATTAAAGGAGCTAACTAACTTATCAGCATTACTTTCAACAGAAAATATATACATAGCTGCACTTTTATTAATCGCAAATAATTTAATTGGTAATCCCGAAGGCAATAGTGTATCGCCAGGTGATAGCATACTTCCAGTCATAACAATCCTTGGAGATAATCCTGTAATAGTGGAGCTTGGTGGATCTTACTCAGATGCTGGTGCTACTGCATCTGATGACAGTGGTTCTGCCACATTAACAACTTCTGGAACTGTTGATACTTCAACTGTTGGAACCTATACAATTACTTATACAGCAACTGATGCATCTGGTAATACTTCAACAGCAACAAGAACAGTAAACGTTGTTGATACGACGAAACCCGTTGTAACCTTAAACGGCGCAGCTACTGTTACTGTTGAGCTAGGTGGAACATATACAGAATTAGGCGCTACTGCAACAGATGCTTCTGGAGCGGTTGCTGTTGTAACTTCTGGAGCAGTTGATACAACTACTGTTGGTTCCTACACAGTTACTTATACATCTACTGATGCTTCAGGTAATGCTGGAACTGCAACTAGAACAGTAAACGTAGTTCCTGAGGATGACGATGGAACAGGCACAGGCACAGGTACAGGAACAGGTACAGGAACAGGTACAGGTACAGGAACAGGTACAGGTACAGGAACAGGTACAGGTACAGGAACAGGAACAGGTACTTAACCATTAATTAAAATGAGCCTTAGTAAAAAAGATATATCAAAAAATATATCTACTAAGGCCAATATCAAAGAATTAATAAGTTCTGATATCTTAGATTTTTTTATATTAAATATTTCAAATAAATCAAAAGAAAATACTATCAAAATATCAAATTTTGGCTCTTTTTTTTATAAAACTTCTCCAGAAAGAATCGGAAGAAATCCTAAGACTAAAAAAGAATATAAGATTAGTGAGAGAAAGAAACTGAATTTTAGAACTTCAAATAAAATTAAAGATTTATTGAATTAGAAATTGTCAGAAGTGCGTGGCTTGTGCAGATAACAACCTCATCACCAGTATAGGCCTCTTCCGAGATGAGCTTCGTAATAAACCAGAAGCATACTTTAATAAATTTTATATCAATTAAAAATACATCCTTATATAATTATTATATGCATACAAAACAATACATTATATTCACTATTCTTTTTTTAATTTCATTAAATCTTTTTTCGGCAGAAGAAGATCATAAAATTAATACAACCTCCGGTATTTCATTCGGGGTAATCAAAAATAATGTCGTTTCTTGGGATGACATCCCCTATGCCAAGCCACCGATCGGAGATTTGCGATGGATGTCACCAAGAGAACTTGTATCAGATTCGATAATTACCCTAAAAGATAATAATTTTTGTGTACAAAGACCCTCTGGCATGGGCGGATCGGAAGGTGACGGCTATTTTTCTGGAACAGAAGATTGTCTTTACCTGGATATAATAGCTCCTAAAAAACCATCCAAAAAAGCACTTCCTGTTATGTTTTGGATTCATGGAGGTGGAAATACATCAGGGCTAAAAGATCTTTATGATTTTTCAACAATGGTTGGGCGTCATGATGTTATTGTTGTGACTATAAATTATAGACTTGGACCATTTGGTTGGTTTACACATCCAGCTATCCAAGATCTACAAAGCGGTATAGATAAAACATCTAATTTTGGAACTTTAGATATTATTGAGGCCTTAAAATGGGTCAAATCTAATATATCTCTATTTGGTGGGGATCCTTCTAATGTCACTATTTTTGGTGAATCTGCAGGTGGGCACAATGTACTTTCTTTATTAGCATCTAAAGAAGCTAAAGGACTATTTCATAAAGCTATTTCTCAATCAGGATATACAACGACAATCCAAGCAGATTTAGCTTTTAAACAAGATAACTACAGCTCCACTTCAAATCATACAAGTTTTAATATTGTGGACAAAGTTTTACAAAAAAATGCAGTAAAGGAAAATCAATCCAGCTTGGGCAAAAAAGAATTAAGAAATATTCTATTAGATTTATCTGCAGAAGACTTTTTTAGCCACTATGCACAAAGACCTTCTTATGAAGACATTCCTCTTCTAACTGCCGATGGAGTCGTTATTCCTGTTATGGGATTGAAAAATGCACTATC
>Ga0209192_10001837_pt1 | contig 16206 bp, 16 predicted proteins | sample ArcticOcean_MG_C_11_FD_187433 | JGI IMG/M metagenome (GOLD analysis project Ga0209192, IMG submission 187433) | Marine microbial communities from western Arctic Ocean - ArcticOcean_MG_CB2_154 (SPAdes) (version 2) | ecosystem: Environmental > Aquatic > Marine > Oceanic | place: Arctic Ocean... | reverse complement strand
CGCCGTTGTTGAATCATTGCCGTTAGGTGCAACATATAGTGTACCACCATAACGTAAGTTAATATTAACAAGGCCAACATTTAATTCATCAGTTGATGCGTCTGTGCCGTTTATAAGATTAGTATAAAGATACTGCCATTGTTTATCTTGACTACCAAGATTGTATGTATCATTTTGGTCTGGTATAATACTTGATGTAATTTCTGATCCAAATGTTACAGTGTCTTGATCAATGTTGTCACCTAGTGTAATACTACCGTCAAACGTAATATTACCCGGTGTATATAAATTGCCAAAAACTTCTAGTCCATTAAATATTTCAGTTGTTGGTCTTGTTGCAGGAAAAACAGTATTGTTAATAATATTGTCTACGACCCAAGTGTTAACTGATAGTCCCCTTATATGTGACAGGAATCCCATAACATCGTTGATATCAATATCGCCATCATTATTAATGTCGCCTCGAGCAAACCCATTAACTACTTCAGTAAAAAATGGATATAACGGATCACTTGTAACACCACTTGATGTTTCTAATAAACCGTTCAGTAACTCATCGTCAGTTGGCATTGGCGCTGGTGCGTTACTACTAAGGTCAATATTTGCGTTTGAATCAATTGTACTGATTATGTTATCGTCAATACGGATAGTACCATTTTCCATAGCAGCCATAACAATAGCTTCACCGGCGTTTAAATTAATGTCACCAAAGCGACTAATTGTTGAATCACTTATTGTATATTCTGGAAGTGTTGTAGTTTGAGAAACTCTAAGATTAGTTGTTTGTGTAGTGCTAACTACTTCTAATTCAAAGTTAGGAGTGGCAGTATTAATGCCAATACGTCCAGTATTAACATCTACTAACAATAATTGTGTTGTGTTTAAATCATTACGAAATGCTAAATTACTACCGTTACGTAATAAGTTATCTTGTAATAATGGACCGGATATTCTACCTACTTGTGCCACTTGTTAATCTCCTTGACACAGTATTTATTGAATTTACTTGTCGAAGTTATGTAGGGCTGTTATTTTAACAGGGTCACCGCCGCCGCCAGCTGACGGTGGGGCAGATGAAAATTCAATATATGTTCCTGGTGTTTTTCCTGATGGGTTTACTGTTAAAACGTAGTTATTACCAGCACCTGCACGTTGCCATACGTTTTCAACATAAACAAATATATTTTGTGCAGCATTTGGTACAGTATAATCTGTATTTGGATCTTGGCTGTCTAATGGTCCAAAGAAAGTTTCTACATCGTCCCCTAGTCCTAGTTCCTGTTGAATAATTCCAGGGTCGTTATTAGGTTCTTTGTACCTAACACTACGCCATTCGCTTTCTGAATATATTTCTAATTCATTAACAGATGTATTATAACGCAAATGACCACTTGTTGGTGTAGTAGGTCTCTGTGCTGTTGTACCTTTAGGCACAAGCATTACATTGTTACTATCAACAATGACTTGATCGTTAACATCGTACTTAACACCTTTACCATAAATGTTTCGTAGGTTTGTATTTTGCGCTTTTAATAATCTCATTTGTTATACTTCCAAATAGCTCACTGTAGCTGATAAATCAGTTGCTCCTGCTCCTGATGTAAGTTGTGTCTCAAAGCTAATCATATCATTGGCTTCTAATACTATACGTTCAGAGTCAAATGTAAATGTTTCGCCTGCAGGTAAAACTAAATCTTTTACAACAGTTGATGCATCTCCAATTGCTCCTGGAGTATTTGCATCTACAGCCTTAACAATATACATCGTAAATGCTGCTTCTCTTGTTGCAGGACTAGCACCGAATGGACTAAAAGTATTACATACAACAATATTAGTAATTGCTTGTGTTTTTCCTGCCGGCACAGTAAGCAAGTTTAGTTGTGCCGTTGTTAGTGTTGATTGTATAATGGCCATGTGTTTTTCCTTAAAATAGCATACCAAATAGTAATGCTCTATTCTTACTTATTATTTCGTCTCTACGACTTTCTTCATTAATGAAGAACAAACCAGTTGCACCTTGTTCAGGCGTTTTGCTATATATCTTAATGCCTTCAACTGGTGCAGATGGATCAAATACAGATCCTTCGTCATCCCCTGGTGTTTTTGTTAATTCAAAAGTATCTTTAACTCTTACAACGCCAGATCCTGGTGCGGAAAGTATAAGATCGTCATTACTGTTGTAAGTAGAAATTTCTGTTCCAAGAATCTGTATATCTGATAGTTCTATACGATTAGAATAAAAGTTAGCAATTTCACTTCCGTCTACAGTAACAGTAATTGTAGTAGGATCAATATTTGAATCAGTTATTGTTTTACCCGATAGTGCTACATAGTTAGCAGCATCGCCGCCGGTAGTAGATTTGTTTATTTGAATTCTATTTGGTGCCGGAATACCAGTTACTGTATGCGAACCGATAAGTCCGTCTATAAGAGCATCACTCGGTGACGATTGAATACCTGTGATTAAAATTGCATCATTTAATGAATAACCGTGTGTTCCTGATGTTTGTATAATAGTACTTGACCCTATTTCGTATATTAATGAAATAGTGTTATTCTTATCGTTAATTGTAATACTAGAATTGTCTTCTTGAATTTTATCAATTTCAACACTGCTAATGCTGTAATCAACTAGATCACGTACAGCTTTTGTGTTAGGTATATTGTCGTCATCTTTAGTTATATTTCCAGTTACCGCGTCTGGAGTAATCTCGCCGCCAACATAGTTCCAAATTCTTTCTTCGTAGTCATTAGTACCAGTAACTGATATAACTCCTGCTATACCTGTAACTGTGACATACAAACTTCCACTTGCAATAATTCCGTCTGTTCTTAATGGTAATACAGTTTCAGATCCTAAGTCGCCTTGTGTAGCTACCCATGATCCTTTTCCAGTATTTCCGCCTAATGCCCATGATATGTTATCATCATAAACCCATCGTGCATTACCAATTGCGTGTCCGCCGCTATCTGAACCTCTACTAACTTCAATACCACTTGAATATGGTCTATCAAGGCTAGATGGTAATCCTGGACCTGGATTACCTTCACTTAATAAAAGTATATTATCAGATATTGTTGATATGGTTGAGCTAATTGTAGTTGTATCGCCTTTAACTTCAAGATCGCCTCTAACTACAACTTTACCCGAGCCATCATATGTAGCACCAGTTGTATCAAGGTATATTGTTCCAGCTTGGGCTACAATTATTCTATAATCGTTGTCGGTGGTTCTTACTATTTTAGCCATCTGTTATCCTGTCAATCATTAATACATTTGCAGTTGAATCATTGTGTATATTCCAATTGTATTTTTGCTCGTTAAAATCTATCATGATTTTATCAACAATTGATGAAATGTAAACAACACTTAAACTTTGCATTACAAAGGCTGATAACGACATTTCATTATCGTTTAGATCCTTTGTAGGCTTATTAACTAGTTCACACACCCCTTGGTTTCCTTCATCATCTTGGACTTTAAATTTATTATCACTGATTTGCTCTAAGACAGAACCAAAAGTTACTGCCTTAGAGCTACCAATTTTTATCGAAACCACAAGATCTTTTAGAAGATTATAAAAATTCCAAAAAACATTTTGTGGTTTATACATTTAAATTAGTCCTTATGCGTCTTCAGTGAAGTCGTCGTCATCAGTTCCGACTAATGTATTTTGGTCGCCTGCTTCTTCAACTTGTGCTGCACCATCTACTAGTGATGTTGCAAAGTTCCATGGAACACTTTTGCCGTCATAGGTATTATTACCTGTTGCACTTGGTGCTGACAAAGTAGCTTTACGTCCAGCAATTTTACTTACTGTGTATGTTTCTTCGTCGTCCATTTTGAATGAAATAGCCATTTCACCTACAGCTAATGCCGCTGGTAATTTACCAGTTGTTAGTGTACAAGTAAATTCACCTGCTGTTTCAATTTCTTCACATACAAATTTCTTAGATGCTTTTTGCTTTACGATATAACCTTCTTTAACTGCTGTGCCGTTATGAAAGTTTACTTTGATCTCAGATCCGCCTGCTGTAGGTGCTCCCATCAATCTTTTATTTAGTGGTCTTCCCATTTTTTTTCTCCTATAAAAAGTAGTCCTATCCGGGTTCTATCCGGTACGCTGTGGGTACAGCATAAGTCCGCCTTGCGGCACACTATTTGACATATGTATTTATCTAAAGGATAAAAAGCCTTAACAAATTAATACTAAGACTTTTATTTTCTTTAGTCAAAAAAATAGGCTCCGAAGAGCCTATTTTAATCTTGCATGTTACACTAAAGCAACTTACTGGAAGCTAACGTTTCCGTCAGTAATTCCAACTTCACCTAAGTAATCAGCTGCGTTACCAAGCGACGAAGCTGTGTTTGACAACTCAACATATCCGTAACGTGTCATGAAACTCACAACTGGTTCGAATGTGTCTGGGTCAAGCACAACGCCTGAGCTCATTAGCGGGATGTATGGGCAATAAAATGCCGCTGCATCTGATTCGCTTGAACCTTTGTAACCAACTAGTACCGCTGTGCTATCAGCCGCATATGAATCAACATATACTTTCATAGCATTGTTCAAAGTACCAACCATCTTAGTGTTAGTTGGAGCTTCAAAAGTACCTTCTGTTGTACGTGCAAACGCTGAAGTTGTAGCAGATTGTAGGATTGTTAACGCGAATGGCGATACAACAGCCCAGTTACCTGCACCACGACGTGTGCGTTGTGCAATCAAGTTAGCAACACGGTTGATTTGAACAGCTAATGCAGCATGCTCGTCACCAACAAATGTAGCTGTACCTGATACAGCAGCTTGGTTATAAGTTTCGTATGTACCTGCTAGGCCACGTAGGCTTGCTAGTACTTCTTGGTCAATTTCAGCTGTAATCTCTTGAGCCAAAGCAGCCATAATTTCTGCTTCAACGTCGATGCCGTGCTGTGACTGAGCGTCTTGTGCAGACTCAAAAGTCCAACGAGCGCTTAGTTTACGAGTTTTAGCTTCAACAGTTTGCTTCAAGATTTGGATGCTTAATTTATTACCAGCTGCGCCTTCTAGCGTAGCTGTTGAATCAGCTCTTCCGTTTGCATTACCTGAATATGCTTCAGCGATTTTGAATGGGCTTAGAGCCTCTTCGCCTGCTGTAGCACCGTTTGCTGTGTCCGAATAACGAACACGTAGTGTGTGGATTTGACCCACAGGACCTGTCATTGGCTGTACACCTACAAGATCGTTTGCGATCACTGTTGGCATAACACGTCTAATGACTGGTAAAATAACTCTGTTAAGAGTTGCAACATTACCGGCAGAAGTAGCACCCGCGGTTGCGGATTCTGACAAATACTTACGAGTATTTTCCAGTGTGCTTTCCATCACAGCTTTTCTTGTGCCTGTTAGGCCTTCGACTAGAGCTGATTTGGTGTCCTGCCAGCGTCCTTCTAATAGTTCTGACATTTTGGTATCTCCTTTATAATCCAGCTAAACGCTTTATATCAACAACATTGTTGTCTGCGTCTTGCTTGGTTGAACTAACGTTAGTTTCTTCTTTATTGCCTGTAATTGATTTTGCCTCTGATAGGACTGCCTTCTTCTTAGCCGGAGTATTGCCGTCAATAACGGATGGTAAGTATTTGTCAAACTGTGCTTGTAAACGTGCAGTTTGTACTGATTCCAGTAAGTCTGTCATAATCTCTTTTTGGTTTGAGCCTAAAGGCGATACCAAATTGTTAATTATTTTTTCTCTTTTAGCTGATTCAACAAGTACTGATTTCTCATTAGTTGCTGTTTCTGCTAAGTTCTTAGCCTTAACGGCTAGTGTTTTTGCTTCCGCAATCTGCTTATCTTTAAGTTTTACAACTTTTAAGAGTTGTGCAGTTTCTGACTTCTCATTGAGATAGCTACCAGCATATTCAGAAGCAAATGCTTCAAATAGCTTGCGGCCAAAGTCATTAGTACGTGCTGCTTCGATATCTTCTTTAAGTTGACTTATCTCTTTAGTAAGAGTTTTGCCAACTGTTTCGGATACTAATGCCGCACTTTTTGCAAGAAAGTCAGATTTGACTGTTGCAAATTTATTTTTAGCTTCTTTTACAAGTTTAACCTTGGTTTCAGCTAGGTCTTTTTTATCTTCATAAAACTCGGATATTTCTGATGCTAGTGATTCTACCACAAATTCTTCAAGTTGTGAAAACTTATCAGCCATAGCTTTTTGATCTTCGTGTAATTCACTAACTTCTTTACCTAGCGTTTCCATTACAAATTTCTGCATTAGTCCTGCGTTTTCACGCTGTGCTACTGCATATTTTGCTTTAGCTTCTGCTAGTTGTTTGCGATCTTCTGCAAACTCTTGAAGTTCTGAAGCAAGACGCTCCTCTAATAGTTTGTCAATTGACTCAACCATTACAGATTTATCATGTTCATATTTTTTAGCAAATTCTTCACGAAGTTCAGCTGTAGCTGAGACACGATTTTCTTTAATCTTGCCTTCCCACGCTTCTTCAATTTCGCGGCGCACCTCTTCAGAAACTACATCGTTTTCAAAAAGTGTTTTAAGTGCATCCAACATATTATGTTCTCCTTTTATTGGAGTCTACTGATTATATTAACCAGAGATTCTTTTAAGTATTTTTGTGCCTTTGGGTCTTCTTTTGTTGCCTGTGCGAGTTCGTATGCCTTCATTCCGCCACGGGCATTCATTAAATGCTCATATACTGGAGTAGGGTATGCACCTGGTGCGCTGGGTTGTGCCACAACGTCCACAGTGATTATTTCAAAGTCGGAAACCTCGCCGCTTCCTTCTAAAACATTTCCTGAACCTCTAGAGCTGACGCCAAGTTTGACGCCAGACTCTAGCATAGTCTTAACTAACTCTCCCATTGGAGTAGGTAGTAGTTTTAATTTACCGTAACCATTTGGGCCATCCATCCAGCAATCGCTGATCATATGGCTTACACGATCTAAGTTAATATTAAGGCCTTCCGGATGATCAACTTCTCCGAGAACACTGTATCCTCCACTAATTTGATCATTGAGAGTTTTGACAGCCCTGCCAATTTCATTCACAGGATATACTCGCTGATTAGCGTTTTTAACACCACCTTGGATCATAATTCCCTTCATATAAAGGTCTTTACCACCGTCGGGTTTGTCCGTTGATTCAAGCGTAATATTTGCTTGATCATATGTCAAATGCTCTCGTAAGTTAAACATCTTTTTTCCTTTTTAGCTAGTAATACTTTTTGTATTTGCAGCTGTTTCGCCTGCGCCTTTTTTCTCTGCGCCATGGCCCTTTGTGCCAGCCATTTTGGTAGCACCTTTAGCACCCGGAGTGTTTACATTTCCTGCATTTTCTTCTTTTGCATTAATGTCTGCTAATCCAGCATGGTTGCCAGATTTTGCTTCACCGCCTGATACTAAGTTTGATGCAGTTCCGCCCATGTCGTTTTTAGCAGCAACAGTTGACTTAGTGTTTGCACCGTTGTCACCCATTTTGCCAAAGTCTTTGTAGTTATCACCACCAACTTTTTCAACATATTCACGCATCTGCTCTGTAGCTGATTTTGGTTCTTTCGTTCCTTCTTCAACTTCATCTTCGTCAGCTTCAAAAGCATATGCTTCTTCTGCTTCTTCATCGTCGTCACCAGCTTCATCGTCTGCTGGAGCGTCCATGTCCATGTCCATGTCCATTGCGTCATCGCCTTCGCCGCCTTCGCCATCTTCGTCTGACATCATTTTGTCAAATTCTGCTTTTAGGTCGTCTAGTGCATCTTCAAGATCCATAACACGGTCTTCTAATTCTTCTTCGCCTTCTTCGCCGCCGTCCATTGCGTCCGGTGCTGGCATTTCAACATCACCCATCATGTCATCGCCTGCGTCTCCGCCCATAGCTGCCATTGGGTCTGCTTCTACTTCAAACTCATCTAGGTTAAAGTCTTCGTCTAATTCTTCGTCATCTGACTCTTCAACTTCTTCGTCATCTGCTTCATCTAGATCTTCGTCATCTGACTCTTCAACTTCTTCATCAGTTGCTTCGTCGACTTCTTCGTCGTCTAGATCGTTTTCTAATAATGATTCGTATATATCACGTGATTTTTCTACTACAATCTCGTGGAATAGTTCTTGAGCACCTTCTTTGTCTTCATTAACAAGACGATCAAGCATTTCTTCAAATTTTTTGATATTTGACATAATTCTCTCCTAATAAATGTAATACCTATGGTAAGGCTGTCATTTGTATTTAGTCAATGGGATAAAAAGGTAGGAGAAACAGGCAAAAATTGCGCCATTTGGCATAGCCCCTAAGATATGTGGTACATTTTTTTAAACTCTTCAATAGTAATGTGCTTTATATTACTAAATTTATTTAGTTCTGCAGGTTTATAATTATCTGTTGCTATTACTCTAATAAAGGTAGTTTTTGGATTTTCTTTAAGAATATTCGATGTTTGTTTAAGCCAATTGCCAAAATATGTTGCGCCGTCAGATGATTTCTTATAATTATTACTATCTGAATATATGTTGTTTACGTGGCGTCCGTCATTTAATCCTTTATAGTCAAACCCTAATATAAAGATTTTATTATAATCGTGTCTAGATGCTAAATGCAATGCTGTTGGACCACTTGACCAACCTTTGCTAGGTTGAAATAGATTTAAATTTTTAATGCTTTTATATGCTTTGTTTGGATTAGTCCAAACATTATGTGTATTCTGATATCCAGTTGATGATATTTCAAGTATCATCTTTACATCAACAGCAACAAGATAGTCTGGATTATATTCTCTGTACAATGCATTACAACCGTATATCATGCCATGTGGCTCTAAAGACGTAATATCAATTGATTCCCTACTAATACCATTGCCTAATACAAATGCGGTTCTAAACAAAGAGATATCTCTTTCTTTAGTTGTGTCAATTGGTTGAGGATTGAAAGGTTTAGCTTGCTGCTTTTCTAATCTGCGTTCGGCTAATAATTGTTGTATCTGTAATTTAGTGTAAAGAGACTTATCTAACTTAGGCATTTACGCCATTGCTTCTGCTTGTGCTGATATTCCGTACATTTGTCTTACAAAGTCAAGTTCATTAGCTTGTTCTTTAGTGTGTACTTCCGCTGCTTTCCTAGTTCGATTAATTTGACGCAATGTTAGTCTAGTTTTTCTTGTGTCGCTTGCATCAACAATAGAATCGTCATACTGAGGATCGTACTGATCGTTCTCAGTAGGCTCAAGTGTTTCTTTGTCGTAATAAAAAAGTTCTCTTAGTATCATGTAAGTATTTATATCGTTTGGTCAGTTGCTGGCGCTCCGCCAATCGCAGCACCTGTTGTTGTGTCAGGTGGCGATGCTTCTGTGCCTACTTCTGGTTCTTCACCATCTAATGATATATCCTCTGCTCCATCTAAATCTGCACTAATGCCTGCACCACTAATGCCTGCGCCACGCATTTCACCCGAAGCATCAGCTTCTGGTGTTGTTATCATTTCATCATTTTCTTCACGCCACATGCGCTCGTTCTCTGCAATCTCTTCTGGGCTCATGCCTAAGAAGCGTTTCATTGCAAAGCGGTTTGATATAAATGGTACTTGTTGTATTTGTCCAAAACTTGGTATACGTGCATTATCAAGTTCTGATTGTCTGTATGCCGCAAAGTTTTGTGGCTCTTGGAATTCAATATCAAACATTGCTGTATCAATATTAACACCAACTTCTAATAAGTAACGTTTAAAGTCTTGATTAAATTGTTCAGTAATTAATCCTTGGAGTCTTTCACAATAATTATTAAATCTTAATTCTTGTATGTATGCTGTACCAACTCTTCCATCTTGGAATGAACTTGCTCCATCATCAGCACCCGTAGGCAAATAGCTGGAAGGTATTCGTAAACCGCGTACGAGCTTATTAGTAAAATATCTAAGGTCATCAATTTCTCCTAGGTTAGTTCCGCCTGGTAATGTTTCAACTTTTGAACCACGCCCTTCTGCTGTTTGTGGGAAAAAGTAATCTTCGTTGATTGACAGCGGATTATATGAACTGTCTACAACATTTTGACCACCCCCTGTCTTAGATGGGATACGTCTTTGATGTATTTCCGTTTTTACACGCTCTACAAATTGCATAGCAAGGTGTGATGGCATGTTGCCCACATCAACATAGAATACTCTGCGCTCTGGAGCACGTTGTACACGATATATAATAATTGCGTCTTCTAATAATTCTTTTTGCTTGTATACTTTAAAAATACTTTCAAGCAAACTATTACCAAAAGGATAATTTTGGTCTAATCCTTCACTTAAACTTAAATGTAAAACATGTTCTGCATCAATTGCTGTTTCACCGTCTTGTATTTCAAATCTCGAACCTGACTGTTGAGGTGCGTTACCAACCATTCCTTGTCCGCCGCCAGTAAAATATCCTGCTCTAGGATTGCCGCCGTGTAAATTGTTATTTGTTTGGAACGGAGTAGTAGCTACACCTTCTTGAAAGTTTAAGTTAAAATCTTTAATGATATATTGCTCAGGCTTCTTGCCTTCACTTTCATTAACAATTATTCTAACTACATTACCTGGATCAACATAGAACCAACGTTTAGTTTCTGGATCTCTAACAAAAAATGCATCACCGTACTTAAATGTATTACGGAAAATACGGAACATACGTGTTTCAAACTGTTGTAGTTTATTCCACTGTTTTAAGTATTGGCCTAAAATTGTTATTTCTGAATTAGTTGCTTTTTTATTAAATCTAAATTTAAAGTTTGTACTATTTTCATCGTTAACTTGTGTACAAAACTCTGCAAGAATGTCTAGCGCCGCATTAACTTCACTATCATGATCCATAGTGTTGTATTGTCCATAGCGCTCAACTCTGTTTGGCGAACCTACATATACATCAGGTAAGTAACTTGAATAGTTTGTTCTTGCTGGTCCTGGTTGCGAAGATGCCCCTCTGCCACTTATCGGACTGTATGATCCATTTGGGTTATTTCCAGTTGGTACTGGTGTGAAATATTTTTTCCAGCTCAATTTATGCGCTCCTCATATAGTCGTTTGTTATACCGCTGAAACCTTTGCGTATTTTATTACTTGTTTCTGCGTGTTGTGTACCAATATTGACTAACTGTTCAAGAGATGGTCTTAAAGACGAGCCCATTGCTTCTTCTAGTGCTGTTTTCAGTGTTTTTGGCAATTGATTCATAAATTCGTTTATTACTGTGTCTGGGCTAGTGTTGTTTTCTTGTGATACAGTTGTTACTACATCTCTTAGTCTACTACTTACTGTATTTAACATACTATCTATTCTTGCGGTACTATTGCTGGCTGTACTAGTAGACGCTCGCGATATTCCTGATACAATGTCTTGTGCAAGTGCGCTTCTTCCGCCCATTGCTGCATTCATAACAATATCTGCCATTTGTGCTGGTGTAGTAACAGCTTCTAACCCGTGTAGTGGTTGCATTGTTTCTTGACCGTAATTATTAAACAGTCTGCCATATGCTTTCATTGATCCAAACATTGCGTCAGGCTGTGCCCCTGGAATTACTCTTGAAAGATCCGCGTTAGTAATGTTGATTTCAGCTTGATCTATTTTCATTACTCTTGCTGTTGCTGACAATTGATCAGCTCTGTCAATTATAGCTTGCATATCATTAACTGCTGCCTGTCGAGATGATGCATCCGGAGCAGTGTTAATATTTCTTGATGCTGTTGCTAAGTCGACAAGTAACTGAGATGCTTCAGTACCAACATCCTGGTCGTTTATTAACGAACTAAGTGTTGCTCGTGTTTGTGCAATTGTTTGTGCTTGTTGAGTACCGGTCATACTTCCTAAGTCTGATAGCATTGCAGAAAGACTATCAACAAAGTTAGCTGAACTTTCAAGCAATCTAGTATTCAACGTAGTAAAGGTTGTACCTAACTTGCTCATTGTTACTGCTAAATTATCATATGCACCGTCGATAGCTGCTTGTTTAGCTGTGTTAACACCTTTTTCTAGATCAATTTGAGCCTTAATATATTTTTGAAACATTCCTGCTGGAGAATTTGGATCTGCATTTGAAGACATTGCACCACTTTGCAAGTCTCTTGTGTTTTGCATTAATTCAGCTCGGGCTTGCTCTAATGATAACGTTCTGCTGCCGCCTTCTTGGCTTGCTACAAAATCTCTGTATCTCTCTGTTTGTGCCATTAAAGCTGATTGTTCAGTTATAACTTGTGCAAGCAATCCACCGGTTGAATTAACTCTATTGTACACAGCTAAGTTCATTACTTCTAAATCACTAACACCTGCAGCTTGTGAGCGGACTACGTCTTGCATTCTTTTAATTTGTGCATCTGTTGATGTAGGATCTTCATATGCAACTCTCAACTGTTCCATTGCATTAGATAAAGGTGATAGTACACCTTGTAACTTACGAGTTTCATCTGTTTGACCAAAGCCTGCTGTGAGCATGTCTGCGTTTAGGTCACCAAGTGTGTCGCCAAACTCAGCTCTGAAGCCGCCCATAAATTGCATATAGTCGTCGCCGCGTTCACCAAGTTGTCTTGCTCGAATTATGTTTTGTCCTTGACGAGCTTCTTTAACCATAGTATCGCTAATTGCATCTCGTTGCTTGCCGGTAAGTTTTGCTAGTTCGTCAACTGTGTCAAGGTATTCGCCCATAGAACGATTTCTTGCATTTTCGTCGAAGCGTTCTCTACTTCTAGCAAGGCCTGAAATTGTAGCATAATTTAGTACTGTTTCATTTAACGCTTCAAAGGAATAACCTAATAGTCTAGCATTTTCTTCTGTTGTTCTACCAAACCGTGTTACGTTTGTTTGCATAGAATCTATTATGCTAGTAAAGCTAACTGCTCCGTCACTTGTGTCCATACCAAACATTGTTAGTGTTTCAGAACTTTCTTTGACTATATTTGATAGTTGACTAAGCGACATTCTTGCATTAAGTGCTGCTTGATCCATAGCTTGGATATTATAACCAAAAGAAGCACCATAATCAGACATTCTTGCAAGAGTTTGAAATCTTGCTTCAAATACTCCAAAGACTTTAGCAAGTTTAGTAAATCCTAAAGCGTTTAATCCATCTGTAACTGATCTTACTTTTAGAAAAGCATTATCGAACATACTATCAGCACGTTTGGCTGCAGCTGAAAGTTCGTCTAGTGTTATACTAGCCTCTTCAGCACTTTTACCTACGTTATTAAGTTGTTCATCGGTTCTATCGCTCATATTCGGTTGAATCCTGTTTTTATAAAAATAAATACTTATACTACTAACATATTTATCATTAGGATGACACATGGACACAAATACTGCAGGTGCTAGTCCTCTAGCAAAATATTCAAGACAACCAAAACTTTATATTAGTTTACCTAGCAAAGGAAACTGGTATAACAAAGCTACTTTACAAAAGGTAGATGAAATTGAAGTCTACAGCATGACAGCTAGTGACGAGATTGCTTTAAAAACTCCAGACGGATTAATTACAGGCAATTCAGTTGTTGAAGTTATAAAAAATTGTATTCCTGATATTAAAGACCCTTGGATGATTCCAATGATAGATTTTGATTATATACTTGCTTCTATTAGATTAGCGTCTTACGGAGAAAACGTTGCTACAGGCGGTACGTGTCCTAAATGCTCAAACGTTGATACATTTGAAATTGCTGTCCAGTCAATTCTCGATCATATTGATAATGTTAAGTTTCAAACAGACGTAGCTGTTAATAACTTCACTGTTCGAATTAGACCATTATACTATAAAGAAACAACTGAAGTTAATAAAATTGCTACAACAGTACAACGAGCAATTATGCAGCAAATTCCAAATATTGAAGACGAGGATGAAAGACAAAAGCACATACAATCGTTGTATGCTATGATAAATCAATCAACACTTGATGCTACATTAAGTGGCATTGTAGAAGTTATTACTCCAGAAGGTGAATCAGAAACAAATCCGATTACTATTAGAGAGTTTATTTCAAACACAGATCCTATTTTTTATAATAGAATACAAGAAGCGTATAAAGAAAACACAAATAACTTAGCAATACCAAAATCAAAAGTTGCATGCGGAGAGTGTGAGCATGAATACGAAGTTAGCACTAACTTGGACCAAGCAAATTTTTTCGGTGGAGGCTAGTTCACACTCCTGACGACAACATCAAGGAGCTAGCCGATGAATATGAAAACGATGTTAAAAGTATTAAGAAAACAGTATACAAACTATGTTGGTATATGAGAGGTGGTGTTAATTCAGACAGCCTAATGTATACTACCGATTTAGGTGATATTGAAGTTCTTAATAAAGTTGTTGAAGAAAATATCGAAGCATCTAAAAAATCCGGAATGCCTTTAATCTAAACCGTAATCTCGTCCACTACTAGTAGAAACACCAGTGTCATTATTACCAGGAGTAGTTGACGGCCCTACTGTTGAACCATTATTGCCATTAGTATTACCATTACCATTAGTATTGCCATTAGTATTACTAGTAGATGTATCAGTACCTGGTTCAGCTAACGCCGTTACTGATGCTGCTGTTGTAGAATCTGTATTAGGATTAGTTAATATTTCGTTTTGTGCATCTCTAATATTATTAAGTTCCGAATTTGCATCTATGCCTGCGCTGTCTGCTACTGAATTTACCATTTGATCCATTCTTTGACCTGCACCAACAAGAACCTCTCCAGGTGTCCAAGGCAAAATACTATCAGCCATTGCTATATCAAGTTCTAACATTTTATAAACTAGCATCTCAAGTAAAGCATCTGCAGCTCCAGTTCTCTTTAGAACTAATTCAACAGCCCATATAGCTGCTGTACCTAATACAAAACTCATTAATGCTGTTACAATACCGCCGACACCTGCGCCAAATATAGCACCGGCTGCGCCTGCTGCTGCTGTAAAGGCAGCTCTAGCATTTCTAAGATACTTAATGAATTTTTTAATTGCGCCCCAAGATTTTCTCAATGCTACGCCAGGTTTTCTTACTACTCTATAACTACCTTTTGTAATTGTCCACGCTGGACCAAATAATGCTGTTGCTATTGCTACAAAATACAAAGACGCAATCGCACCATATGCTACTTCAACCATGTACTCGTATTTTTCTTCGTTAGCTCGCATATGACTAACTAGTTCTTGTTGTGACAAATCATCTTTGCTAGTAGCGCCTGGCTTTGTTGTACTCCAAGCAACTAGTCGACCTGCATTAGCTAATCTATGCCAGCTGGCTAAGACTTCGTCACCAAAGTCTTGACCAATACCATTATCATCATCGCCTTGTGCTTCGCCTGTTCCCCATTCAACGGTTAACCCTAAAGCACCCGCAAGTGACCACATCCACCATTTCTTAACGCCTTGGCGCATCCATCCAAATTGGCCTCCGCGTTGATCTTTAAGTCCACCTACAAACCCTGTACGCTTTGCTCTATTAAGATCATCGTCGTTACCAGCTGCTGGTGCAACAGGCGCTACAGCAGCACCGCTTAATGTTATGCCCATTGGTGTTCTAGTTCTAGGATCTAATAACTTGTCAGGATTTATATAGAATACACTATTTCGTGACCCGCCACGTACTTGAATTTTACCTTCTTGAGCACCAGTACCTATTCCAATTATTTCACCATCTACACCATTGCCACTTCTAGATAACCAGGCAACAGCTCTTCCAATTAGGTCTTCATCAGCTTCAAGTAACAAAGTAGTCAATCGCAAACTAACAAAATGTTCATGTATATCAGATTGTAATTTATCACGAATACTAGTAATACGTAATTGTTCATTTAATTGATTATCACTTAGTGATATTACTTCATTAATTTGCATAGTATAGTCCTTAATAATACAAGTATATTTATATGTTTCGTGTTACACGAAACAAGTTATCGCTAACGCTCAAACTACTTACACTTCGTTTTAATTAAATGATTTATATGTGATATTATTATATTGCATTAATACGTATGTATTAATGTTTTAATTTCATGTAGATTGTTTAGTCAGACGGAACTATTTCTAGTCCCGTCATCTTTTTGGGCAACTTCATGTGAGTCTGCACAGCCAAGACATTGGAAAGAGGTAATTTTTATACACAAGTTCAATGGGCTCTGACCTTTCCCATCCTCCGTCGACATCGCTTTTTACAGCTATCCCCCGCTTCGTTCCTAGTGCTAAAGGGTTTTTATGAACTATGTTGTGTTTTTCGACTG
>Ga0209192_10001832_pt1 | contig 16218 bp, 34 predicted proteins | sample ArcticOcean_MG_C_11_FD_187433 | JGI IMG/M metagenome (GOLD analysis project Ga0209192, IMG submission 187433) | Marine microbial communities from western Arctic Ocean - ArcticOcean_MG_CB2_154 (SPAdes) (version 2) | ecosystem: Environmental > Aquatic > Marine > Oceanic | place: Arctic Ocean... | reverse complement strand
TCTTCAAAGTCCAAAACATAAGCTACTTTTGCAAGTTGCTCAATGTAGGACAATGCGTCAGGTAAGTCATCGTGTACTAGTTTGTTTGGAAATTGAAACAGTTGGTCTAGGAACTCGTTGTTCCAATCACCCTTGTTAAGCGTAACGTAACCGTTCTCAAAGCGACCTTGTAGTGCCCATACGACACGATCTGTCTTCTTCTTGTTACCGTGTGTTAGTTCGTCAACCCTAAAGAAAGTTTGTGTTCTCTTCATTATGTCGCTGAGGTAGGGCATTACCGCTTGGCGTGCAATACCCTTTTCAATACCAACTGCTATGGGTTCGTACTTCTTAACAGCATCAAATATTTTTTTAGCTGTTTCTTTAACGTCCCAACGCCCGTAGATAATCTCTGCTACCCACCAACCCTGCTCGTTGGCTTTAACAATAGCCATAGCAGTAGAGTCAAGGCGAGTGTTTTTAACACCCTTACTCCCATCTTCCTCAAAACCCGCTAAGTCAACTGCAATGTAGAAGTCACCCTCTTTAGGTTCTTTTTCCTCAAATTTTACCCACTCTTCTTTAAACAATTCTCCACCAGCCGCTTCAAAAGAAGCCATAAACTCTTGGCGAAAGCTAAAAGATGACATACTCTTTTTTGCAGCCTCGATTTCTTTTGGATCAAGTAAAGGGTTATCGAAAGAAGTAAAATGAAATGACTTAAATGTCTCATCCTCGTTTTTTAAGCCGTATTGGTATAAGTCATAGAAGTGGTTGCGTCCCATTGGCGTACCAATGAACATAGCTTTCCCCTTCAAGTCAGCTAAAGCAGGGCGTAAGATTTGTTCCCACACCATTGGCTTCATGTCTGCGTATTCGTCAAGTACTAGAAACTTTAAAGAAACACCTCGCATTGTTTCTGGTCGGTCAGCGCCCTTGAGACTAATTGTAGCGCCGTTAATAAGTTTAAGTTGCAAGTTGTTAATGTGACTTCCTGTAATAACAGAGTGTCCCACCTCTAACAAAACTTGCCACATAATATCACGAGCTTGTCCCTGCGTAGGAGCCACATAGAATACATGACCCCTTTCGCTTTGTAGCGCTTCAACTATTAAGCGGTAAGCTGCTAATCTACTTTTACCTGTTCTACGACCTGCCGCCACTACGTGAAATCGTGTATCATCTGCCCACACTGTTTGCTGCCACGGTAAGAGCTCAATTTTTAAATCACTCACTGAATCCCTTTAAGGTATATTGTTTTTTTACCTTCTTTTGTAGCTGTGAGAACTTGGCTATTATTCTCTCCCTCTTCAAACGAACAATGTACCCAGCCGCTGTTAGGCTCTCCCTCTTTGTAGAACTCTAATATTAATTGTTTAAAGATTAAATTATCTTGTATCCAAAGAGCCAGTTGTTTATTGTCTAGCTCCGGCACTTCAAAGTCTGCTGCAAAACCATTACAATGATCGGACTTGGTACTACCTCCTATAGCTTTGTTAAGCTCTGGAGATCGGTAGCCACTACTTACAGTAACAGCCCCATGAGAGTTCCTGACTTTCTGTAAGACCATGTTGCACAGACTAGTGAGGTTGGTGATAACGGCCTCTGAGGGGCTGTTGTCAATACCAAGGCGAGTAGCTGTTTGACTTTTAACAAGCTCAGCCACTGAAAAATTCTTACTTAACTTCATTTAAATTTCTTTTCTAGTACTTTTTCGAGGAGACCCCGGAGTCCATAAATAACCACTACCATACCGATAATGATATACTGATACCACTGAGGCATCTGAGCCATAACACCAAACCCAGCTAAGGCATAACTTTCAAAGCCGGGAATGAAAGCCATTATCATTGGGATTAGAAAGACTACAAGAATAATCTCGTCTTTCCAACTCTTAGACATGTTTTCCATAGCTAGGCGGTCAAGATCGTAATTCTGGTCTTGTGCCGATGCCTGACGGTCAGCGGTGGCTTTGATAGTGGTAATCTCAGCCTCCGTCTTGGCTTGAGCTATTTTCTGTTTATTGTCTAACCAGTTACCGCCTATCTTTACCAATGTTGTTAGTAGTGGTATCATATTGTAGGCTCGAATCCAGTGGTGTTTAAGTCCATAGGTTGTTGAGATAACTCCCTTGTCCTACGGTTGGTTTCCTTCTGATCTTTAAGCGCAAACCCGTAGGCTTCGTCCATTCTTCGTTCTATGTGCGGCTTACCCGGCTTAAACCACATATCAGTAAGAGCTTGTGTTATTTGCCTGTAATCACCTGTTTCAATTATATCTCTTAGCTTTGCAGCGTTGCCATAACCTATTTCTTTTCTGTTATCTCCATAGATGGTATCCATGAAGTAGTTAATCTGGTTCTGGGCGCTGTCTTTGTATGCGTTTAAGCCTAGGTATTTATTATAGTTACCTAACTTACCTTTAGGGTCAAATTGTAATAACCCTTTGGCTGGCGCAGACGCACCACGCTGTTGTTGCTTGTGGTCAAAGGAGTTGCCTGTTTCAACCGCTATGTTAGCCAAGAGAGCTATCTGTGCCGCCTTGGGTAAACCTGTATCCCTAACCAACCGTTCAACATCTTTTTTATTTTTGTTCATAGGGTATATCCTCTGCTTCATTATCTGAGCCAACAATACTGACTGATTCGCCAACACCACTGATGGTAATGTTAACAGAAGGACGAGCGCTGCCCATCTTATCTTTGTCAAAGTAGGACATTGGAAGCATCCTATCAACCAATAGTTTCCACGCTGCTGCTTGGTTTTTATGTTCATCATCTAAGGCGGCATCCAAAATAGCGTCTAACACCTTGCGGCTCTTAGGGCTGTTCATCAAACGAGCTTTAAACTCTTCAATTGCGTTTGCATCCCCTTTAGGTCTTCCTACGGGTTGCTTACGGGCTTCAACTAGTGATGCCTTTGAGGGTCTTCCTCGCTTTGTTGTTTGAGTTTTTAGACTCGCTTGAGGGTTTTCCATAACTGGTTCCTTACTATATAGACCGCTTGAGCTTCTTCCTATATAGGGCTATATAGTTAAACTCAAGCATTCTATATAACTATATAAACTATGAACCTCAAGCAGACTAAATTCAAACCACTTAACGTCATACCCTATATAGTTCACAGTATACCACACTTTTCTCTTTTTGTCAAGTGTTTTCTTCACTATTTTAAGGTTATTTTTAGGGGTCGCTTGAGGGCTAGTCTACTGTTCTGTCGCAATCGTCGCCCTTGACCTCGACAGACGACAATTCCTTTAACCTGTCCCTAGTTAATCTTGGAGGCTTGGTTAATTCCTTTTAGTATCAGCTGCTTAGGTGTTATAGTCTATATAGGAATGATTCGTATTAAAGTCTAAATTACCCCTATTTTGTATCTGGGTGGGTACTACAAAGATAAAGCACCGACGAACCCTCCCCCCGCCCCTGTTTAAATAGTAGCGAAGCGACATCACAGGCTAGCTAGTTGGTAGCGTATCGACACCACAGTCTTGTATAAGACATAAGAGTGAGGGTCTAAGTGGGTGGCTATACAGCCACCACAGCCACCACAGCCACCAACCACCAAGCTATAGAGACACCTACCAACCAAGCTATATAGCCTGTTGTATTTAAATCACAGGGGAAACTACCTAGTAAATAAACCTTGACAGCCATTGAAACCCTGCTATACTTGATACATAGGCAGGCAATCATGCAGGTCTATCTAACCAAGACAAGGTAACACATCATGAAATTCGTTAAAGCATTAGACATTCATTCATTAACTGACAACGAACGCGCAGCCCTCCAAGTTGGGCAGTGGGTATACGCTGGAGATAAGAGCGCAAAGGGTAAGTTTCTAGGGGTTACTAAGGGAGGGTCTGTAGTTGTGGCTTGGCACGGTAGCGCAACACGTAAAGGCAACAAGCCAAACGAATACTATAGGGCGCTGCGTGACTATGCACTAGCACGATAAGTCTTCACAATGACCCTATACACTATGGGGTCATTGATGAGGGTTTATAATAACCTTTTACAGGCAATATTGCCACCTAACCTAGACAAGGTACATCATGCGTAAAATTGAAACTCTAATGCTCTCTACAATCCACCGTAAAGAGTCCAAGTCATTTGCTAACACAACCGTGCAGTACTTGTGCGCGTTAGCCGAACCCATGCACTCACGCATAGAGCACGCCAAAATATTCCTACACGGCCACCATATCGCCACGTACAACTACGGCTCTGCTGTCATGTGCCACAACCCAGTTACTCTGGCGCAATATCCTACGCGCACAACTAAATCACGCCTACGCGCACTGGGTATTAATGTCTATACTAAAAATTGGACAACCTACGTTAACGGTAAGGCGGTATAATATGAGCAAGGTTACAGAATTCGTGGGCTTTGCCTTTATCGTCATTATTGGCGTTATCGGTTTGGCTGTGTATTTTGATGTGTTAGTACAAGGGGTATGAAATGAAACGATACGAAATACAAACAAGCTCATTTTGTGACGGGTTTGTCAACATGTGGTCAGACGACAACGAAGACCCCATTACATGGGCAACATGGGGTGAGGCATACATTGCACTGACTATGCACCTAAGTGATGACAAGTGGCTTGACCCCAACAGCTACAGGGTGGCTGAGGTGGCGGCATGATTAATACTACATACCTAGGGTTTGGTAACCTTAAAGGGCTTAAAGTTGTTTATGAGTATCTAGACAACGATGAGGGTGAAACGTGGTGCGAAGCCCTAGAAATATGGCTTGGCGATCAAAACATGATTGATTATCTAAATGATGAGGTTATTCAGTCGCTTGAACGTCAATGTATTTATATTAGTCAAGGGGGTGAGTAGTGTACTACATACAAATTAGAACAGCGTATGGCTGGCACCGTTATGGTGCAGACAACTACTCCTCTCTGCTAGTGTCTAAGCTAAGAGTGCAGATGCATGTTGATGATGCGGCAGAGACGGGGTTGATACGCACACGGGGTATTTTTAGAATTGTAAAAGTTAAACCAAAGTAAAGCTTTAACCCTTGGGCGTTGATGCGCTCAGGGGCTAGCGTTTTTGCTAGGTTATCGGAGTTATTATGATTTACAAACAATTCAAAATTGGCACATCGTTCAAAACTGTCGAACGTGTTGAGATTATTGAAGGTGGCAAAGTCAAAGGGGCGTTCCTGCGCCGCGTTAAGACTCATTATTTGGTTAACCCTACCACGGGTATCACTCGCACGGTTAAGAGCCAGCACGCGGCTAAGTGGCGCGTTACAAGGGCCATTACACTAGCTAACAAAGCCATGAGCTTAGTCTAAGGGGTTACCATGCTTGATGATCTAATACTAAAAAGCGCGGGCCGCTTTGTCACTGTCACCTTTACCAAGAAGTCAGGGGAAGTTAGAACCTTGACGGGCCGTATGGGTGTCACTAAGCACTTAAAGGGTGGGGTGTCAACGCTTGATGCGGATAAGTTTATAACCATATTCGATGTCGTCAATAAGGGCTACAGGGCTATAAACAGGGAAACCATCAAAAGCGTAACCCTTAACCATGAAACGCATGTTTAACGTGTCTCTAGTGGTGGCGATGGCTTTGTTGCTGTCGCTGTCTCATTATCTAAATTAAAGGCTTATATGCTATCGCACAATTTATCAGTTAAGGGTTATGTAAATGAAGAGTTTGGAGCTGACCCAGCCGTTACCCTTACCATAGCATCAATCATCACCTTAGAGGAGCTAGAAGGTATCTTAGAACCTATTAGAAAGTCATTCAACAACATGGGTGAGAGTCTAAGCTTTGACGTTACGTTCAGGGAGATCGACACATGATAGAATATGACCCAGTAAAGCGCATCAGGGTGCGTGAGTTAAAAGAGGGTGATGAGTTTACATGTATTGAGTTTATAAGGGTACGTGTGACAAAGGTAGGATCAATGGAGGTGCAGTTTAAAAACCTTCACAATCATCAGGACTTTACACGCCATCAGTTTTCAACTTTGCCCATTTCAATAGAAACCATGCCTGAAAGGTTTAAAGATGTACGAGATTAGAACCGTATGGACTAACATGGTGGTCTATCGCACTACCGAGAGGGGTAACGCTACCTATTGGCTGGAAGAGAATAACCAAGAAGGGGTCTTTAAACTTGTAAAGGCGGCTAAATTATGTTAATATTTGCTGGGGCTATTTTGTTTATAATTTTAATGGGGAGTTTAGAATGAGATGCACTTGTTGTAATGTAATTTTAACGCCTTTTGAGTCCACGATGAGGAAAGTTAGCGACAACTCTTTCCTTGACATGTGTGAGGGATGCTTGAGTTATGTGTCCGATGATGTTAAAACATTAACCCGTGAAGACTTGAGGGCAGAGGTTGGCATACATCTTGCTGACTATATAGACATAGATGATAAGAGAGATATACATGATTAACGTGCTTGAGGGGGATACTAAAGAGGATACACTTGAGGACTACATAGAGGCAGCAGCATATTACACAATGCACGATGCTCATGAGTTGATTCAAGCGGTTGGTTTAAGAGAGTTTCTTGTAGCGCTCTATCGTGAGAAACAAGCGCGACAACTTACAATTGACGAACTAGAAGCAATGCAGGTGCTACACGACAACTGGGAGTTGTAATGGCCTTTAAGAAGATACATCAACCATGCCCCGACTGCGGAGGCACTGACCCACTAGCTGTTAACGAGGATGGCAGTACCAAGTGTTTTAACTGCGGGTCTTATAAACGAGGCGTAGAGGCTTCAGAACCCTTTACCCATACCCATGTAGCACCTACCCCAAACAAAGCTGTTGTGGGTCGATTTGATGCCTTTGTAGCGGGTTTCCCAGCTAGGAGGTTAACCACAGCCACCATGCGAAAGTATGCGGTGGAGCAAACGAGTGAGGGTCAGGTGTTATTCCCCTACCACGACAAGGTAGGTAAGTTTGTCGCATTAAAGATAAGGGGTGCAGATAAGACATTCAAAGTTGAGGGCGAGTGGAAGGGTGCTACGCTGTTCGGTCAGGATAAGTTTCCAAAGGGTGGCAAGGTAGTCACGATAACTGAGGGTGAGTTTGATGCGTTAGCTGTTTACCAAATGACTGGTGTGCCATCTGTCAGTATTCGCACGGGTGCTCAAGGTGGGTTATCTGACTGTAAGGCGGCGTTTGAGTGGCTAGACTCGTTTGACAAGGTGGTTATATGCTTTGACAACGATGAGGCTGGTTTGGAGGCAACCAAGAAGGTAGCTGAGTTGATTGGGTCTAAGGCGTGTATGTTTAGGCATATAAACGACTACAAGGATGCGTGCGACTGGCTGCAAAATAAGAGTGAGGCACAGTTTAATAACGCATGGGTGGGTGCTGAGGCTTACAAGCCGGAAGGTATCGTCACTGTTACTGACATCAAGGAGAGGTTACTAGCCCCTCCTGTAGCTGGTGTGCCTTGGTGCTTTGACACACTGACAGAGGTAACCTACGGTAGGCGTAAGGGTGAGTTGTATGCGTTTGGGGCTGGTGTTGGGGTAGGTAAGACTGACGTGTTTACACAGCAGATTGCCTATGACATTGACAAGCTGGGCTTACGGGTCGGTGTTATCTACCTTGAGCAGAATGTGGTAGAGACAAGTCAACGTGTGATGGGTAAGCTGGATAAGAAGCTGTACCATGTGCCTGATATGAACTGGACACGAAAAGAGTACGAAGATAGTGTTGATAGGTTAGAGGCAAGAGACCAGCTATACATGATGGAGCACTTTGGTGCAATGGGATGGCGTAGTATTAAGACTATCATTAAGTTCTTTAAGAAGGCTTATGACATAGACCACATCTACCTTGATCACCTCACTGCACTGTCAGCTAATGAACAGGATGAGAGGCGAGCGCTGGACGGTATCATGGCAGACATGGCTAGTTTGGCACAGGAGCTTGGTATTATCATTCACTTTATCTCGCACCTGACAACACCTGAAGGTAGCGCCCACGAAGAAGGTGGTCGTGTGTTAGAGAAGCACTTTACTGGGTCACGAGCGATTGCAAGGTGGAGCCACTATATGTTTGGGTTGGAGCGCAACAAACAGCACACCGACCCAGTTAAGCGCCAAACAACCACGTTTCGTGTGTTAAAAGATAGGTTTACCGGACGTGCAACTGGGGTTAAATTCGGCTTGCAATACAATCAAAAGAATGGTATACTGACCGAATCAGTAGACCTTATGGAGGATGACAACATATGACAACAGAAGAGATAACCACTCGCATTGACGAGTTTGTAAAGATGATGGATGACTTAGTGCTTCCATACCCACCCTTGGACTTGTTTGCTGCCTTGGACACCTTAGAAGAGTTGGCTACAGGGATAAAGAAGGGTGAGATAACCGCCACATGGGAAGGCGAGGTATGACTAAACAACTGCGAGACTTGAGCGCTATAGGGGATAACAAGTTGGACTGGCATATGTGCAGGCAGGGTGTTATAATTGACAAGCAGGTACTCATTGCAAAGTCTAAAAGTAGATGGAAGAAGTTAGGCGATCTCGACTGGCATTCCTACTACGGCTTAGATGCCTTGTGTAAAGCCATTATTAACAACTCATTGGAACAGTATGCAGACGAGCAAGACTTTAAGAACAGTAGGAAGATACTTGCAACAGTGGTAAATAACTCACGAACGAGGGTGACACATGAATGAAGAAACGATTAAGGGTGACTGCTCAGTGTCACTGATACGAGACAATGAAGACGGTAGTTCAGACTACCAATGCAACTTTCCACCAGAGGCGTTAGAGGCACTGTTAAGACTGGGCATATTAACAGCTATAAAGGCGGGGATTGAGGAAGCTAGACACCTAAAGCCTGACACATGAACCCCGAAGCTTGTTATAGGGCCGCAGAACCAGACTTAGTGTGGGTTCAAATAGAATGTGTAGAGGATGTTATTTTCTTATATGACAAAGCACCCATTGTGCTTAACTGGTTGACTTATTTTACTTAAAGGATTGTTATGACTTATGAAGAGTTCTCAGCGGTATATGATTCGTATGGCAAGAAACAAACAGAGCTAGAAGCATGTGTTAAAGAGTTCTTTGAGGAGTACTTAAATTACGCAGAGGAGAGTGATAGTGGTAAGATGTTCCACCCCATTACTGTTAGTTGCTGTAGGGCAATGATGACAGAACCGCTTAACAACTTGTTGGCTAGGATGGCTGAGTTGTCAGGTGCTAAACCAAAGGAGAATTATGACTAAAGATATAACAGAAACACTAGGCCAACGTGAAGGGCGCTATGGCGAGTATGTACACGTAGCGGCAACAGCACAAGAGCTAAAAGACATATTGCGCCGTGGGCATAGTTGGGGTATAATGGAGGCGTACATGCAAGAGAGCTTGGACTTGATAGCCAACAAACTGGCACGTATTGTTAACGGTGACCCCTTCTATGATGACAGTTGGCATGACGTAGCTGGGTATGCTAAACTAGTGGAGATTGAATTAGCTAAAGGGAAGTAATGCCTACTTTGCGAAGGCTGATAAAACTGAGTTGGGTACGGTGGTTAGAGATAATCACCTGCCTACATATTATTGGCAACACATGGAGACAGTGGTGAAAAAGGATTTAACAAAGGAAAATAATGCTAGTCGATGACTACAATACACTTATATGCCCCTCCTGTGGAGAAGGCTTTTTACATCAAATTAAAGTAGATGTGTTTGAACGAGATGAGGACGCTCAAGAAGTCTTACATGTACAAGTGGGTGAAGCAAAGATTGTTAAATCAGTAGTTGTTAACAACGATATGTCTACAAACCCTAGCTTACGGCGACAAGGCTTAACTATTTCTTTTAGCTGTGAGACGTGCGAGGCATCCCCTAAGTTAGATTTTGCACAACACAAAGGCTCAACACTTGTTAGTTGGAGGGAATATATGTGAATTTAGTCCTCGACATCGAGACAGATAGCAAGCAATCTAAGATTTGGATGTGCTACACACATAACAGCGAGACAGGTGAATATATATGTCACAGAGAACCAGCTACACTCATACCCTTAATAAACAAAGCCGACAGGCTGATAGGGCACAACTTGATAGGCTTCGATGCGCCAGTGCTCAACAGACTCTGGGGGACGAAGATTGGCTTGAAGAAAGTGAGAGATACCTTGATAATGTCAAGGCTACTCAATCCCTCTATCGAAAACGGGCACAGTTTAGCAGCGTGGGGCAAGAGGCTGGGGAATAACAAGGTTGAGTACACCCGTATCTGGCACTGGATGAAGGGTTTGCAGTTTGATAAGGATAGTGTCGTTGCTTATGATTACCCTATGGAGAACCTTAACAAGTTTTATTGTAAGCAGGACGTGGCGGTGACAGTTGAGTTGTACAAGTATCTGGATGAGCAGTTAGCAGAGTGGGGTGAGAGTGTGCAGCTTGAGCATGATGTTGCTGCTATCCTCCACAAACAAGAAAGGCATGGGTTTAAATTCGATGAGAATAAAGGTAGGGTATTACTGGCACAGCTTTCAAGTGAAGTTGCTGATATTGAAGGTGAATTGCAAGCTACGTTTCCACCAATTGTTGAAGAGAGGATAAGTGAGAAGACGGGTAAAACGTTAAAGGATAGGGTAACCCCGTTTAACCCCGGCAGCAGACAGCAGATAGCTGAGAGGCTTGCTACTCTTGGTGTTAAGTTTACGCAGGAGACTGAGAAAGGCAGTACAATTATTAACGAGAAGGTGCTTGAGGGCATAGAGTTACCAGAGGCTAAACTAATAGCTAGGTTCCTTATGTTACAGAAGCGTATCTCGCAGGTTAGTAGCTGGTTTGAGGCGGTTCAAGCGGATGGTAGGGTGCACGGTAGGGTGATAACCAACGGTGCTGTGACAGGGCGTATGACGCACCACAGCCCTAACATGGCGCAAGTACCCTCAAGCGCGTCTGAATACGGGTCTGAATGTAGGGAGTTGTGGACTGTGGAGGCTGGAAACAAGCTGGTGGGTGCAGATGCTAGTGGGTTGGAGCTACGGATGTTAGCCCATTACATGCAGGATTTGCGTTACATCAAGACAGTTTGTGAGGGTAAGCAGGAGGATGAGACAGATGTGCATACAATGAACATGAAGGCGGCTGGGCTTACAAGTCGTAATCAAGCCAAGACATTCATTTATGCATTCCTGTATGGTGCTGGGCCGGGTAAGATTGGGTCTATTATTGGTGGTTCCTCTGCGGATGGACACAAACTTATGACTCGCTTCTTACGTAATACACCAGCTCTTGAGTATTTAAAGGATGAGGTCGTAATACCTGCGTCAAAGAAGGGATGGGTCAGAGGTTTAGATGGTCGTCATATTATGGTACGGTCAGAACATGCTGCCCTAAACACTTTGTTACAGGGTGCAGGTGCAATAGTTATGAAAAAAGCTTTGGTTATATTGCACGAAAGGTTAAAACGTGGTATAATAAACGCTTCATACTGTGCGAATGTACACGATGAATTGCAGATGGAAGCCCCGCAAGAGGAAGCAGAGCGTGTTGGTAAGATGGCAGTACAGGCAATTGAGGATGCAGGTAAGCACTTCAATCTGCGCTGCCCTTTAACAGGAGAATATAATGTAGGAAACAACTGGAAGGATACCCATTGATAGAAAACACAGATTTGGAAACTGTATTGGATGGTGCTGATAGTATCATTATCATTACAGAGAAGGAGGGCGTGGTTCGCCTTACCTTTAACCATGAGATGGATGAGATGGAGGTGCTGGACATACTAGCACTTGTAACATCAGAATTTTACGAAATTGCCGAAGAAGGCAAACCAACGGAACACTAAGGATTATTATGACAGATGCAGTAAAAGTTAAAGCGGACATCATGTGGGCATACTTGGACAAAGTTAACGACATGAGCGGTAAGTTTCAGGTTGACTTGTGTAACTTATCAGAGAAAGCGTCTGAGGCGCTACAAGACCTTGGCTTAGAGGTTAAGTTTAAAGAAGGCAAGGGTAAGTATATTACTTGCAAGAGCACTCGTCCTATCCACGCTTATGATGACGGTGGTTCTCAGATTGGGGGAACAGTTGGTAATGGGTCGAAGGGTGTCGCACTTGTTGGTTCATACTCATGGGCATACCAGAAGAAGCAGGGAACCTCTCCAGCCCTCAAGCGACTCGTCATTACAGATATGTTGGAGTATCTTGGCGCACCAGTGGGTGATCTTGTCTCTGAAGACGATTTACTGTAAATGATAGCGCTGATCGATAGTGATATTCTTTGCTACCGAGTAGGCGCTGTTACTGAAGAAGAAAACGAGAGCACAGCTATCGAGATGATGGCTGTGTATCTTGAGGATATGTTAATGTTTGATCTGTTAGACTGCGAGGAGCACGAGTTATTCCTCACTGGTAAACAGAACTTTCGATATGACATAGCAGTAACAGCACCCTATAAGGGCAACAGGAAGGACAAAGCGAAGCCAAAGCACCTTCCTATCCTACGGGAATACTTACAGAAGGCATGGGGAGCTACAGTTAGTGAGGATCAAGAAGCTGATGATGATGTCGCCATACGAGCAACAGAGCTAGATGGCGAAGGACTCATCGTATCAATTGACAAAGATTTTTTACAGGTTCCGGGATGGCACTACAACTTTGTGAAGAAGGTGAAGAAGGAAGTAACACCAGAGGAAGGGGTGCGGTTCTTTTACAAGCAGATATTGATGGGGGACTCAGCGGACAACATCAAGGGAATGCATCGTGTGGGCGAGGTAACTGCGACAAAGATGCTTGCCAAGTTAACTACGGAGAAAGAGTTTTATGCGTGTTGCTTGGAGGCAATGGGTGCAGAACGTGTATTGGAAAACGGTAGGTTATTGTGGCTACGCCGCTCAGCAAATCAAATGTGGGAACCACCTAATGAAAAAGAATGAATTTAAGTTAGCAGGAATGCAGTGGAAGGTTATCGATACTGATATGCCTGATTTAGGGTGCTCTCTTCCTGATACTTGTACTATTCTTTTAAGTAGTAAGCTAAAAGACCAAGAGCGAGATGTAACCCTGTTACATGAAGTTGTTCATGCTATCCTCTTTACAATGGGTGAACGTGAACATGATGAGCGATTCGTAGAGGGGTTTGCACAGTTGTTATACCAGTATGAGCAACAGAGAGTATAACAACGGCGAGTGGACTGAGGCGAGGTTTCGAGCGTTTATAATCTCTGCCCTGCGTGCCTACATGAAGCGCTTCCCACCTAAGTGGAAGGCTTTAAAAGAAGCATCGATAGGCAGGGCTATTAACAAGAGGTCGGGACGGTTGGCTGAGCATTACGAGTGTGCTGGTTGCAAGGATACCTTTGTTGCGAGGGATGTACAAGTGGATCATATTGAACCCGTTGTATCCCCTCAGGAGGGCTTCCAAGACTGGTGGACATATATGAACAGGCTCTACTGTGAAGCTGAGAACTTGCAGGTGTTGTGTAAACCATGCCACAAGGATAAGACAAACGTAGAGCGTAAAGAAAGGTTTAAGAAATGAAAGTTAGTTTGGTGTGGGTTACCCCCGATGCAGAGGAAAAGGTAGCGTACATGGCTCGTGTGTCGAATCCGGGTAATCAGGATAACAAGGAGACAGCGCCTAAGCTGCTACGTTACCTGATGAAGAACAAGCATTGGTCACCCTTCGAGATGGTTAACATCTGTATGGAGATTGAGTGTACACGAGACATTGGACGACAGATTCTAAGGCATAGGTCGTTCAGCTTTCAAGAGTTTAGTCAAAGGTATGCTGAGGCTTTAGACATGACCTCAAGCGAGGTTAGGTTACAAGATGAAAAGAACCGACAGAACTCTTTACCTACTGAAGATAAAGAGCTACAACGGTGGTGGGATGAGATGCAACTTAGTCTTATAGCGCAAGCTAGAGGGGTCTACGGCGCTGCTCTGAACAATGGGATAGCCAAGGAGGTAGCCCGTAAGATTTTACCAGAGGGTTTGACAATGAGTCGTATGTATATGAATGGGACGCTACGCAGTTGGATGCATTATGTTGACATCCGGTGTGACGAAGCAACCCAGAAGGAGCATAGAGACATTGCAGATAAATGTAAAGCAATTTTAACTACACACTTTCCTAGTCTATATGGAGAAACAAATGGCAAATAAACAGTATTACCACTTTAAGAAAGAGCAAACAGAAGCTAACGTGTCGTCCAAAGCAGAGCATCTATACATATGTGAAGAAGATGCACGTTGGGATGATGTGATTCGACAGTTTGCTGCCTTCCTAGACTCCTGCGGATATGTAGGGGTGTATGAAAAAGTAGATGTAATGCTTGAGAAAGTATGGGAGGATTGATGAAAATACTAGTAATACCAGACTGTCAGGTTAAACCGGGAATACCGACAGAACATCTTGAGTGGGCAGGTAAAGCCATCTGTGATTATCGACCTGACGTTGTGGTTAACATAGGAGACTTTGCTGATATGCCGTCCCTATCAACACACGATAAGATTGGTAGTAAGTATTTTGAAGGTAAACGTTACAAGGATGACATTGCGTATGCGAAGATTGGTATGGCAAAGATGCTTAAACCTTTACGAGACCTTCAAAGAGTACAGAAGGAGACAAAGCATAAGGTATATAAACCGAGGATGATTCTAACAATGGGAAACCATGAACATAGAATCAATAGGGCAGTTAACAATAATCCTATGTTAGAGGGAGTTATCTCGACTGCCGACTTAGATTATGAAAAAGATTGGGAAGTATATGAATTTCTTAAACCTATTTTTATTAATGGTGTTGGTTTCAACCACTACTGGCCTGTTGGTGTTATGGGGCGACCTGCTAGTACTGCTAGTGTTATCGTTAATAAGCTTCACATGTCTTGTATTGCAGGGCATCAACAAGGCAAGCAAGTGGCTTATGGCAAGAGGGCAGACGGAACCGCCATCTGTGGTATAATAGCTGGAAGCTTCTACCTACATGATGAGGATTACATGGATCAACTAAGTAACAAACATTGGCGTGGCCTAGTCATGTTAAATGAAGTGGAAGATGGGGCGTTCGATGAGATGTTTCTGTCGATGAACTACCTACAGAAAAAATATGCTGACCCTGCTTGATATTTGTGATAAACTAGAGCGCTTAGACGAGGTAACAGTGTTGGAACTACTTGACATACGTAGTGCTGACATTGTTGCCAAGTTTATGGATGCTATTGAAGAACGTGCCGATTACCTAGAGGAAATATTGGATGACAATTGAGATGAACAACAAGGAAAAAATGACAACAGATAACCTACCCAGCCTACGTGCACAAGTTATTACACGCCGCACCTACAACCGTCCATTAGAAGAGGGAGGCTTTGAGAGTTGGGAACAGACAGTAGATCGTGTTATAGGTCATCAAGCGTGGCTATGGAATCGTGCAGAAGCAGCCCCTGTTGCCTTAAATAGTGAGCTTGCTGAGCTACGCACCCTGATGCTAGAACGTAAGGTGCTGACATCAGGTCGTACACTGTGGCTAGGAGGCACTGAGGTAGCTAAGAAGCGTGAGGCAAGTCAGTTTAACTGTAGCTTTACCAACATTGAGACGGTCATGGACTGCGTGGATGCTCTATGGCTGCTGTTGCAAGGCTGTGGTGTGGGTTTCCGACCTATTGTTGGCCAGTTAACGGGATACCAGAAACCAATCCCTAAGCTGACCGTTAAACGTAGCGAGAGGACTAACAAAGGCGGTGTGGCACATAACGAGGAGACCTTTGATGCAGCAACAGGAGTGTGGACAATTAAAGTTGGAGACAGCGCAGAAGCTTGGGCAAAGAGTATTGGTAAGTTGGTTGCCCATAAGTTTCCCGCCACTGAACTTGTACTCGATTTCACCGAGATACGTCCGGCTGGAGACCGACTTGCAGGATACGGCTGGATAAGCTCAGGCGATGAATCCTTATGTAAGGCATACACAGCTATCCATAAGTTGCTTAATCGCCGCTCAGGGTCTCTGCTGACCCGTATGAACATCCTAGACTTAGTTAACTGGATGGGTACTGTGTTGTCATCGCGCCGTAGTGCTGAGATTGCGTTGTTTACGTTTGGTGAAGATGAGTGGGAACAGTTTGCTGTTGCTAAGAAGGACTTCTGGATTGCTAACGAGCAACGTGCTCAGTCTAACAACTCGCTGGTGTTTAACACTAAGCCGTTGAAGTCAGAGCTTGAGAAGATATTTGGTTTGATGGTGGCCTCTGGTGGTTCAGAGCCGGG
>Ga0209192_10001828_pt1 | contig 16232 bp, 14 predicted proteins | sample ArcticOcean_MG_C_11_FD_187433 | JGI IMG/M metagenome (GOLD analysis project Ga0209192, IMG submission 187433) | Marine microbial communities from western Arctic Ocean - ArcticOcean_MG_CB2_154 (SPAdes) (version 2) | ecosystem: Environmental > Aquatic > Marine > Oceanic | place: Arctic Ocean... | reverse complement strand
GAAAGCTGAATCATTCACCTTAACCTCATAGATTAAGCCTAATTCATAAATATCCACGGGGATCTCTGGGTCAAATATTGTTTTTAACACATCCACTACGCGTGATTCTATATCTTTTTTATCTAAACTCATTTTTTAGAATATGCTAACGCATACATTTTCATTTGTTTAATCATTGATACTAAGCCATTACTTCTATTCGGAGATAAATGCTCCTTTAACCCTACGGCATCCACAAACTTCATGTCTGTCTTTAAAATTTCTTCTGCACTACTCCCGCTCAATGCTCTAACCATTAATGCTACCAACCCTTTTGTAATTATGGCGTCACTATCTGCTTGAAAAAAAATTAATCCCCCTTTCTCTAATGAAGTTAACCAAACCTGGCTTTGACAACCTCTGATTAAATTCTCTTCCTTTTTGTTTTCTAAAGGAAAACCCTCCAACTCCTTTCCTAAGTCTATGATGTACTCGTACTTATCCATCCAGTCATCGAACATCTCGAACTCAGATATAATATCCTCTTCTCTATCTTTTAAGCTATCATTCATCATGTAGTATGCAAAGGTATTTCATTTCAAGCCCTCTAGAATTCTAAAATCATCAATCTTTTCTAAAACCTTTCTAATCCAGATAACTCTATTCTGCTGAAACTTGTGAAAACACTGTCTAGAAATGACATCCTCGAAATGATGACCCTTAATTCAGAATCATTATTAATCAATGCTCATGCCGACATGAGAGGAAATAATAAGCTGAGCGCTACCACTTCAAGAAGAAGAGCTGCTGATAGAATAACTATCAACTGGGCTGATGAAGGTCAATTAGCTGGTAATTGTTAAAATAGAACCCCCATTCATCGAATGATTGTCAGTTAAATCGAAAAGCCTTATTTAACTTTAAAAATAAGAGAAAAACAACGCAGAGAGTTAGAAAACTCTCTGCAGCGTGTTTTTAAGCTTTACTAAGTTTCACCATATTAGACATTCCCATTTCTGCTATAGGCATGCTGGCAATGTTTATGATAAAATCATCCTCTTGTATCATATCCCATTTCTTAAGTATGTACTTGATATCAGCAATAGTATGATCCGTACTAACCATTTTATTGTAATAAAATGCTCTTACACCCCAAACTAAGCTCATTAGGGTAAGAATTTTTCTATTGCCAGTAAAGACAAATATATCTGAATTTGGACGTTGCGAAGCAACTTTTATTCCTGTATAACCACTATGAGACATCGTGATTATAGCTTGAGCTCCTACTCTTTGACCTAGCCTAACCGCATTATAACATACAGAATCTGTAATAAACCTTGCCTCTGCACTTTTAACGGGAGCTTCTTCATGATTATAAATAGAATCATGGGTTTCTGCCTGAACGACAATACTATTCATGGCCTCAATTACTAAGTGCGGATGTTTCCCCACACTAGTTTCTCCACTTAACATAACGGCATCAGCCCCATCCATAACGGCATTAGCAACATCATTCACTTCTGCTCTAGTTGGAGTGATGTTGTCTATCATGCTTTCCATCATTTGTGTAGCTACAATACAGGGTTTAGCACTCTTGATACATTTCTTTGCTAACATTTTCTGGACCAATGGAACGTTCTGCATAGGAATCTCCACCCCTAAGTCACCCCTAGCAACCATAATAGCGTCTGTCGCCTTAATAATAGCGTCTATATCCGCAACGGCTTCAGGCTTTTCTATTTTAGCCACTATTCTTGCGTGTTTAGATTGTGATTCTATAATCTTCCTTAATTCCTTTATATCAGCAGAATTTCTAACAAATGATAAACCTACCCAATCGACATCTTGACTTAATGCATAATCTAAATCCTTAAGGTCCTTAGGAGTTAAGCAAGGAAGAGAAATAGCAGTATTAGGCAAGTTTATACCTTTTCTAGAGGTTAATAATCCTCCATGGCTGATTTTCGCTTTTACTAAATCTTTCCCGTTAGTAGACTCTACTTCCAAATGAATTTTTCCATCATCTAGTAAGATTTTTTCTCCTTTTTTCACATCCTGAGCGAAACTCTGATAATTCGTACTGAACCTCTTCGCTGTTCCCTCAACATTATTAGTGCTTATCTCGACAACGTCACCTGTTTTTAGCAAAGCCCCCTCTCCTGCCATTATATCTGTCCTAATTTTAGGGCCTTGTAAGTCAGCAAGAATAGCGGTATGGATATTGAGTTTAACGTCTAAATCTCTTATTATTTGTATGACTTTCCCATAATTCTCATGTTCTCCATGAGAAAAGTTCAATCTAGCCACATTCATACCAGCCTTCATCATTCTTTCCAACTCTTCAGCACTAGAGGACGCTGGTCCTAGAGTAGCTACTATTTTCGTCTTTTTCATTCTAATCATATATTAGTGCCTGTCTGGATTTTAACTTTAATACCTCCAGGCTATAAACTGCTTGTACTTCCTTTAATCTTCTCAATTTCGAAATAATCTCTGCCTCAGAATACGGGCTGTCATCATCGTAAATTTTAATTACAAAGTCTACAGTAGATATTTCTGGCAACAATCTGCTGTTTAGGTTTTTATTACACAGCAAGCTAAAATAAAACCCTGACTCGTTTGAGATATATTTTCTGAATTGAACACTTCTTTTCTTCACATTAATAGTATGGCCCTCTACCAACTTCAGGTTAGCGCTCAACATATTATTAATCGCCCAACAAAGCGTATGAACTTTTTGGTTCGAGCTAATAGCAATCAACTGAAAATTATAGTCTATTTCTACCTCTAAGTTGAGAATTGCCAATTTTATGTTTCTATTTTTAAATATTCAAAAGCCTGCTTTGCTGCTAACTTTTGAGCCTTCTTCTTTGAGTAAGCTGTTGCTGTAGCACAAACTTCTCCTGAAATTCGAACCTCTACTTCATATTCATTACGTCCATCGAGATTAAACTCGTTAACAGTCCGAAATTTAACTTCTTTTTTTGTTCTTTGACACCACTCGTGTAATAAGCTTTTATAATCCTTTTGTTCTTCAAGAACTAAACTTAAGTTTATGTATGCAAACATTTTTAATGTCGCACGTTCGGTTTTGATATAACCGAGATCAAGAAACAGAGCTCCAATCAGCGCTTCTAGAGCATTTCCAAGAAGAGAGGTGTCCTCTGTGTTGAAATTAATAGAATACTGTAGAAATTTTTCCAAACCAATTTTTCCAGCTAGTCGATTTAAGGTTCTCCTATTTACAACTTTAGCCTTCTCTTTAGTCAGCTCCCCTTCCGATAAATCTGGGAATTCTGTATATAAATAATCCGCGATAATAGCGTCTAAAATAGCATCCCCAAGAAACTCTAACCTCTCATTACTTTGGTTTAAGTCATTTCTCTTTTGAATTACCGAACTATGTGTAAGTGCAAGTCTATAAAGACTCAAGTTTTTCACACCAAACCCAAATAAATTCTTTAAAAATGACCTGAGCTGGGCATCTTCTTTAGATTGTTTGCTAAAGCGTAAAAACAATCGAATTATATCTTTTTAAAGATCGCAGAAGTGTTATGTCCTCCAAAACCAAACGTATTCGTTAAGGCGGCGTTTACCACTCTTTTCTGAGCTTTATTTAGAGTTAAATTTAGCTTGTTATCTAAATTTTCATCTTCTACAACGTGATTAATTGTTGGAGGAATGATTTGGTGTTCTAATGCTTTTATACAAGCTATGGACTCTATAGCACCTGCAGCTCCAAGCAAGTGGCCCGTCATAGATTTTGTAGACGAGATATTAAGCTTATAGGCATGCTCCCCAAAAACTTTCACTATTGCCTTGGTTTCTGCAATATCTCCTAAAGGCGTGCTAGTTCCATGAACGTTTACATAATCAATATCACTTGGCTTCATGTATGCGTCCTCTAAGCAAGAGTTCATAACGTTTATAGCCCCTATTCCTTCCGGATGTGGCGCTGTTATATGATAAGCATCTGCGCTTAACCCTCCTCCAGCAAGTTCGCAGTATATCTTTGCTCCACGAGCTTTAGCGTGCTCATACTCCTCAAGAATTATTGCTCCTGCTCCTTCTCCAAGTACAAATCCGTCTCTAGTAGCGTCAAAAGGTCTAGAAGCAGTAGCATAGTTTTCGTTATTGGTAGATAACGCATGAAGCGCATTAAACCCCCCTACTCCTGCCTCATTTACTGCAGCCTCACTTCCTCCAGCTACCATAGCGTTGGCTTTACCTAGACGAATGTAATTGAATGAGTCTATTAGAGCATTAGTAGCACTGGCACATGCCGAAACGGTAGTGAAATTAGGGCCTCTAAATCCATATTTAATCGAAATGTGGCCACTAGCAATATCAGCAATCATTTTTGGAATGAAAAAAGGATTGAATCTAGGTGTACCATCTCCATGAGCGAAATTCATGCACTCATCTTGAAAGGTTTTTAACCCTCCTATGCCTGACCCCCATATTACTCCAATGCGATTCTTATCCAGATCTTCCGAATCTAACCCTGAATCTGCTATAGCCTCGGCCACGGAGACCATGGCGTATTGAGCAAAAGGATCCAGTTTGCGTGCCTCCTTTCTATCGAAGTGATCAAGAGGGTCATACCCTTTCAATTCACACGCAAACTGGGTCTTAAATTTTCCGGCATCAAAGTGAGTTATAGGAGCTGCTCCGCTCACACCATTTACCAAATTGTCCCAGTACTCGTTTACCGAGTTTCCAATTGGTGTTAAAGCGCCAAGACCTGTTACTACGACTCTCTTTAATTCCATGAATTATTTTACATTATTCGTTATATAATCAACCGCTTGGCCCACTGTACCAATCTTTTCAGCTTGATCATCAGGAATAGCAATGTTAAATTCCTTTTCGAATTCCATTATTAATTCTACAGTGTCTAGAGAATCTGCCCCTAAATCATTTGTAAAACTTGCTTCATTTGTTACTTCAGCTTCGTCTACGCCTAACTTATCGACGATGATTGCTGTTACTTTTGAATGAATTTCAGACATGTTTTGTTTATTTACATATTTATTTAAGGGTGCAAATTAAGTAAAACTTAAAGTCTAATTCAATTATACAGACCATTGTTTTTTTCAACCTCTTCTTTTAAGGTGCGCTTGTAAAATAAAAAAGGCGCTCATAAAGTTTCTGGAGATGGTTCAAGGCTCTTATCATACATTTGAAGTGCTTTTAGAATTATTAGAAGGTTAAGCAAAAAAATATCAATTAGTGCCTTCGCGACTTTAGAAATAAGGTTTTGCTGTTTAACCGTTTGGTAGTGCCCAAACGGTTTTTTTATTTTAGTTTTTTCATGAGGTTTGATGCAAATACAAACCGGTTGAGGCTCTCTACATCTGAGTTCACAATATCATTTCGGTCACCTTTCCACTCCACACGACCCTCATGAATAAAGTTTATTCCGTCTCCAATTTCTAAAACACTATTTAAATCGTGGCTTATAACCACCGTAGTCATGTTCAGTTCATAAGTCAGGTCCTTTATCAAGTTGTCAATTATAATACTAGTCTGAGGGTCTAACCCGCTATTTGGCTCATCACAGAACAAAAATCTCGGATTCATAGCCAACGCCCGAGCTATTCCAACTCTTTTCATCATCCCTCCACTTAGACTTGCGGGTAATAAGTTAGCTGAATCTTGAAGCTCGACTCTTTCCAAAGTATTCATCGCTCTATCTACCCTCTCCCCATCGCTTAACTCAGTGAACATGTTTAATGGAAACATGACATTCTCAATAACGCTCATGCTATCAAACAAAGCGCTCCCTTGGAATAGCATCCCAATCTTCTTTCTTACCTCTTGCTTTTCTATCCTGTCCATGCGTGTAAATGAGGTGCCATCATACGCAACGTCCCCTTTGTCTGGGTCTATTAGACCAACTATACACTTGGTAAGAACGGACTTGCCTGACCCACTCCGCCCAATGATGAAGTTAACTTTTCCTTCCTCAAATTTTATAGAAATGTCTTTAAGGACTTCTTTGTGCTGAAAGCTCTTATGTAAATTTTTAACCTCTATCATAACAGAAGCAATTGAGTTAAGAAATAATTAGCGATTAAAATGTAAACACTACTAAATACTACTGCTTTCGTACTAGACTCTCCTACTTGTAATGCTCCGCCTTTAGTGTAATAACCAAAGTAAGAGCTTACAGTGGTGATAATAAACGCAAACACAAAAGTTTTTATAAGTGCGTAAACTATAGAAAATGTTTTAAAATCAAATTGAATCCCGTAGACATAATCCACTAAAGTTATTAAACCAGCTGCTTTTCCAAAAAACCCCCCTGCAAGCATAGCCAAGAACATGCTGATAATAATCAAAAACGGGAAAATGAAAAGGCTAGCTAATACCTTAGGAAGAATTAAGTATGCCGCTGAGTTCACTCCCATTATATCCAGGGCATCTATTTGTTCTGAGATGCGCATAGTTCCAATTTCAGAGGCTATATTAGACCCTACCTTCCCCGCTAGTATTAGTGAAATTAGCGTTGGACTGAACTCTAAAATAATGCTTTGGCGAGCTGCAAAGCCAATTGTGTATGCTGGAATCCAAGCACTGTCAATGTTTGAAGCCGTCTGAAGAGTAATCACCCCGCCCATAAAAATAGAAAGTAGTGCTACAATGCCGATTGACTGCACGCCAATTTTATCCAACTCCTTTATGAGCTGCTGCCAGTATACTTTGAATTTTTCAGGCTTGCTAAAAAGCCTACCAAGCAACAAAGTATACTCCCCTATAGTATGAAGTATATTCACAGAATGCTAAAATAGATATATCAGCTAGGAAACATCTGTTAAACTTAGATGATTTTTAAAATATAAAAACTCAAAACTTCCTAGTTAAAGAAGGAACATCTATGTTTGATATATGAAAAGTACTAAGAATGTTCTAACTGTTATTTTGGTGGCTACTCTTTTATCTAGCTGTTCCCTATTTCGAAAAAAGAACAAGTGCAACACATGCCCTACTTGGGATTCTATAGAATTAGCTGAAAGCTGCTCTAATCACTATGATTCGGAAAATTAGCCAGTACATACCAGAAAAGTCAATCCCTCTTTTAAAAAGGGTTCTGGCTAACATAAATACGGAGCTAAGGGTTTCTAAACCCAGGAAGTCTAAGCTTGGTGATTTCAGGCCTTTAGGGACGTCTGGGAAATCGAAAATATCCATAAATGATGACTTAAATGAATATTCCTTTCTTCTCACATTGCTCCATGAATTGGCCCATCATTTATGCTGGGTAAAACACCATGGAAAGGTAAAGCCTCATGGAGAAGAATGGAAAAAAGAATTTGAATCCATTTTAAAGCCTTTTGTGCTTTCTAATGTTTTCCCTGTTGACGTTTCAGAAGCAACTTGGAATTATTTGAAAAACCCAAAAGCATCCTCTTGTTCTGACGAAAACTTATATAAAACTCTTAGGAATTACGACTTCGTAAAAGACGATTCCATTTATGTAAGCGATCTTATTGTAGGTCAGTGTTTTGAGTATGTAGACAAAGGCTTTTTTGAGGTTTTAGCCAAAAAAAGAAAAAGAATTTTATGTCTCTCCATAGAAAAGAAAACGCGATACTTATTTCAACCTACAGTAAGCGTCAAGTTAATCCATTTATAAAATTACATTTGTTACTCTAAAAAAACAAACACATTGAACCCTGCATCAAACACGTACTGTGTAATAATGGCTGGTGGTATCGGAAGCAGATTCTGGCCGATGAGCACAGCAGATAATCCGAAACAATTCCAAGACATACTAGGAATAGGTAAAACTCTTATCAGAATGACCTTCGAAAGAATTTTACCTATTTGCTCGGTTGAAAACATAATCGTAGTAACTAATTCTCGTTATAAAAACTTAGTTTTAGAGAACCTTCCTGAACTTGATGAGTCACAAGTGTTGTGTGAACCACACATGAGAAACACCGCCCCCTGTATAGCCTACTCAAATTTTTGGATAAAACAGAAAACAGAAAACGCTGAAATTATCGTTCTTTCTGCTGATCAACTTATCACAAATGAGCCTCAGTTTCTTCAAGACGTGCAAATAGCAATTAACACCGCTAAAGAATACAAGTGTCTAGTTACTATTGGAGTTAAGCCTTCTTCACCAAACACAGGGTATGGATATATACAGTTTAGCGATCCAATAGAAGACTACGGAGATAGCGTAAGGAATGTCGTCACATTCACCGAAAAACCGAATTTAGAATTAGCTGAAAAGTTTCTGGAAAGTGGAGAGTTCTTCTGGAATTCTGGAATTTTTATTTGGACTTTAGAAACTATTCAAAATGAATTTCAGACTCACCTTTCTGACATTTATGATTTATTTGCTGAATCATCTGAACTGATTGGAACAGATAAAGAAGAAGAAGCAATTGAAGAGATTTACTCTAAATGCACAAATATATCTATAGATTATGGAATCCTAGAGAAAACAAAAGGGGTTAAGGTAATTCTAACTGACTTTGGGTGGAGTGACCTGGGAACTTGGGGGTCTGTCTACAACCATGCTCCTAAGGATGAAAACTTAAATGTTATTAGTAATACCCAAGTCGTCTTTTTTGAATCACAAGGAAATCTCGTGAAACTAAATAATATAAAAAAGGCGGTTATTCAAGGCTTAGATGGGTATATAATCGTGGAAGCTAATGGAGTCTTATTAATTTCCAAGAAAGAGGAAGAGCAGCGTGTAAAACAATTTTCGAAAGCTTTGTAGCACAACTCTCTTAAAGCCTGAGCCTTGTAACTCTGTTGGAAATAAAACAGAAAATAGATCTCGATTAGAAAGCTCTTTATAAACAAGCGCGGCACTCCCGATAAAGGAGTGCCGCCTTTAATATGTCTAAGACTGTCTTCTCTGATTTTATAGGCTAGTTCAGTACTTCTATTCTTAATACAGTTTCTGCATTCTCTCCTTTGAGTTTAACAAAATATTTTCCTGAAGATAATCCCGCAGTCGAAACTAGAAGTTTATCTCCTGTAATCCTTATATTATCGCTCTCTATGATTCTTCCCAATTGATCATACATAACGAAAATATAGTTTTCTATATCCTTTAATTCGATAGTAAAATTTTCACCTTTAAAAACCGGATTAGGGTAAACCCTTAACTCCTCAAAAAAGAGTTCATTAACCACTAAGAATGTGTCCAATTGAATACTAAAGTAATCTAGCAAGTTCATTTCGCTCATACTATTTCCATATAAATCTTCAGCATTAGAAACATCTATGTCTATATAAGCTAATGGCGTCAGGTCACTTGATACATCAAAATCAAATCTGTATGCAGAGCCAAACCACCCTGTATTTTCAGTGTTAACTGTAATGTTTACTGAAGGATCCTCAACAGGGAAGTTTAGCGTAGGAATTACATCCGAATTCACCTCTTCATCAAATAAAACTAACACCTGGAAACCACTGACCCCGCTATTATCGTTCGTTACATTGTAAGTGTTAGCAGTTATAACTCCATCAGGATTTTTATTATCCAGAATTAAAGCTTCATCAGAATCCCAAGGATTCATAGTGTTTCCTGCTAAATCTTTTGCAGATTCTAACCTTACCATTAACTCTTCCTCTTCATTTTCATCAGAAATATTAAATACAGCTCGGTAAAGCTGGGAGTTAATCCAAGCAGAGTTAGACGAACTTGACAGAGATGCAGGAGTCTCAGGATTGAATACAACCTCACCTTCTACTGTTTCATCCATAGCCTCATCGAACAGGGCGTTTATATTAAATGTATTGCCTGTCTCAGCCTCGTTTATAATAGTCGTATTTAAACTAACCTCCATGATATTAGGCGCTTTGGTGTCTATTGAAAACGCATCTACCAAAGAATAATCTTCTCCTATGTTTCCAGCAGCATCTCTAAATTCTGAAATAAGGATATCTATGTTAGATAATTCCAAATCAGTATCTGCCAAATCAAAGACAAACTCATACTGATTTAATGGTAAAAAACCACTCACTCCAGTATTCATAGTCAATGCAGAAGAAGGGTCTTCAACAGGGAATGATATAACTAGAGCATCACCTGAAGTTAATAATCCACTATCTGCCTGAACCGTTATTGAATATCCTTCAACTATGGCGTTAGACTCATTCGCTAAGTTTGTGCTATAGGTGACATTAGAAATAAAAGGCGCTTTGGTATCTATATAAGTATTTATCAAAAGGTCTTCTATCACTAGCTCATTCCCGACTAAATCTGTCGCGCCAGATATACTAACAGTGATGTTATATAATTCTTCGTCAGCATCGTTTATTAAATAAGCCACTCCAAATTGACTCATACTAATCCATTCTGGCTGACCCAGTAGTAAACTCAAACTATTAATAGTAGGGTCTTCATTTATAAAAGAAACTGTAGGAGAAACTTCACTCATCGCCTCAGAGAAGTCGGCCAGCAGATTAATATTCGTTCCTACAAGTAGTTCATTTATATTATTAGCGAAGTCTACTCCAGAAACGCTTGGGTTTTCAGTGTCAATTATAAAAGCGTCTCCCAGCATGAACTCTTGCTGAATGTCCCCCTCTATATCTTGTCCCCCAACTACTATAGCCTGAATGTCTAACGCAGTGAAATTGTTATCAACCGTGCTAAATGACCACATGTAAGAATTAAAAGAAGTCCAATCTCCTGACGTTAAGGTTAATGTTCCACTCAAATCTTCAGTAAATGTGAGCAAAGGCTCAAATTCTGGGTTCATAGGGAGATTATAATGAACTTCAATGGTTAAGTCTGTTCCTGCATAAGCGTCATTTATTAATTCTGTATTGGTGCTGCTAAAAATCACTCTAGGTTCTAATGGGTTCGCCAAGTCAGTAACCATATTATAAACCCCTTCACCTATCTTAGTTCCTATTTTCCTTCCTGGAATATCATCTACTGGTGGGTGAATCCCTCCAAATATTCTAGAAAGACTGCACTGATCGGAGGCATCTTTATAAGTAGCCCATTGTAATTCCATCTCTACACTAGGCCCAGTCTCGAAAACTAAAAAGTCATCTTGAGGAGCCGAAAAGACTCCCATTCCACCTGGGAAATACTCATCTCCAGTCATCAGACCCAATAAATCTGCCGCTGCTTTTGAGAAAGTAGAGTGCCCAGAAACATATCCTGCAAAAGGAGGAGAAACGAATGTAGGTCTTTGGTAAGGCCACCAGTTTTCAGATAAAATCCAATCTACTCCTGCTAGCGTACTATCTTGTACTCCATCAATTATGTTTCCTGAAATATCTACATGATCCAAATAATCTGGCCCTTTCCAAGACAGTACCTTCATTTTATTAAGGTGCTCTTGGCTAATTCCTACAAGAGGATCAGTAGCGTCAACCAACTCTATATAACCTGGTATTAGAGGTAATCCTTCTGGATCATAACTTGGCAGACTAGAATCGGTACTTTGTCCATGGTCGCCCATGTATCTAATGGCAGATATTGGTCTGGTATAATCATACCATCCTTTTATACTCCATGCTGCAATAGCACAATCATGCATAGCGCCTCCTAAAGCAAAATAAGTTTTCACATCCCACTGAAGTGCATCTAATTCTGCCCCTTGTCCATTCCATTTTTTTTCTAGCTCTGGATGATCACTTACATAATTCAAAACAGTGTACCAATGACCTGGAGGAGTTTCAGAATCTGGACCATCCGCCCAAAACTCGGCTAGTACTCTTCCATAATCTCCTAAAGGAACAATCTGTGAATCATAGGACATCCCTGTAGACGGGTTAATGTCATGACCTTGAGAACCGTCTAACCCCTCGAAATAATTATAGAACTGCGATAAATCTTCAATGCTATTCGTTTCTGGATACGCTCCTACATTTCCTATCCCATTAGGAGAAGCGTCTATCATAATCCCGTTGTCTTGGTCTAAAAGAGAAGACCAAACAGCTACCATGGCATGATTCCATTTGTAATCATCAGTTATACCATTTTCAAACCCTTCATAATCCATATAAGCAGGAGCCCCCGGGTCACAGTATACCTGATAAATATTTTCATCTCTGGCAAAAATTGTTTTGTCATCTTCTGTAAGACTGAAAGGAACGACATTCCCCCATTCTGGACTTAAAAAGTCTGGAGTGTTTATTGGCAGTGGATTCCCCAACTGATCTATTGCCACGATTAGGGTTAACGGCTGCCATCGGTTAGGGTCTAGCATGTCTGGATTTCCTGGGAAACTGGTAACCAAATCATAATCTTCGCCATCATGGATAGACTCATAATACTGATTGTCATACCCGTCTTCTTCGAATGAACCATCTAGAAAACCAAAAGCAATAATCTCTGCCGCTATATAATTCCCTAAAGAAGCTGGTCCATCGTTTTCATAATCGACCGAACTAACATCTGTCGCATACCCTAGTTCATTCATATACTGATCGAAAGCATCTAAAACAGCAATTTCATTTGTGCTGGGTAAGTTTCCGTATCTATGAGACAATATTCTATAAGCTGCATACGAGACAGCTTCTTCTCTAGCCGCTTGAATCTCTCCAGGAGTTCCAGGAATAACGACTCCATTAAAGGGAATGAAATTACCTCCTACAGTATTTCCTAGAAAGTACGGTTGACTAATCAAATCATACGCGGCCCATGCATCATACATCCCCGCACTAACGTGCCATAAATTTCTAGCAGTAATGGTCGGGCGCGCAAAATCGTTTCTAATTCCAAATAAATTGAGCTCGTTCCATTCTCTAGCTACACTATGCTCTTGGGCATTAGCCTGTATAGAGAAGAGTGAGCCAACAATAAAAATAAGTTTTATTACGTTTTTCATTTCTTTAAATTTTCTTCTGCAACAAAGATACAACAGGAATGTCACTGAGAACATCCCGCAAAAACCATAACTCGGAATAGAATTAGAGATGAAACGAAACCATCACATTCGAGTTACAAAAAAGAGTAAGTTTGCATTTTTTAATTCCATAGGCTCAAATGAGTGACGCTATAAAGCATGAGTGCGGTCTGGCACTTTTAAGGTTGAAAAAACCTCTCCAGTATTACCGAGATAAATACGGAACAGCATTTTACGGACTAAATAAAATGTATTTATTGATGGAAAAACAGCACAATCGTGGTCAAGATGGTGCTGGTTTAGCGAACATTAAGTTAGACGTTCCTCCTGGACAGAGATATATCAGTAGGGTGCGTAGTAATGAGAAATCTCCTATTAAAGATGTCTTCGAAAAAATAAATACTAGATTTCAAGACTTAACTTCTGAAGAACTAAAAGACTCTGAGTGGCTTAAACAAAACTTTGGCTTCACTGGTGAGCTCTTCCTAGGGCATCTACGTTACGGTACTTTTGGGAAAAATAGCATAGAAAACTGTCATCCTTTTCTTAGACAAAACAACTGGAAGACACGGAACCTCGTAGTAGCAGGAAATTTCAACTTAACAAATGTAGATGAGTTATTTGAGATATTGACTGAGCTGGGTCAGCACCCAAAGGAGAAAACGGATACCGTTACTGTAATGGAGAAAATTGGCCATTTTCTAGATGAAGAAAATGAAGCTTTATTCAAGCTTTATAAGAGCCAAGGGTATCAAAACCACCAAATAACTGAAAAAATAAGTCAGAATATTAATATTCAGCGCATATTAAAACACTCCGCCGCTGATTGGGACGGAGGTTATGCTATGGCAGGTTTATTAGGGCATGGAGATGCATTCGTTCTCAGAGATCCTTCTGGAATCAGACCTACCTATTACTATGAGGATGATGAAGTAGTGGTGGTTACTAGTGAAAGACCAGCTATACAAACTGCTTTTAATGTAAGCATCGAGAAAGTACAAGAGCTTCCTCCTGGCCATGCTATAATTATAAAGAAGAATGGTGTTGTGAACATCTCAGAGGTTAGAGAGCCACTAGAGAGAAAGGCTTGCTCTTTTGAGCGCATCTATTTTTCTAGAGGAAGCGATAGAGATATTTATTCTGAAAGAAAGGACTTAGGACGGCGTGTAGTTCCTAAAATATTGGAAGCTATTGATTTCGATTTACGAAACTCGGTGTTCTCTTTTATTCCTAATACCGCTGAAACATCGTTTTTGGGTATGGTAGAAGGGTTAGATTCTTATCTAGATGAGATTAAACTGCAGAAGATAAAGGAACTTCCTTCCGGTAGCTCTGATGCAGCTTTAATGAATATTCTAGAGATTAAACCTAGAGTAGAGAAATTAGCCATAAAGGATGCTAAACTGAGAACTTTCATAACTCAGGATGATGGAAGAGATGAGCTGGTGGAGCATGTTTATGATATCACCTACGGCACATGCGTTCCTAACAAGGATACCCTGGTAGTAATCGATGATTCTATAGTAAGAGGGACTACGTTGAAGAAAAGTATTCTTAGAATGCTCGCTAGGCTTAACCCTAAAGAAATAGTCGTAGTCAGTTCTGCTCCGCAAATTAGATATCCTGACTGTTACGGAATAGATATGGCTAAACTCGGAGACTTTATAGCCTTTCAGGCTGCTGTTTCTTTACTTAAAGACCAAGGGAAAGAAGACCTTCTACAAACGGTTTACATGAAATGTAAAGACCAGCAGGGCATCCCTAAAGAACAAGTTAAGAACTACGTAAAAGAAATCTACGCTCCTTTCAATGATGATCAGATTAGTGCTAAGATATCTCAATTATTAAAGCCTGCTGATGTTGTACCTAAAGTAAAAATTATTTATCAGACGGTAGAAAAATTACATGAAGCTTGTCCTGAAAATTTAGGTGATTGGTACTTTACCGGAGACTACCCAACGCCTGGAGGTAATAAAGTAGTGAACAAAGCATTCATTAACTATATTGAAGGTGTAGACGAAAGAGCTTATTAGAACTCTGGAAAAAAAATAGTTTTATCTAATCTTATTCTTAGGTCTTTACGCTCCACATGAAATAAGTTTAATGTAGCTTTATCTAGCGGGTCAGCTGCAGGGAGGTCCTGTCTTAAGTGATTTACTTGAACTCCGTTTTTCCAGAACCTAAAACAGACATGCGGTCCAGTAGCCAGCCCTGTGCTGCCTACGTACCCTATAACCTCCCCCTGTTTCACGTGCTCACCAACTTTTACGCCTCTTTTGCTCATGTGCAAGTATTGAGTCTCATAAATAGAACTATGCTTTAATTTCACATACTTTCCGTTTCCTCCTGTGTATGAGGATTTAGTTACTACACCATCTGCCACAGCGATAATAGGTGTTCCGCTTGGGGCTGCGTAATCAGTTCCTAAATGAGGTATTATCCGTTTTTTTATCGGGTGTCTTCTTCTTTTGTTGAACTTACTGCTTATTCTACTAAACTCTACTGGAGATTTTAAGAACATACTCTCTAGCGGCTTGCCATTTTCATCGTAATATCCACCATTAAACAAGTATGCATGAAACTCTTTTCCGCTGTTCGTTAGGACAGCAGCTTGAACATTACCTGTAGCTATAAGCTCTCCATCACAAATCTTTTCTTCATATAAAACCTCGAACTCGTCCCCTGGTTGAACTCTCGTAAAATCTATTTGCCAAGCAAAAACACTCGCTAGCTCAATCGCCATAGAAGAAGTCATTCCTGATTCTTCCACCGCTTCATAGAGAGAGCTTACAATTACTCCTGAACCAGACTTCTCTTTTACTACTACTGGCTTTTCATAAGTATACACCGTCGTCCCTTTTTTAGCCAAATCGAAAACCACAAAACCCGTGGCATTCTGCTTATAAATGAAATAATCTACCTCTTTATTATCCTTATTCTTCAGCACGTAGTATGGCTGCTTAGATCTAATTTTAGTGACGTCAAAAACACCCTTCGACTTCTCTACTAAATTTAGTATTGTTTTATATGCCACTCCATAACCCTGAAGTATCGTGCTTAGAAATGAGTTGTTAGGAATTACCCCTTCCTCAACCTCATAGTCACAGGCTTCTATATTGCACACCATGTGCTGACAGGCCAAAGCTTGTCTCACTAATGGTTCTCGGCTTACAGATTTCTCTTGTACTGTCTTACTCGTGTTTAAAACCAATACAGCTATACCCACTATACACGCAGCCACTAGGCCTAGGATTTGTACTTTTTTCATTCAGCTTCTTCAAATTTACTTTTACTATTACGTATAACAGGGTTTATTTAGTGCGCGGTATATTCTATTTATTTTCCCCATGCCTTTCCCTAATTCTCTTTTTCTTATTCATTCTATGCTTCCGAGAAAAAAATTCATTTCTGGAA
>Ga0209192_10001820_pt1 | contig 16303 bp, 18 predicted proteins | sample ArcticOcean_MG_C_11_FD_187433 | JGI IMG/M metagenome (GOLD analysis project Ga0209192, IMG submission 187433) | Marine microbial communities from western Arctic Ocean - ArcticOcean_MG_CB2_154 (SPAdes) (version 2) | ecosystem: Environmental > Aquatic > Marine > Oceanic | place: Arctic Ocean... | reverse complement strand
TGGACAAGGAACTACAAGATTATTACGAAACATTACTAGATTTGTTTGCCTCAAAAGGCTGGAAACAATATGTAGAAGACATTTCCGACAATATGGATGTACTTCAGGATATTACTACCATCCCAGACGAGAAACAATTCTGGTTCCGTAGAGGACAAATAGAAGCGTTACAGCGTGTTCTTTCTTACGAGTCAGCGATTAAAAACAGCTACGAGGACTTTGAGAAGGAACAGTATGCCTAAACGCATTTATGAGTTTATCTGCGGAGATGACCACATATCAGAAGCTTACATTGATTCGGAACTCCGAACAACCAATTGTAAAGTGTGTGGTCAACCTGCAATTCGTATCATTAGCAAACCACTAGTCAAACTTGAGGGCGTGACTGGCGACTTTCCCGGAGCAGCAATGCAATGGGAGAGGAAACGAAATGAAAAGATTGCGCAGGAGCAAAAGAGTGCCGCTAGAAACTAGCATAAGCACATAGTTATATTCCACAATGCTTATCAGCACGGAGAGTTTAATGGCAACATTTATGGACGAGGGTGACCAAGAGTTACACGATGAAGAAGAATTTACTTCTGTTGAAGAAGTAGAACAGGAAGCTTACGAAGAGCCAAACCTAGAAGACGATGACATTCCCGATAAATACAGGGGCAAGTCTGTTAAAGATATTGTCCGTATGCATCAAGAGGCCGAACGCGCTATCGGTAAGCAAGGGAGTGAAGTTGGCGAACTTCGACGTATTGTAGATAACTTTGTACAAACCCAAACCGTCTCACAACAACAACAAGCCCCAACAGTCGAGGATGAGTTAGATTTCTTTACTGACCCCGACAAGGCTATTGCACAAGCTATTGACCGACACCCTAAAGTACGCCAAGCTGAAGAGCTTAACGGACAATTAAAGAGGGCAGAAGCATTAGCAAACCTTAAAAACGCACATCCTGATTTTACTGAAGTTATCCAAGACGGTAACTTTGGTGAATGGATTGGTAAAAGCAAGGTAAGGCAAGAGCTATTTAGTCGAGCTGATCGCAATTTCGACTTTGACGCAGCCCATGAGTTATTATCTACTTGGAAAGAAAGAAAACAAGTAGTAAATCAGTCAGAAGCGGTTGAGAAGATTGAGCGTAAGCAAGCTATTCGTACAGCATCCACTGGTTCAACCAGAGGGTCTGGAGAAACAGCAAGTAAGAAAACCTATCGCAGAGCCGACATCATCGAACTCATGCGTACTAACCCTGACCGTTATCAAGAGCTTTCTGGAGAAATCATGAATGCTTATGCGGAAGGGCGTGTTAAATAATCATTATGAAAGATAATCATGGCAAATCAAACCTACCCCGGTAGTTCTACCAGTGTTGTAACTAAAGCTAACGCTGGTACCTTTATCCCAGAACTGTGGTCTGACGAAATCATTGCAGCCTATAAGTCAAACCTCGTTATGGCGAACCTCGTTTCTAAGATGTCCTTCAAGGGCAAAAAGGGCGATACTCTCCATATTCCTAAACCCACTCGTGGTGATGCTATTGCAAAGGCCGCAGCTACTGCTGTGACTATTCAACAAACAGCAAACAGTGAAGTGTTGTTGCTGGTCAACAAGCATTACGAGTACAGCCGTATGATTGAAGACATCACGGAAGCTCAAGCTTTGGCCTCACTGCGTAAGTTTTACACGGGTGATGCTGGTTACGCTTTGGCTAAGCAAGTTGATACTGATCTTATCCAATTGGGCCGTGACGCTCAAGGTGGAAACGGTACTATTGCTTATGACAAAGCTGTTATCGGTGGTGATGGCTCTACTTTGTACACTGGTGGTAACGAGTCAGCTATCACTGACGCAGGTATCCGTAAGATTATCCAAACTATGGATGACCAAGACGTACCTATGGATGGTCGTGTGCTGGTGCTACCTCCAGTGGCTCGCAACGTGATGATGGGCTTAGCTCGTTTCACTGAGCAAGCTTTTGTGGGTGACGTTGGTAATAACAACACTATCCGTAACGGTGAAATCGGTAACGTCTATGGCGTTAAGGTTTACGTCTCTACCAACTGCGAGACTGCCACTGGCGATGCTCGTATTGGTCTGATGTTCCATAAGGAAGCCTTTGTATTGGCTGAGCAGTTGGGTGTACGCTCACAGACTCAGTACAAGCAAGAGTACTTAGGCACATTGTTTACCTCTGACATGCTGTACGGTGTGAAAGAGTTGCGTGATGAAGCTGCTGTTGCAATTGCAATGACAGCCTAATTAGGCTAAAGGAGCCCTCTTCGGAGGGTTTCCTTTGTTAAAGGGCTTTTGTTAGAGCCTTTCAACAAAGGTTAACAAGGAGAAAACATGGCTATTTATCGTGGAGTAGGAGGTGCTGGTGACATTAGTAGCGGCATTACCTTAAACGAAGTTACAGAACTAACGCTAAGAGCAGAAGACGCTGCTGTTGAAGCTGAAGCTTCTGCCACTGCCGCCGAAGCTGCTGAAGCTGGTGTAGCTGCCGATGCTGCCGCTGCACTTTTAAGTAAAACACAAGCTGCCTCCAGTGCTACAGACTCCGCTGAAAGTGCAACACTCGCTGCGGCTTCATATGACGATTTTGATGATCGTTACTTAGGCAACAAAACAAGCGATCCTTCAGTAGATAACGATGGTGGTGCTTTAATTGTTGGAGCACTTTACTTTAACACTACAACTAACGCCATGAAAGTCTATACAGGCTCAGGATGGATTGTAGTAGCACCCACAACAACTCTAATTATTAACAGTGCAGACGGCGGGTTTGCAAACAGCGTTTACACAGCACCACAAACAATTAACGGAGGAACAGCTAATGGCTGATATGATTCAAATTCGTCGGGACACCGCTTCTAACTGGACTACAGCTAACCCTACTCTTGCTCAAGGCGAGATGGGTGCTGAGACTGACACAAGTAAGATTAAGATTGGTGATGGCACAACTGCGTGGGCTTCTCTTTCTTATTTAATTGACGCTGGTGATTACCTTACCGCTACGTCTACTAATACGCTAACCAATAAGACTATTACCTTTGCTGGTAATACGTTAACAGGCGTAGCCCCCACAACAACCCCTACGCTGACTGGTGTTAAAGAAACCAAAGTGGCAATGGCTGCACACGCTATTGACCTATCTCTAGGCAACTACTTCACTTACACCCTGTCAGGCGCTCAAACGCTAACTGTCAGCAACATAGCTACCAGTGGCTCAGTGAGCGCATTTGTGCTTGAAGTGACCAATGGTGGCTCTGCTGCCTTGACATTCTTCAGTGGTGTAACTTGGGCGGCTGCTACGGCTCCTACACTTACAGCCGCTGGTGTTGACAACCTAGCCTTCTTTACCACAGACGGTGGCACAACTTGGAGAGGCTTTGTCCTTGGATTGGGGATGGCGTAATGTCAGTAAGAGACGTAGTTCAAGCCGCCGCTGGTGTTAGTGTTGCCGGTGATCTTGCCGCCGCCATTGACTTTGATGGGACTAATGATTACCTAAGCCGATCAAGTGACATGACGGGGGCTGTGGACGGGAAGACTTTTACATTTAGTGCGTGGGTATATATTGCTGGTACTTCCGGCGATCAAAGGATTTATCATTCAAATGATACAGGCTCTGGCTGGCCTAGGTTTGCGGTTTATGTAAACGGGGAAAGTGTAACTTTTGTTAGCTACCCAACAGATGGTACATCACGGTTAAATATATCAAGTGCTACAAACTCATTGTCAAGAAATACTTGGTATAACATACTAGCTTCAGTGGACATGGCCTCGCAAGCCAACTCTAAAATATATATAAATGATGCAAACTCTACACTTGTAGTATCTGTATTTACAAATACAGACTTAGCCTTTGCAAACAATCAGCATTATGTTGGCGCTGAAAGTTCATCCGCAGGGAAATTTGATGGACGTCTATCTAACGTCTTCCTAGACTACACCTACCGTGACCTAAGCGTTACAAACAACCGCCGCCTGTTCATTACTGAGGACGGCAAGCCAGCAGACGGTCAGGCTGCGCTGAACCCAATCATGTATATGCCACTGGATGACCCAGAGGACATTGGCTACAACGCTGGCACTGGTGGCGACTTCACCGTGAATGGCGTGATGGCTAGATCAGGGCGTGGGCCTAATCAGGATAATTGTAGTGCTAGTACGTTTGATGGCAGTGCGGATTATTTGAGTAGAACTAGCTTAACGGGTATTGCGGATTCAAAACAGATTACCACAAGTTTTAATGCCATTAATACTGGTGGAGTTAATAATTTTCTTATAAAGTTTATTATGGGCGGTGGAAGCCGACTATGGTTTTTGATGAACCCAACTGGCTGGAGCCTTAACGCCAGAAACTCCGCTAACTCAACTATTATGAAAGTGTCTTCTAGTGAAGTTCTTACTTTGGGTAAAAGCTACTCATTTACAATATCTTTTGATCTGACTAATACTTCAAATAGACACGTCAAAGTTAACGGTGTGGACGCTGTTGTAACTTGGAATAATTATGTTGACGATAACATTGAGCTAACAAATGCAACAGCTTTATATTATTTATCAGATGGGGCTTCCCCTTTTAATGGCTCAATAGGCGAATTTTACTTAAACACAGCCTACACAAACCTAGCCACATCAAACCCATTTTGGGACAGTGATTTAAATAAACCAGTTTCTGTTCGCAAAGTTATTGAAGACACTGGAGTTACTCCACTCATTGCACTACCTATCATGGGCAATGATGCTGGTAACAACTTAGGCACTGGTGGAGACTTCACAGTTAACTCAGGCCCGTTCACAGGTGCGAGGGGGGCTAGTGAGTTTATCGGCAGGAGTGTTAGTTTTAACGGCACTAATCAATCGTTAACTAGAGCCACGACTTTAACCGGCGCTAAATCTGCTGGTAGCGGTTTTACTTTTGCGCTTAGTGTAAAAGTTCCAAGTACATCTACATATTTTCCTTTTTATGTTGGTAAGGACATTGGTGTAGCTAATTATCTTCTTTTCGCCCTTGGCAACAATAAGATGTATGCGACTACGCCATTTAACAATTATTGTGATACGGACAATCTTTCAATCAGTGGTTTGGCAAACACATGGATTAACGTTTTGTTTACCGTCACAAAAAATGGTTCTTGGCAGTATTGGATCAACGGGGTAGATAAGTCTGAGGGCGCTGGAACATTTACAGCAACATCAGATTTTGATTTTACTTCCATAGACACTAGCATCATAGGGACAAACGGTTCAGCAGATTATGCCCCTGCAAGCCTCGGATTTTTCTGGGCAACGGATGAATACATTAATTTTTCACAAGAAGCTACCCGCTTAAAATTCTTTGATGGCCTTGGTTACCCAGTTGATCTTGGTGAAGATGGAAGTATACCAACTGAAAACCAACCGCTAATTTACATGAACAATAACTTTCATCTAGGGACTAACTCAGGTGGTGGTGGTAACTTTAGTCCCGACAACGCACCACCCGCAGGGCCAGATGTAGGCTCTTAATTCAACAGACTTTTAAAGGATCAATATATGTCTGAATATCGTAATCGCTCAACAGGCGAAGTTAAATCACAAGGTGCTATTCGCAAGAGTATGCCCAACACATCCCTGCCAAGAATCTGGACTGAAGAAATCTGTAACTTCTTAGGCATTGACCCAGTGTTAGAGGCTCCTGCGCCCACCCCATCTGGAGAATATAAGTCAGTCGGTCGCAATGGTGTCGTACAGGATGCATTGGGCAACTGGGTGTTTGCGTGGGTTGAACGGGATATGTTCGCTGACTATGTAGATGAAGATGGCGTTACAGTCACCAAGGTATCACAGGAAGAAGCGTACACAGCCCGTAAAGATGCAGAGGCCGCTACTGCCGCCCGTGCTACCCGTGATGGTTTGATTGCCTCCTGTGACTGGATGGCTATCAAGGCCTTTGAGGGTGGCACAACGGTGTCAACTGAGTGGGCTACCTACCGCCAAGCCTTGCGTGATGTAAGCGCACAGGAGGGCTTCCCCAACGAAATCACATGGCCTACACAACCGGAGTAACCAGTGGAGCACATCAACCCGATTGAATATGGTAAATTATTAGCTAAGGTAGAAACACTAGAGGACAGAGTTGATGACATGAGTAAAGACATTAAAAGTCTTCTTGAGTTAGCTAATCAATCTAAAGGTGGCTTCTGGATGGGAATGACTATTGCTTCTATTGCTGGTGGCTTCCTAACTTGGATGTTAACACACTGGGCGATACGTTAATGATGGCTGAACTTGCCATAGCTAACGCTGCCTTTGCTGTTATAAAAGAAACTATCAGTAACGGTGGTGACATTATGTCAGCAAGTTCACAAGTGTTTTCTTTCTTTAATAGTAAGAGCAAGATAGCAGTGGAGGCTAGCAAGGGTGACTCAGATTGTGAAGCCTTCTTTGCTTTAGAACAATTGAAGCAAAGTGAAGAGCAGCTAAGGGAGCTGATGATATATACAGGCAGGCCCGGACTATGGGATGACTGGCTACAGTTTCAAGTGGATGCTCGCAGGAAACGAGAAGAGGCTATTAAGACTGATGCTCGTAGAAGATATAAAGCAAGACAAAAAATGGTTGATGTCTTCAACATTTTCTTAGCAATAGTGCTAGTATCCACTGGCCTCTTTGCTATTGTAGGTTTAGCTTGGGCCATATACACGAAAGGACAATTCTAATGTTAAGAGAACTACCAGTGCGTAACATGCGCAAGATGAAGAACAAGAAACCCCCTAAAAAGAAATGAAACATACAATAGGTAAAGTAATACAACCTGATACGTTAACAGAGTTGTTCAAAGTTCCTGCTGGTTATAAAGCTGAGGTTAGTACGCTTTTTGTTAGTAACCGACAGGGTAACAATAAAACTGTTAGTGTTTATTGGCAACACGCTCACGACATTACCCATAAGATTTACATTATAACTGCATATGTATTAACTGCTAACAACTATGTACAGTTTAGCGATAGTATGGTAATGCAAAGCGGAGATTCACTCCAAGTTTTAACAGAAGCTGGTTCTTTAATGAATGCCATGGCTTCTTTTGATTTAAGAAAAGAACAAGCTATTTTAGCTTTTGATGGAGAATAAGATGGCAAACTTAGCAGACATAGATAGAGATCAGGTATATAGGGATGCTGCTGCATTCTCACAAGCTGGTCGTGGGTCAGCAGAAGACTACATACGCTTAGCAGGAAAAACATCTGGGTTTACTGATGCTCAGGTTAATCAGTTTTTAGCAACACCTCAAAAGGTTGACTTAGACAGTGCACTACGTGATCTTAAAGCTAAACCTTTTAATGATGCGTTTGAAGCATATACTAACCCTGCACCAGCCCCAGCAGCTGCTTTAGCTCAAGCAAGCCCTTCTCGTGCAATGGGGGATATTAATGATGTAGACATAGATCAAGTGTTGCAGGATGCCTATGCTTACGAAAGAGCAGAGAGAGGTGGTGCTGAGCAATACATACAGGAAGCTGGACAAACAAACAACTTTGCACAAAACGACATAAACAGTGTTATAAGGCAGCTAGGGAACGCACAGCAACAACAGTTCATGTTAGACCCTCGCTCGTTGACACAAACAGCTCCTGAGGGCGCTTATAGCTCCCCAGTGCCTACTTTTAACCCCTTAGCTGCACAAGCTGCTCAACCAGCGGGAATGATGAGCACAGGTTATCAATCTCCTATGCCTTCTGATATTGCCTCTCTCTTTAACCTTGTTCAAGATACACGGAATACTAACCAAGGGTACTTTGGTGCTCCTCGTGCTGACTTAGGTATTTTAAGAGAAAACCTAATGGGAGAACAAGCTGCTAAAGAAGCAATGGCTAGGGAAGCAATGGCTCGACAACAAGCTGCTATGCAAGCTCAAAATGGGGCTGTAGTAGGTGGTGGTGAGTACGGTAACACACTAGACCCACGGACGGCTGCGTTCTTTGATAATGAAACTCCGGGCCAAAGAGATGTACGTATGACAGATTTTAATAATTTCTTTTCTGGTGATAATAATCAAAGAGATTACAGAGATCCTTCAAACCCAAGTAGTATTTATGGTGGTGCAGCTGTTTAAACTATTGACAAAAGATAAAAAGTGTGGTATAATAACTACAGAAGGAATACACAATGACATATGTTGAAGCAGTGAATAGTGTCTTACGAAGACTGCGAGAAAGCACAGTAGCTACAGTTCAAGGTGAAGGTAACTCCAATAGTTACGCTCGCCTTATTGGTGACTTTGTTAATGAGGCCAAGAGTCAAGCTGAGGTAGCTTGGAAGTGGGGTGGTTTACGTCAGACACTTTCAGGTAATACATCCGCTGGTGCTTTTAACTACGAGATTCAAGGCAGTAGTAATAACTTTGAAGTGTTAGACGCTTGGAATGCCACTTCTAGGCTTGAGCTTCAATATCAAACTTCTAGCTGGTTTAACAATGTTTATATGTTGGAAAACCCACCTACAGGTGCTCCTCAGTATTACACCTTTAACGGTGTTAGTGATGACGGAGATACCTTAGTTGATGTCTACCCAATCCCTGATGGCGTGTATATTACTCGCTTTAACGTAGTCTTGCGTAACCAAGTGTTAACACAAGACTCAGACCGTATCTATATTCCTACCCGGCCTATTATTCTATTAGCCACAGCGATGGCTATTGAGGAACGTGGTGAAGATGGTGGACAACAAAGTATTAATGCTTACAGGTCTGCTGAGGTAGCCTTGGCTGATGAGATTGCTCTGGACGCTAATCGTCATCCTGAAGAAGTAATTTGGTATCCAGTATGAAACAACTTGAAGCCCTATCAATTGTAACACCCGGTTTCTTTGGTTTAAACACCCAAGAGAGTGGTGTTACCTTGTCTCCTAACTTTGCAGAAGTAGCTGATAATGTTATTATTGACAAGTATGGTCGTCTAGGTGCACGTAAGGGATGGGCAATGCAGACTACCACAGGTTCTAACGAACTAGGTGGAAATTCTATTAAGTTCATGTTAGAGCATGTTAATGCTGACGATACCTTAGACATTCTCTCTGCTGGAAATAACAAGATATTTACTGGTGGTGTTGGTGCAGTTCTGACTGATGTTACTCCAGCAGCTTACACAATCACAAGCAACAACTGGAGTGGTGCTAACTTAAACGACACCTCTATATTAGTACAAGAAGGCCAAGAGCCTCTTATTTACAACTCAGTAGCAACCCCTGTTGTTAAAACTATAACAACATACACAGGCACTGCTCAAAACTTTGGTACAGCGTATCCTAATGGTGTTATGGGGGCTTGGGGCCGTTACTGGGCGTTTACTAAGAACGCTGTCTACTGGTCTACTGATATTGTAGATACTGCTTTTCCTGCCTTCACTGCTGGTTCTAGCGGCTCCTTAAACATAGCCTCAGTCCTTCCTGATAACACTGATGACATCATATCCATAGCGGCACATAATAACTTCTTAGTTATCTTCTGTCGCCATCATATTGTTATCTACTCAGGTGCTGACAATCCAATATCTATTAACTTTGCTCTACAAGATATTATTGTTGGTGTAGGTTGTGTAGCTCACAAGAGTGTACAGAATACAGGTTCTGACTTAGTTTTCCTCTCTGACACAGGTATCCGTAGCTTAGGCCGTCTCTTACAAGAAAAGAGCTTACCTATGCGAGACCTCACAGTTAATGTTAGAGATGACTTGTTAGACGATCTAAACACAGAGTCTTCCTTAGCAGGTAACCTAGACAATATCTCCAGTGTTTACTCTGAGATCAATGCTTTCTACCTGCTCTCTTTTCCATCTATTAACACTGTCTTTTGTTTAGACATGAGAAGTGCATTAGAGAACGGAGCTGCTCGTGTTACTGTTTGGAACCAATACGAGGCTTCTTCTTTCCTGCGTTTACGTAATAGAGATGTGTTAATTGGTAAGGTCAACGGCATTGGGAAGTACATAGGTTACACAGATAACACAGCTTCTTACAGGGTTCGTTACTACTCTCATTACTTTGATTTTGGTTCACCCACTACTAACAAGATTCTAAAGAAGATTAGCGCTACCATCTTAGGTGGGGCTAACCAACAATTCACTATTAAAGTAGCAACTGATTACTCTGGTGCTTATCGTTCATATCCTTTTGTTTTGCAAGCTGGAGAAATCTTTGAGTACAATGTAGATAAGTTTGTTACTTACTCAGAGTTTAAAGGTGTTGTAGCTAACTACGCTGCGTTACCCGGCGGGCCTAATACAGGTGATGCCTACATGACAACAGATAACAACAATGTTTATCAGTGGAGTGGCTCAGCGTGGACGGATGTAACAAGCACATGGAAAACTTCTTTTACTATTACAGGTTACAGTGAGTTTTCAAAAGGTATTGTGTTAGAAAAGATTAGGAGTAGTGTGGGAGGTTATGGCTCTACTATTCAAATAGGCTTTGAATCTGATGTTAACAACGCAGAACTCTCAGTACAAAAGATAGATGTTTTCATTAAAGGCGGAAGGACAGAATAAATGGCTCAATATACCAAGGCTACGAACTTTGCTGCGAAGGATGCTCTCCTACCCAGTGATCCAGATAAAATCATTAAAGGCACTGAGTTTGATGATGAATTTAACTCAATTCAAACAGCAGTAAACAGCAAGTCAAACACAATTAGCCCTAACTTCACAGGGGTTCCACTAGCACCTACAGCTACACTAGGCACACAGACAACACAAGTAGCTACAACAGCTTTTGTTAATGCTGCTTTGCAAAACACAGCTTCTTACAGGACTGCCATTATTCAGGCTATTTACCCTGTTGGTTCTCTATACGTCTCTACTCTAACCACTAACCCTGCTACCTTGTTGGGCTTTGGCACATGGGTGGAGTTTGGTGTTGGTAAGGTTATTGTTGGTCAAGATGCTTCAGATGCGTTGTTTAACACAATAGAAGAAACTGGTGGTAGTAAAGACATAGCAACATCTACTCACACACATACAGTGACAGCAGCGACAGGCGCAAGTGTGTTAACAACAGGAACAGCCACTGTAGCTACTGGTGGTGTTAATACCAATGTACAGCCCTATGTGGTTGTTAAAATGTGGAAGAGGACAGTATAATGGCATTCAATCCAATAAGTGCGATAGGAACCTTGGCTGGCGGTATGTTATCAAGCAACGCAGCAGGTAAAGCCGCAGGTGCTCAATCAGCATCAGATGCCGCACGTTTAGCTGAAGAAAAACGAGTACGTGAACAGCTTCGTGTAGATACGGGCATGGAGCGTACTATAGCAGATCAAGCCTTCTCTGACTACGAGTCTGGTTTAATTACCTTAGCTGAAGCTCAGCAACGGTCTGCTAATTCGGTTGGTAATGTACAAACAGGTATAGCTCAGAGCCAATTAGCTGACACCGCTAAGATGACGGACATGGCTAACTTCCGTCCATATTCAATCAAGACAGCTACTGGTGGTACTTTCTTTGATAAGAATACAGGAACCGCAGGGTTTAACCTGTCTCCTGAAATGAAAGCTTATCAGGACAGCTTGTATGGCACAGCACAGGCAGCAGCAGGTGGTCTAACAGCTACTCCTGAAGCAGCCGCCCAAGCGTACATGACACAGCAGCAGGGGTTGTTACAGCCTCAGCGAGCAGCAGATGATATTGCCCTACGCAACCAACAGCTTAGCCGAGGTCGTATTGGAATGGGTATCTCCTCTGAGGCCGCTGGTGCAGGTGTAGGTGGTTATGTTAACCAAGAGCAGTTCCAACGTGATCAGGCTCGTGCTCAGGCTGATGCCCAGATTGCCGCTAACGCTACTCAGATGGGTCAAGCACAACAAGCCAACCAACTGCAATATACACAGGGGTTGTACAATGCTGGTCAAGCACCTGAACAATATGGTATGTCTCAGCTTAACCGTGGTTTCGACATGGGATCAACTCAGGCAAACTTAGGTGCTCAACAGGCTAGTATCTATGGTGCTGGTATGAATAATGTCTACAACAACTTAGGTGGGGCAGCTAATACATATGCTCAAGGCGCTTTAAGCGTACCTCAAGCAATGCTTACAGGCGCACAGGGACAGTTTGAGCGTCAACAAACAGCGTTAACAGGGTTACAGGGTAATCAATTGCAATATAAAACCATGACTACTCCTGAGGCTCGTGTTCCCGGTTCAGCTTACTTAGGCGCTACAATAGGTAATAGAATGCTAGACCAAGGTTTAAATTCCCTTTACAAAGACTAAGGAAACATAATGGCTACAGATATTTACAGTATGCTCACTGGGGGCTACAACCCAGAAGACGAGCGTCAACAACAACAACAGGCTTTTGACCAGAACTTGAGTCGGACTACTAATCCTCAAGCTTTCATTGCCTCCGTAATGAGTAACATGGGTTCTAAGATAGGTCAACGAGTTGCGGGTGTTAAAGACCCCAGAGAAGAGAAGGCTATTAAAAAGAGAGAGGCTCTTGAAAGAGTTAAAGCTAGTGGTGTAAACATGAAAGATCGAGTAGCTTTTTTGAGTGCTGTAGCACAAGAGTTTGAAAATTCTGGTTTAACGGCTGAGGCTTTACAAGTGAGTGAGGCGGCTCAGGGTGCTAAAGTAAAATCCTATCAGATGCAAGGCTTTGAAAACGCAGAAAAAGCCAAAGAAGCTGTTGCTGGTGTTTTGGCTAAGAACCCTAATGCTACATCTCAAGAGCTTTATGCAGCAGTTGCTTTGTTTAGTTCAGACCCAGAATCTATGATTAAAGTAGTTGCTGGTAAAGAAGATAAAGCAGCAGCGCTTCAGTTTAAACAAAATGAGTTTGCGGCAAAAGCACAATCACGTTTAGAGGAAATTAAACTACAAGGACAGTACCGACTAGAAACAGCAGCAATGAATGGAGCAACTCGTGAAGAAGTAGCCCGTATTGGTGCAGAAAGTCGAGCGCAACAATCAGCAATGATGGGTCAAATTCGTATGGATATAGCAAAAGAAAATATTGCTGTAAAACGAGAACTTGCAGCCGCCAAACTCAATACAGGTGTATTAGCTCCTAGTTTGCAAAAATCGGAAGATAAAGATTTAGAGTCAATTGACAACTTTGATGCTATGACTACTGTTTTAAACGGGTCAGTAAATGCGTTAACACCTAATAATAAAGGTGTTATTGCTCTACGTTTGGATGCCGGAACACGTGCACTGTACACAGTCGCTAATATTACGGGTAGGTCTACTCCTGAAAGTCGTGCTTATTCTGATTTGCAAGCGTCAATAGGACAAGCTGTTAACATTAAAACAGATGCTGCTAGAGGTGTACAGACTGATGGAGACGTTCTTCGTTTTGCTAATGCTTTGATTGAAATTTCAGCAAGGTATGACGTAAAAGCTACCCGTGAAGCTTTGATAAAGTTTCAGGATGCAGCTAAGACGGCAGGAGAGAAAACAAAGGTTCGTGTTAACAGTCGCCGTCAAGCTCAGAACGTGGGTTCATACTTTACTGATGTAGCGACTCCAGAAGGTACAGCCCCGAAGGGTGGTGGTAATGGTGGTAAAGCCACCAGACGGTATAACCCAGATACAAAGACATTTGAAGTAATAACAGGAGGCTAAATGCCACAATATATTGAGTTTCAAGGGGAGGTTGTTGAATTCCCCGATAACATGTCTGATGCGGATATTAGTAACGCTTTATCGGGAGAAGCTACAACCTTTGCCCCTGATCAGTCTCAAGCTGAAACATCTCGTTTGGCTGGTAAACCCCAACCAGAAGCTCCTGCAAACGTTCAGTTATCTCCTGAGAATGTGTTTGCTAGATTGTTTGGCACGGCTGAGCCTACAACAGAATCAACATCAACTTTTCAAGAAGCTTTTGTTAAACCCGGACTAGGTGCGGTTAAAGGGTTTGTTACTGACTTGCCCGTAGGTGCTGTTCAACTAGCTACCAATGTTTTAGGAAGTGATGCTTCAGCTGAAAAGATTAACGCATGGGTAGATGCTTATAACAAATTTGGAGATGCTTCAGAAGCAACTAGATTTGTTGGTGCTATGTTTATTCCAATGTCCAAAGCTTTGCAAGGAGTTTCATTAGCAGGTAAGACTATTAAAGGGGCTGCTACTGGTACTGGGTTTTCTTTAATTGGCCCTACATCTGAATCAACACAAGGCAGTTATTTTCAGGATAAAACATTTCAAGCGGGTCTAGGTGCTTTACTAGGCGGGTCTATTCCTGTTGTTGGTAAAGGTTTAGGTAAAATAGGAGAGCTAATTTCTGATGTTAATCTTACACAGAATGCCCGTACGAACGCTATTCGTGACTACCTTTCTAAACTAGTAGGAAAAGAAAAAGAAAGCACAATTCAGAAGATTCGTAACGCTGGTGTATTTGTTGAGGGTTCTAAACCTACAGTTTCTCAAGCTGTTTCAGATACACCATCTGCAACTGGTTTGATTGCAGAACAAAACAGGGTCGCAGGTCAAGTAGAAAATGCTCCTGACTTTAATGTTCGTTTAGCTGAGCAAGAGCAAGCTAGGTTACGATCTTTAAGTGAGATTTCTTCTCCTAGAGGCTTAACCCAAGAGCAAGTTGTTAATCAGCGTACACTAGCTACTAAACCGTTTAGAGATGATGCTCTTGATAGGGCTAACGTGTATGGAGAACAAGCTCCTGCAATTCAGGCTGCTGAGGCTTCTGCAATGGGTAGGCCAATGCAACAAGGACAAGCTGGCACAGAAGCTCAGGGTGTTCTAGGAGCAGTACAGGCACAAGGTAAAGCTCAGACAGAGGCAGCGCAAGCTGTAAATAGGGCTGATAACTGGACACCTGTTCCCGGTATGCCACAGTTTCCCGGTCGTTACTCTCCTAATATGGAAAGAGCCGCTGAGCAACGAATACTAGCCAAAGAGATGGGTGATCTAGTTGCTCAAAAGAAAGCTGAAGTTGTTTTTCATAAGGAGCAGTTAAAGAGCTTAGGTGAGAAAGGTTTCTTCCCGTTACAGACAGGTGACGTGCAACAAACTATTTCAACATTAGCAACAACTAGAGGTTTACGTGCTACTGAAGGTGTCCCAGAAGCTCTTCAATCTGTGTCTAAACAAGTTGGTGAGTTAACTGATAAGAACGGGTTAGTTGATAGTCATGACTTATATGCTATCCGTAAGAATGTCGGTAACATTATTCGTGATGCGTTAACTGGAAAGCAGATAACACCTGATGAAAAGATGATTGCTGCGGCAGCTAAACAGATTCAGGGTGCTATTGATTCTTCTATTAATCGGGCAGCAGGAAACACAAGTTGGACTAGGTATCTAAGTAACTATTCTAAGTATAGTGATAAAATAGACCGTATGAAGGTGGGTCAGGCTTTAGTAGATACATTAGGTGGTGAAGGTAAGTTTAATGTTGAGCAAGCTGGAGCGTTTGCACAGGCTGTCTACAAATCAGAGGCTTTTATTGCTGAGGCGACAGGTAAGAAGACATTAGGAAGAATACAAAGTGTGTTAACTTCTGATGAAATGGCCCGTACTGATAATATTATCTTAGATTTAAAACGATCTATACAAGCTGAAAAGCTAGGGTCAAGAACGGAAAGACCAACTGGTGAGGTGGGTGATCTTGCGCCACAACTTAGATTGTTGGACAGAACAGCTACTCTTGTTGAATCTGTTTACCGTTATGCCAAACAAGGAAACCAAACGCAAATGGACAACTTCGTGGCTGATCTTATGTTAGACACTAATAAGTTTGCTGATTTTATCGAAGCTACGCCAAAAGGGTTTATGGATAACATGATGAAGATGGTCTTTAAGACGGCTTCACCTGAGTTATCTAACTCACTGGTTAGGAGAGTAACGCAAGCAACTGCTATAGCGTCAGGTCAATAAATAACAAAGCCCCTAAGCAGTGATGCCTAGGGGCTTTTTTTTAGTCTTCTATTTCCAAGACTTCTGGGTCTAACTCCGCAAACTCACCAATGTAGATGGACAAGAATGGGAGTTTAATTATCAACCCCTCGTAGGCAGCTATAAACCTCCCTTCATCATCTCCTACCACATGGCAAACGGTGTCGTTGTGTTCAATGTCAAATCCAATACCTAGCCGACTGTTTATATGAAAGCTCATAGCTTGTTGTCCTCATGGTTAAGTCTAGCAATAATGTAATTCTTAACCAAACTGCTACGTACAATGTCATCCACTGAGAACTCAATCTCCGTAAACTCCTTCATTGCTCGTAGGATGGTTAAGAACTCAAGCAACCCACTCTTATCGTCCCTCTTCTTCAGATCAACCTGTCGATAGTCGCCGCACAAGAAGA
>Ga0209192_10001816_pt1 | contig 16311 bp, 14 predicted proteins | sample ArcticOcean_MG_C_11_FD_187433 | JGI IMG/M metagenome (GOLD analysis project Ga0209192, IMG submission 187433) | Marine microbial communities from western Arctic Ocean - ArcticOcean_MG_CB2_154 (SPAdes) (version 2) | ecosystem: Environmental > Aquatic > Marine > Oceanic | place: Arctic Ocean... | reverse complement strand
CACCTCCGGACACGCCCGACCACCCAAAAGTGTACTTTGCCCTCCCGTGATTTCAGGCACAAACTCCCGTCAAAACTCCCTTAAGTTCCCTTAAGAACGCGAAGTTTAGACACGGGACAGCGGGAGTGCGCCGTACGTTATGTAACTTTTCCCGAGCTTCTTTTCTTCGAGTCAGGTCAATGCCAGATTCTAACTACACGCTCGCCTACATCAGGTCAAAGTTTGTCTGAACGACTCATAAAAGGAAAATTACTATTTAAGTCTCATCACACGGAGTCACATTTCACTCGTATCAACGTGACTTCTAGACAGTGCGCACACGCGACATTCGGATCAAAATTTGTCGTAACATATCCCTTACGCAAAAGTTGCGTTTGTAACTGAACCGTGTCAGTAGCAAACTTGAAATCCGATCTCCTGTCGGTGGACAAATCAGACATTTGTGTCCGAAAGTGTATCTCGAGCAAAATTTGCATGGGCAGAACAAGCTCTCGAGACTGCGAGCTTGAGTTATCAAGCCAATCATATAATATTGGCCATTCAAAGCCTTCAATGTCCATCTTGAGGAGGTCAATCTGTCGGTGCCCCAATCTCTTTTGAATGGCTTCCAAAGTCAGTCGTTCGCCTTCCATTTGTCTATCATCACTCCAAGAGCTGGCAGGGACTAGGCACATGTGGTGGAAAGTCAGTTTCGAGTTTTGCGGCACGTCGAACCGGGACAGGGGTCCTGTGCAATCGAAGGTGTGAACCTCACATTCAGTATTTGCCAATATGTCTAGCTCAAACGACCACATGTTATTCCCACCAATAGAATACACCACGCAAGGCGCTTTCAGATGATCCAGGCCACACACCATCTTGGACTCATCCGAGCCGCACTCTCCACCCACACACGTCTTTTTACAAGTCGTGATTGGCCTGAAAGCACCGAAGCGGGCGTGTGTGTAACCAAGTCCTTCCGCAACGAGTTCACGTTCGATGTCCTGCCGCTTTGCAAGCCATTTGGATATTCTGTCGCGTATAAGGTTTGGTGGGTCTTCGATCGCTGGCCAGAAAGGGTTGTCGGGACAGTAGAGCGTGTCTGCACTTGGGTCTACAGGTGAAGGAAGCTCTGAAAGGGAAGCCGATGAAGATAGTTGCAAGACGTCGTCCACAAACTTGTAGGCTGCAAACGGTCTATGAGGGTTGAAATAGCTCTTCGCCGCGATGCACCAGCAAAGCACACAAATGGTAGCAGCGGTGGCGGCTCGAACAGTGTGACGACCCATAGCAGTGCTTGGAAGCCGGCAGGAAGAAACTGGAGGAGAGGCAGTAGCAGTAGGAGGACGTCACGAGAATATATCATGGATAAATGAATATTAGTAATAATAATAAATGACCCAAAACATTTTAAAGGATAATAATATATATATACGCTCTTGCTTGGTTGGGAGCAATATTTCGCTGGCAATCGAGCTCTTCACTTAGTTGAAGCGCTTCCTAACGTACAGTGGCGTTTGTGAGATTTAGGATTCACCATCATTCTTACTTGACTCAAATTCACAAGGGCTAAGTAATGCCACCGAGACTCTAGTCGAATTCCCTCGTCGTACGATGGTCAACCGCGTAGAATATGGCCCCCAACCAAACTGCAAATTGAGCAAGATTACCGTTGCTGCTCTCGCCACCGCTTTAGGGTTTCTTCTGCTTCGTTCTCATCCTCCTATTTGGAATATTTCTCAAGAAAGCTCCATCACTCACCCCCCCCATCATGGAGCATGTGATACGTTGGGTCTCCCTCAAAATATGCGCGACATACCGTTATCACAAACAGCGTACACTATGGACAGGGGGGCTTCTGTAAACTTCGTCATGGGAATTCTTGACATGCAGCCCCCAGTAATTCTAGCTCTGCCGCGAGCATTTTCAGATCGGATAAACACTATCAGTGGTAAGTTTCTCGAGGCGGGTAATAGTGCAGATACAATTCGCCGTGCAAACAGTGCGAGATCGAGTGATGGTGTATTTATTGATGTTGGGGGTTGGGTCGGAGATTCTTCGTTTCCAAGCGCTGCTTTAGGATTTGATACCTATGTTTTTGAACCTGTTCGCTACAACACAGACCTGATGCACTTCGCCCTGACTGCGAACAAATGTCATGTTTCGGAGCATCTTGTGATTGTGAATGCGCTCGTTGGACAGTCTAACGGAAATTCGACGATATATGTGACAGCTCGTGCTGACAATGCAGCTGCGACAAAGCGACAGGCAGTGCAATACGTTGGTGAAAGTGTTGACGACTTCGAACAGGACGTAGAGATGATTAAACTAGACTCTTTTTTTCCACCTGGGACAAAAGCTCAGAACCTCAAAATTGATGTTCAGGGGAATGAGTTATATGTTCTGCGTGGTGCAGAACGTCTTTTAAAAGAGAACAAAGGTAGACTCAAAGTGCGTTTCGAATACGTCGAGGCATTGTTGCGGGCAAGTAACACAGATCCGCAAGAACTTGTTCATTATATGACAAGTCTTGGGTACAAAGTCATTTCTAAAGGGGCAGATATAGACATGGAGTGAACGAGAATCACGTTACAGTTTCCCGGATCGAAGAATAGTTAAGCGTCAATCAAGAGTTTCGAAACATGAAACATGATCAACCCTCACTCACTGAAGGCACCTTCTCAGGAGTTTTTCCAACTTGCTACACGAGTTTTTCAGAGGAATTCCAAAAGTACACACCCAGCCACGAGAGCACGAGCGGCTTGGTTCAATCGTCTCATCAAAGTTGGGGCTGAGAAGTAAACAAGCAGGCGACTTGATGGCCGGAAGTGAAACAACTTAATACAACGTTTCACAATTTTTCCGGCGATTTCTTGAGCACAAAGCAAATAGTGTAAGTCGTGCAACAGCGGTACACCAGTGCGCAATACGATACCAATGTCTAAGTCAGACAGTTTGTGAAAAAATCGCACGAGGGGTTCTACATGTCCTCACAGAATACGTATAGCTTCATCATAGGAGCTCTCGTTCGAACGTTCTTCGTGACAGCGACATAATATGACGGGTACAGCCAGTATCCAGAGTGTTCTCTCTTGTTTGGAACATAAACGCCAGAGGATTCGCGGTATGTACCTCCAGTTATATCGCCGGAGCATATGTGGAGAGCCGTGGAGGGTTGTCGGGGACATTGCTTTCTGAGCACATGTGTATCATTCATATCAAAATATTGCTCAAGGAGACGCTTAGGGCATTCATTGGCTGAAGTTTGTTTGTCGAGATTTCCACTCTTTATACAAACGGAACGCCGAAACTTCAGAACATGACAATGATCCGTCTGGCTTGGTTCCACCTAGCATGTCATCTGTTTGTTTGCAACAGCTTTGATTAAAGGCAAATACTGATGATGCGGGTGACCAACCCTCGAGCACATTCTCTGGTAGTAGAACGTCACAACAGTGGATTTCAGAGGTTGAAACATGCGAAATAAAACGCGCATCCAAGAAGGATGCTTTTCAAGTCTTCGGCGGGAAGCTATCTTCCGGTTGCACATAGATAGACAGTTCACAGTTCCGCTCTTAGGGGGGATATCAATTTTGCCCCTCCAGCCCATGTTTCTGGGGGCTGAACTAGGGACACTTACAAGTAAGTGGAACGTTCAGTTCCCATCTTAACGAAGACTTCGCAAGCCCGGTCCCCAAAATACATAGTCCCCAAAATCTATCAGTGGTAAGTTTCTCGATGCCGGAAATGGTGCAGATATAGTTCAACGCGCAAAGAGAGTGACGGTATTCATTGATGTCGGAGGTTGGGTATGGGATTCTTCTTTTCCGAGCGCTGCTTTAGGACTTCATACGTATTTTTGAACCTGTTACAACACAAACCTGATGCATCTGGCCCCGGCCGCTAATAAATGTCGTGTTTCGGAACATCTCAGGATTATCAGTGCGCTCGTTGGACAGTCCGACGGAAATTCGACGGTATACGTGACAGCTTGCTCTGACAATGCAGCCGCGACAAAGTTCTTTCTAGAGGGGGTGACGTAGACATGGAGTGTTTGATTCCATTACAGGTTTACTGAAGTACAAAGGCATGTATTGTATAGTGCGAGTCGGCTTTATCGACGACTTCACTTGAGGAATCGGTGTCTGGAACGTTTTACTTGGATGCATCGTGTGAGTGTTCGTTCTATTAATGAAGCGGCACAAAGAAAAAAAAGCTTTGGTGACCCTCGGATCGAGACAGAAAAACACGAGTTCGCGCGTTTTGTTGAGCTGTGAGCAAGAAGTTTATCTTTTGCTTCGCTTGCATGGTTGAAGTCGGCCTTTTGTCGCGATAGATTGCGTGAAAGTTGAACGTTGAACCATTCGTTCACGACGCGCGAAAAATACTGAGGGTTTTGCGATTCTTGCGAAACTGATTTGTTTAGTGTCGAGTATAAATAACCGTCTGATTACATTATTGACCGCTGACGGTGATGAACCTTCTTTGTGATAAGTTTAGTACGACTGGGACTAAAATAATCATGATAGCTTAGACTACTCAAGGAGCTCAAGCTAGCTCTATGCGATTATTTAGAGTACAGTTGTATTCACCAGAGCTAGCTAATCTAGCTAATAGAGAAAACATTCGCCTCTGTCTTCTGGAAGACGACATGGTAATATTTCGGCCAGCCGTTTTTTAAACATTTCGCTTCGCTAAGCTGGAGTGGCAGACTCCCCCCCGGCGTTTGACAGTCTGTTTCCAAATCATGTTCGAACTTGATGAGACGAAAACCTACGCTTGCCATCTCGTTCACGAGGAAATGATGTGGAAGGACATTTTCATAATACTGTTTCGAGTCTTCCAGTTGAGCCTCTGGAGTCGGAGTGTGCATGTAAACTATAGTTCCAGGATGTGATAAAGCGTCAAGTTGGTGAAACAAGCACTCGTACCGATCTTTTTGGACGTGCTCCGCAACATCGTTCATCATGACAAAGTCGAAACTTCTGGGTTCCTTTAACTGAAAAGACGTTATGTCCCCCTCCTGTATGTATATGTCATCGAGGTAGGTTTTTGACTCTCTGACCCATCCTGGCACCAGCTCAACACCGGCAATGTGCTTGAGGGGCATATTGCGTTCATCATATAATTCTTTCACAAGTCGAAGCATCACTCCGGCCGCGCACCCAAGCTCTATCACGGACCAGTTAGGCTCTAAGACAGTTTTCAGGTACGCCATTATACTCACGTGTGTAGCAGCCAAAGGAACTACACCTCTAGCTTCCTTTATTTTTTCTTTGAACCTCTTTGAACGCTCGTAGTCTTTTATTTCAGCCCGCAATTCCGCTGTCTGTGCTGCTGATACTGGCTCGCAAACGCGCTGCGACTGGTGTGTCGCAGTTCGCGGTATCGGTTCCAAAGTTTTCTGTGCCTTTCGAGATTGTCCACCGATGGATCTTCCCTCGAAAATTAGGAAGACACCCACAGACAGAAAAAGAATGGCGACGCCTACAAGTGAGACTGTGTAACAGCGTAGTCGGCTGGATTGTTTACTCCAAAAATGCATCGCACTGTAGCCTTGAGATATGTTGCGTAACGAGCCTTTCTCTCGCTTGCGTGTAATTGGTTGGACCGATAAAAATATTTATGTGTGTCACCTTTATTTCTTGGGGTTGATGCTCGTCAAGTTCAGTTCCCACATTGTGTAGAAAATGGTTGACTCGGGTGTGGGTTTATTTGATGTTGATGTGCTGGGTAATAAGCCGAAAAACAACCGCGAGAACAACCAGTTTTTTTCTCTATTCTTTTAAGGAAAGCATAATAAGGTCGGTCTTTCGCTGCTTATTTATTACAACTTGCTTGCTTGATTGATGATATAATGATGAAGACGACTTCTTGTTTTTCACAAATCCGGTCTTATTATTACTCATCTTGAAGGTATTACTTAATTATTAGACTATTATTATTAAACACTCGCTTTATTTACGCGTTTCTTATTTCGTTGGTTAGTTACCCGCCTTGCAACTGTTCGTTTCCGCTAGATAGGTACATACGGCAGTACAGCTTTTTCACTACACGTCAAGCGCATTCTTTCTAGACGTCGCACAACATATAGAGAAATGACGCATCTTCAGACGAGAGTGTACGTCAGCTCGACCTTTCTCTAAAGTCTTCGTGGAAATATGAAGCGAGGGATCTTGATCCCCCCCAGCCTCTGTCTGATACTACTGTTGTCCCTCGGGCTCGTGTCACATCGCGTCGCACTTCAAACCTCAGCGCGTCTTGCCCCAGGGCCTGATCCTCGCCCAAAAACACTTTCTAAAACCACGTGTCGCGATGTTTTCTCTCCTGTCAACGACAATCATGTATCAAGCAATGTTGTCGAAGTCTCTGGGCACGCGCGGCTTGGAAACACGTTGTACGCGGTGGTGCGCTTATTCTCCATCGCCGAGAACGAATGTTGCAACGTTCGCCTTCCTGAACTAATGCTCGGTGGCTGGAAACCACGGATATCGTCCTTCGACTACGTGGCTGAGAGTTGCGTTTTCAGTCCTGATGTCGATTCTCGTCCCTCGCCTTGGTGCAAACCCCACGATGTTGACGAACTTCTTCATCGTGAGTTTTTCACCGACTCTCGGTGTGCAGTGAGTTCGCTCCGTCGATATTTTGAAATCAATCAAACACACGTGCTTGGAAAACGCTGTCCATCAACAACGTATGCCGCCCTTCACATCCGATCTGGGGACATAACATCCGGGAAATACAATCGTCTTACTGGACAGTACGAGGCCTCGTCTTCTGTTCATACAAAGTATTGGCTGTATCCAACCTCCTATTATGCCGCCGTAGTGAGACACATACGGAGCCGTTCGGAGGAGAAAAAGATCGTCGTCTTGTGTGAGACGAGCACAAATCCAGCTTGCGGGTTCTTCGAAAAGCTTGCTGATTTGGATCCGCGCATAGAAGTTCGCGTAGGTTCAGACCTGCTCGATGACATCCACACCCTTCTGTGTTCAGATGAAGTGGCGACTTCTTACGGTACTTTCCAGGTCGTGCTTCCGCTTTCGCAGACGATTTCTACGTGGCACACGTTTGTTCACGGATCAGGTTCAGGGTCAGACAGCCCAACGGTGCCCGAACAGCTGAACGGATTTCCAGCCGTGTTGCGCCCTTTACGTATGATTGATGCTGAAAGAAAGTCAACCAGCGAAGTCTCCTACAGCTTTGTTAATCCTGATGCCCAAAGGCTCTACGCGAGTGCGATGGCGACCTGGAAAAATTCAGCCTATCAACGTCACCTCGTGGATGCTCGCTGGGAAGTTGAATGGACACAAACGCAGGTATGATCTTTTTGGGGTGAGGCCACCTGGATCGAGGACAACCCGCTCGCGAGCGAGAACAAAGTTCAAAAACTTTTCGTAAAATTACACCACGTTTGAAAAAAACAGAACACGGGTGGTAAGAGCAAAGGCGTCCAGTGTTTTCACAAAAGTAGTGACGAAAACGAAAGCAAGAAGTCCGCATTCCATGGCGAGAGCGCCATGGGACCAGCGACGAGAGCATTATTTGGATTCTTGAAGAGCTCGATATACGTAGAGTTTCTGGGGAAAAGCTCACACGGGAATCGACGATATCATCCCTGATCCGCACTTCCGAGGCAGTGGGTTACATCAGACCAACCCGGGAGGCTTTCTACGCGTACACGCCGATTTCATTCGATACGAATGTTATGGCCTCGATCGTCGGGTTAACATGTTTCTCTTCCTGAACGATAGTTTCTCCGACTTGGGGTGGCGCTCTCGAGCTTTGGCCCCTCGAGACATGTCGCGTTGTGAAAGATCCAGCTAAAAATGATTGACTATTGATTGAGGAGGTCTTGATCCTCACGGACAGATAGGCGTCTACAAACCGTCGCAAGGTGACACATCGACTTTATCTCTGGAAGATTTCAGGCGCAAAAGTTTTAGCACTTCGTAGGTATGTGTCGAAAATCCAGCTCAAGCTTGGTCCAGCTTTCCCATCGTGATATGAGCTGGCGCCAAGATCAAAGAACATTGAGCGACTATCCTCTACGTTTAAATTACCGTGTCGTGCGTGAAGAAATTCTTACCTGTGCGACACGAGCATGTAAAATCCTTATTCACCCGCGCGCTCGAAACCCTTTTCACACGTCCGAAGATGTCTGGTTTCAAAACTGTGTCACAAACGGCAAGAGGGTGCCGCAGCAATCCCACGAGTGGCTCTATTGGAAGTCTTGCCACGATTTCATTCGTACACTTATTTATCCACGTCGTGATATGAAAAAACGTCTGTATCCCATTCGTGTGGGGAAGCAAATGCGGGATATCCGTTCTTCAGCTGATGATAAAATAATGATACGCGCCGTCTACATACGGACGATACGAATGCACGTACGTACGTCTATACGATATATCTGTACTGCGAACTGTGCGAGCTTAATTATGTGCCCTGCAAGCATGCATATGCATGCATGGAAAAAATTATGTCGATATTTACAATTTTTTATAATAATAATAGGACATCGCCTGCATACTGCTAGCTATGCATACATGCTATCGTCGCTATGCATACATATCACGATTATTTGTTTTTAGCATGCTAAATAAATAAGTGCTCCAGCCAGCGCACGCAGCTTTTAGCACGATTTTAGCATCATTTCCGTTCTCGTACGATCTACTAGTGGTACCCGAGCAATTTCCCCGAATCTTCACTTTTGGTATGGCAAAAAGAACTCCCCTTCGAGACTTGCGGTACAGATGCAGCGTTCAGCTTGCAGGAGCACTTTTTTTATCGACGATCCTCCTCGTTATATTCCATCGTGATGTCGATATTCACCGGTCAGTGCAAACGTTCTTCTATCCGAACCAAGCGTGCGGTATGGCTGAACTTTTTGTTTCGCGGGGAGACTCAAGTATGCTGCCACACTTGCCGGGGTTTCAGAGACGAAATTTCCGTCGAGCGACCCTGCTTCACACGGAGACCCCGGTTTCAGCTGCTTCGCACCGTGAAATCTTCTCATCGTGGAGAGATGTCGTGGATGCGAGCTCGCGTTTCTCAAAAATGTATTGCGAGTCTTTCATCCTATACTCCGTGTTGGTACAACACGCGACCGCCGAAGATAGACTAACAAAGGCACCCGTCGCCAGGCCGAGGATTTCAGCGAAACACTGTGCGGTGATTCTTGCCCTCCGCGTGTTGACAGACGCGTCCGAGTATGATTCAGTTCAGTCTTTGCAAAAGTTCGAGCAAACTGAGCGCCGCCTGGAAAGTCTTGGTTGGAAGGTGTTCTCCGCGAACTGCACACTACCTCGCGTCCTCTCGAGACGCGCGAGTCGAATCCCCAAACTCTCACCGAGTATATTTTTCCCGAACACAGAACGGGTCCTTTACAGTGATATCAAGTACCTGTCAGTCATATCCAAGGTGGAGGCCACTGCGTTAGCGCGCGTGCTTTTGCAGGGAGCGCACTTTGGAATCCTTCAACACCCTATTCGCGATGATCTCGCCTCGGAAGGATCAGCAATAACGATGCAAGCGAAGGAAAAGAGACCGACGATGGTAGACAACTTGGATGTTATGCGCGAACAAATATCGGCGTTGCGAAGCAAGTTATCGGTCGAACAACAAAATGTGTATGCCATCGACGGAGGTTTGCACGCACGAGTCCTCCGGGGAGAGGTCAATTCGAGTTTCCTGGATGCGCTGTGGCTCGATGAATATACGCGCGGTTGCGATCGGGACCAAATAGCTTTCTTTGGCGCCGCTGCGCGAGCGGGATTACGGCGGGTGTATCCATTTTCTTGCCAAGATAAGTTTGACCGGGCTGGCGTGTATCGATCTACTTTAGATCGGAGCTTCACCATGACGATACATTGCAAGCTTTCACGCGCCTTGGCATGTGCGCGCTTTTGGACTTGATTTGTTTTCAATTTCTTTAATGACTTACATACAAGATGGGCTTTGTTCGAGCACCGTTCACGCCAAGGTCCTTCTGGCACAACTTTGTGACGGGAGAACTTTACAATGTTGCGGGGCGACATGGAGGCTTCCTCCACTGGCGGAGCTGACATACCTTGACTTACACTTTGGATATCTACTCCCATGGATTCACGCTGGCCCGTGGGGAATATTGTAGACCTTCTGGAAGCACTTACTTCGGGATTACACCGGTAGAGACGCCCCACCACTCTGTATACCGAATCGCGTTCGAAAAATCATGTCCGAACGTGCTAAGTATTTGGTGTTGACATCAGACATGGGGAGACCATACACCGATATTGTGAGGTATAAAGTCACCTGGGTGATGGAAAATTGGTTGCATTGGACTTTGAGACGTTTTCTCTTGTGATTTTGCACGACGTTCTGCAAGAAAACTGCCCAGAAGCTTTTGACGCGTGGCTACATCTCCGACGAGCGTTTCTGCATTATTGTTGCTCACATGACTGGTATGATCACTTAGACGCCGGGGAAAAGGACAAAGCCCGGGTCGATGCGAAAGTCTCAATGCGCACGTATGCTGAGTTTTTAGAGTCGAAACTTGGGATCCAGTATTGCCCCATCAATCTTCGATTGCTCACAGTGCATTCGTATGAGCAAGAGATTCAGACCGGCCCGATCAAACACACGTTGGAGTTCTGGGTGGAAAGGGCCATCCAGCGGTACAAGAAGTGGGTAAAGGATCGGGTGGTGCTGAAACCGGACATCTTCCTGAGGAATTGTTATCTGCTGGAATGTGCACTCAACGTCGTCTCCGTTGAAAGAGACTTTACTTTCGGGTGTATGCGTGCGTGCGTGTTGACAGCTGTAGAAGATGTGAATATACAGAAAGACTGGTGGGGTTGGTGAAAACGCTTCGTTGTGATTAAAACATCGATCCCAGAGAGCGACAGCTTTATTCATTTCCTTCTCGAAAATCTTTCGTTGCTATTCAATCACCGAGAGCGTCACCGTTTTACTTGGCTTGGGCTCGATCGAATAATAATGAAACATAATTACTCGACTGGAGGTACTGCGCCAATAAAAAGGCGCGCGTAAAAGCATGCCTGCGGCGCGTGGGTGGCCGCATGTGCGGTTCAGGTGTAGAGCAAACACCGAACGATTAAATTGAAGCCGAAGCGGCTTTCTTACGCGAAGATCGCGAGAACGCCGACGAGGGTGGACAGGATGACCATGGCGGGAGCCGCAGTGTTGGCGCCGCTGAGAACCACGGCTGCCTCGGCGGTGGCAAGGGCTTCGGTACCGGCGGTACCGCACTTGATCTCGATGGTCGCGAGTTTTTTGGCAACACTTGCTTGGCACTGGGACCCGGGGTTGAGCTTCGTCGCCGGGGAGTTTGCCACGCCGATCGTCCACGCCGCGTTCCGTTTTGCAAATTGAAACTGAAACAGGCTAAAACGCCACCTCGAAATCTAGTCGTAAGAGGGGCGTTGACTTCGAGGGCCGCCGAGTATGTCGATCGTGGTTCCGTTGAGCCTGTCGACACACCTGCTTGCTTGATCGCCGTAACCGCCACCGGTGGAAAGAATAGTACGCGCGCTCGCCATGTACACGAAGTCATCGACTGGGAGCGAGCTCAACCTTTGTACGACAACTAAGCCGCGAGCTCTAAAAAATTCAACCACCTTGGCCGTGTACCATTCACTCCCTTTGCTATCGCTAAAGTAATTCCTATGCACAACCGATCCCACGATGATGATGGTTTTCACTTTCTTTGGAAACTCCTCCACGGCGGTTTCAAAGTATGCCTTATTCTTAACTTTTCGATGGTCTTTGCCGTCCCATATATCCGTGCGACGCCACAGCCGTTCAACGTCGTCTCCGAGGCGCAAATGCACGACGATCGCATCGGATGGAGGCAAATGAGACAGCGACTTCCTAGGTTTTTTTTGCCCTAGTGCCTCGTCTTTAAATGGGGAAAATGAGGATATCTTTTGTTGCTCAACATACATACATATATATATATAAATTAATATGCATTAATTGTTACCTGCAATATTCGGAATAATCTCTTTTCCAAGGGTTGAAAGGCTTATCTTACTTCGAAACACGCGTTGATACAAGACCCAGCCTCGCGCAAGGGAAGACAATCGTCAGTGATGAAGTATGGTTTGCCTGTTCTCGTATCCCTATACTTTCTATCCTCGTCTGCCTTACTGGTCTTGAACAAAATTGCCATCACGGTGTTTCCAAACGCTTCAGTCCTTCTCCTCGCACAAATCACGTCAACGGTCGCAATTATCACAGTCGTTGGGAGGCTTGGAGGATACGAAATGCGCCTTATGCCTGACTCCCAGACGATAAAGGCATATTCACGCGTATCGGCGGTGTTCCTGAGTACCATATATAGTAATTTTAAGTTTATAGACATAGCAGGAGTTAATTCCTTTATTATTCTCAGGTGCACTACACCCCTCATTGTATCGGTGTTGGATTGGCTCTTTCTCAATCGCGAGCTCCCCCGAGGACAGTCGCTGATATCCTTGTTCGGAATTGCAATCGCGGGGACTGTGTATGCCAACCACAAGGTCAGCGTTGGCTCTCAGGCGATAAGTACTGTTTCAGGGTCAACACTTGCCTGGGCTGTCATCTGGCTGTTGAGCTTTGTCCTTGACATGGTGTACATTAAACATGTGGTAGACGTGTACAAGTGTACCGGTCTTGAGAGAACTCTATATCAGAACATATTAGCAATCCCAATCCTCTTCATTTTGATGCAAACCCCAATGGAAACCTCGACTGCACATGATTTTTTTACGCAGGGGACTCCAAAGGGGAACTTAGCTTTACTTCTCAGTTGTCTTGCTGGCACATCTCTTAGTTTCTCTGGTATGACCCTACGCTCAGAACTAAGTGCGACTGCGTTCACAGTTCTCGGCATCTTTTGCAAGATGGCTTCATCTCTTCTTAACGAGTTGTTTGTCGAGAAAGAGCGACACTGGGTGACTTTCGGTTGCATCTTGCTTTCAATCACGTGCAGCGCATTTTACAAGCAAGCACCCGAAAGGATTGATGTTATCCCGTTTCCATCCTCATATAAGACAGCACAAGTTCCGGAATCCAACGAGCAAGAGATGTGTAAGGTTGAAAACACCACTCTTCAGGCCAACCCTGACATTGTGTGACAAGACAGACGACTGTTTTTTCTGGCCTTGATGTGTTACATGGACTTTTAAGGATAGGTGGCCTCGATTACGACAATTTGAAAGGCACCGGTTGCGTCGAAGGTGCTTGATGTCGCATTGATGTCAATGTTTCCCCAATCGCTCTATACAGATGCTGTCCACGTGGGCTTGTCATCACAACTATGGTACCAGTCGGTCACGTTTGCCATCTACGATAAGTCGATACAGACTCAATCACGACACCACCGGTTGAAACTCTCAAATCAGAGTTGCTGTGAGTGCCGAATTGTAGCGCTTTATTTGTGACGTATATCCTACGACCCTCCGCTCCGGATTTGTCGGCGCATTCCCCCGTGCGCCGCATGCTTTAGGACCAGTGGGAATTTCACAGTGGATTATGAACGAGTCATGTTGTGCGGCATATTCAACCATGCGATTGGTTGCAAGAAATGCTTTTTACAGCATAATCCTGATTTATAGCGCTTCGTTGATATCCTGTGTTGTGCCATCCTGTAACTACGTCTCGGTTAAACCGTTCCCGGAGGTCTTCCTCCTCCAAAAAATAGAGGAAGGAGTTCTTTTCATCTGTTTTGCATGAGTTGACCTCCGAGGATGAGAACGCGTGCAACAGTGGCTCCCTACCAGAGAGCATGAAGATATCTTTGAAACTTCCCGTAGATGTGCAAGCCTCGTTCGCGCACAAGAGCAAGAGCAGATCTTCGTTGAAGGATTCTCCGACGCGAAGCTCGATACCTGGCAATATCCGTCCAAGTTTAGCAAAAAAGTCACACGTCGGGTTGTCCATTGTCTCACAAAACACGAACGCCTTCACCCCTGGCTGTCGAGATTGCATATCGCGCAGCGCGGCAAGATAATACGCAGTAGGAGCAAGAAAGTAACTTCCATGAACTTTGTTTGAGATGTATGAACCGGTTATTCCGCTGAAATGCCCAGCTGCGACGTCGCCTGATCTCACGTGAAGCGCAACATGAGGTGTGGACGGACAGGCTCGGCCAAGAGCGTGCGTTGAGTTGATGTCAAAGTAATATTTCAGTACTTCAAGTGCGCATCGACTTTCGTCTCCATCATCTCTCCTGTAATACCATTGCTGACCATTAAAATGCGGACACGCCCAAGAGCACGATGAATTTTCACACGCTGTCGAGCAAGTTTGATTGAGGTTTTTGAATACCCGTGTCCTTGGTATCCAACCCTTCAATATGGGGTATTCGTTGATTTCGATGTTGCAGCAACCGCGCTCTGCTAGTTTGATCATATTTGTAAGCATGTCGATTCTGTTACCAAGGCGACCCTTGACGCTTAGCTGCCCAATGAGTCCGGTGTTCATCACGGTGTCTTCCTTCGACAGTTTTGTGGCCCCCGAATCTATGTCAGATACTGGAGTGAAATGGTCACACAGCTTTATATTGCTGGTAAGATTAGTGCTTGATGAAGTCGAATCCGCATTCAAGCTATCAGAATTAGCTTTGGAAGCCATGATCCTATCGTTCGAAAAATCTTTGTAGAACTCTGACGGTGTGTAAGTCGCCGAGTGCCAACACGAAGTTACGATCAAGCCAAGTATTAATAACGTTGGGAGAAGCCATTTTCTGCAGTGCGCCACCACCGCAGGATCTGGAGAACTGGTACCTCGCTTCCCCGCCGTGGAGTATCCACTGCAAAACCCTATACATACAAAAACAAGCACAGTGTCGTGAACAGTCCCAGTCCACAATGCATACTGTGGTAAGACAAGAGCGATTGCAAATATGGGCAACACCTTCCACACCCCAATCATCGAGAACGATGTTGATGTTAGCAGCTTTCTGTAGTGGAACGAATAATAACTCATAGCCAGTCCAAGTGGACACGAAATAATGAGAGCAAACCATGGTCTCCCTGACTTCGCGAACAGCTCGAGCGTCTGGGGCATCTCTGTGAAGGCGACCATCAACGCAAAAACCGGTGCTGCGAGTAAGTTTTGATGAAACGTCAGGTTCCAAGTAGAAGATTCGATGCGCGTTGTCACGTGCTTGACATAAACAGAGTGAAATAAAGCCCCACCATACCACAATACTAACCAGTATTTATGTGGACTACCTTTACCATAGTTGTACCATGCATATATAAAGTAACTGCTCGCAACTCCTACCATTGATGCGAGGGACCGCGGCGACGGCAACTCTTGCTTGGCAAAGAAATATTCAAGAAAACTCAGCACCAGTGGAGCTGTCAAGCGCAAACACACGAATGTCTGGACCCTGACGTACTGTATTATCTTCAAGTTTGTAAACAGCGTAAAAATAAATGACACAACTCCTACAGAAAACGTTCGAAGACCGTCATCAGAGAGCCAGTGAACTTCTTTGGTTGAACGGCTGATCATCAAACATTTGACGAAAACCACCGAAGAAGAGCACTGGAAAAAGAGTAGCAGAGATGGAGCATCTAGAGCGCGCAAGAAGACCGCGTTGGCCAGCAATAATAATGAGCTAAATGCCGAGTATGCGATAACATGAAAACCGCGCAGTCCGTTATCATAAGCTGAAGCGTTCTCCATGACCCGGTTATCCGGCAACAGAGAAACTGCACTCTGAAAGATTATTTCACAGCTTCGCAAGACACGAGGTTTGTCGCGTTAGAAGACTTCAGGCGCAAAGTCACGGTGTTCGAATGCCCAGCTTGCAAAGCGCGCGACGAAGCGCGCGTGCTGCAGTGCTCGACCAAGGGTCGAATGTGAATTCAGCAGCGCCTGCGGAGCAAGCGAGCAAAAACACATGCATGTATATACCACTACGATAACGAAAATGCTAAAATCGTGCTTAAATCGTGATATTTTTTCTGTGTTTTTCATGCGGCGGCGCGCTCGTTCGTCGTCGCTTTAATTTTCATTATATTGTACCTTCATGAAGGCATTTACTTGCGCTCGGAATTTACAATTTTTAGCACGATTTTAGTATTTTCGTTCTCGTAGTGGTAGGTAGACAGACTATCGTGAACTGCCCACTACATTTTTAACAACAAATTTGGAGAGGGCTAAGAAAAAGACAAAAGCTGTCAAGATATAGCTTATGATTGATTTGGCTGGCTGCTGGCCCCAAAATGAACCACTTGTCTGTGGATGAAAAGTTCTCCATGCGCACTCCCAAGGTCACTAAGAAGTTCCGCTTTCTATACAATAAGGGTGTCGTCCACGATGACGGCACAATCA
>Ga0209192_10001808_pt1 | contig 16330 bp, 28 predicted proteins | sample ArcticOcean_MG_C_11_FD_187433 | JGI IMG/M metagenome (GOLD analysis project Ga0209192, IMG submission 187433) | Marine microbial communities from western Arctic Ocean - ArcticOcean_MG_CB2_154 (SPAdes) (version 2) | ecosystem: Environmental > Aquatic > Marine > Oceanic | place: Arctic Ocean... | reverse complement strand
AGCATCTCCACGCTTTGCAAACTCACGCATGATAGCAACCATACTTAGTTGTGCTTGTTTAAGCATAGGCTCGCCGCCTGTAAACACCATATCAGCCGCTTGCCCTGTTTTAGCATGTATGAACGTACTTGTGGGTAATAACGCTGTAAGCTCGTCTACAGCCTCCTCTACAGTACGATCTGTAATGAGATGCTTATACTTCTTAGCCCAAGTGTAACTGCTGTCACAGCCTTTATCAAACACTGGTAACTCTTCTACTACCTTAATCTCTGAGATATCTATAGTCTCATAAGGCAGTTCCCAAGTGTCAGGCTTAGTAGGCTCATCTTGTCCAAAGCCGTTGCACTGTAAGTTACACAAGAAAAAACGTATCCACAAACTAGGAATGCCCACATACGCACCTTCGCCTTGTGGACTATAGAATGTTTCACTATATTTTAAATTCATGTATATTCGCCTTCAATAATGTATGTATTATACAGTATGTTCATACTCTTGTCAATCTACAAATGCTCTTTCAAGCATAAAGTCGCCTGCTTCGCCAACATTGCCTTCTATCCAACCTTGTTCTTTGAACATAGCTCTACATTGTTTATTTAGGTCTGTTGACCCACAAACCATGACAGAATCTCGACCTAATGTAAGTCCACCTTCCATGAACTCATCGATGTAGTCCCAAAACCTACCTTTGCGTGGATAGTCTTCTCTGGTAACACTGTCTATGTATAGGAATGGTAAGTCTGTTTCTAGCAGTGCTAGTTCCGGTCTGTATGCTAGTTCGTTCTTGTTCCTAACTGTGTGGAACAAAAATATGTTATCGTACTTTTCGTATGTTTCAAAGTCTCTGCAAATACTCATAAAAGGAGCAATGCCTGTGCCTGTTGAAAGCATTACCAAGTTCTTGGTTGGTTTAAGGTAATCAATTACCAAACTACCTGTACACTTAGGCTTAATTAGTACTTCGCTGCCAACTTCAATGAGCTGTAACTTACTAGTGAGTGGACCGTCTTCTACTTTAATACTTAGAAACTCAATGTGGTCATCGTAGTTAGTACTCACAATGCTGTATGCTCTCCAAATAGGCTTTGGCTCCGCATCCAACCCAATCATAGCAAACTCACCGTTCTTAAAACGGAAACTTTTATCACGAGTTGTTTTAAAACTAAACAACCTATCACTATAGTGTGTTACACTTATTACTTTTTCTACAAGCATTGTATCTTTACCGTCTCCACTTTCTTCATCCCCAATAGCACTCTTGCTTCATCTCGGACTTCTGCTGTTACTGCGTGACCAAACCCTTCAGGGTCTAGTAGCCTGCGTACAAACTTTTCCATTTGTGCTTCTTTCATACTTATAACATTATCCATAATAAAATTCCTATGTAAGTTAAAAAATGGGCAAACTGGTCGACGCCATGTGTTACCCAATACATTCGATCCTGTGGACCGTACCCTCTGCTCTTCCATACATTGCTTTTAACATAATCTATATGATAATGTAAAACTGCATCTGCTATTCCTAGTGCCAGCGATATTGGCCATCCTGTACTGAATAACTCTAATACTACAAAAGTTAGTGTACCGTGCCAATTGGCATGAGCTACACCACCTGGACCGCCATATATGGCTTTGTCCTTCATCATCCAACTGTATTGCATAAAGTAATCAGCAATAATATGCTTAGCCATTAAGCAAGTAAGTAGGTTGATCAATAGCAGTTCATTAGACATTATCACTTTCCTTTACAAACACACCGTCTATCATTTTACCTTTACGGTCTTTGATATCGTTGTATGCTTGGTCTAGGCATTCAGTAATACTAACATTATTGCGTTCCGCAATGTTTATTAGTACTACGATCATATCCCCAATGTCATCTTTGACATCACGTTGCTTACAGATGTTATCACTTAGTTCACCCATCTCTTGGATAAGTTTTGCTAGTTGATCTTTGTCTGTTGCACCATCAATTAGATTACGGTCTCTGTGCCATTGTCTAATATCATTAGTGCGTTCAATCATTAATTGTGTTTCTGCATTTGCCATTAGTCCATGCCGCCGTTGTTAATTGAATTTAATATTACATCTGGTTCGATGTCGCCTATCTCTTGTCGTATAGCTTGATATACACTGTCATGCAATTCACTTACTTCAAAGTGATTCTGATCAGCCTTAATATCAAAGTATACGTCCTCAATAACCTTTACAAGTCCTGCATTGTAAATTGTATCAAAGTCTAAACAACCTGGCTTAATACCATGTCCGTAATCTAGTAGACCAAAGAAAAGTGTTTCGTTAACACTAATAGTTTCAAGTAGGATGTCTTTTGCATCACCTCTATTGATTAGAGTAATGCCGTCTTTATATTGGTTATTAGTGTCCGACAGTACTTCAATGCATTGGAATACTTCGTCTACTGTTATTGGAAATCTTTTACAGATCCAGTCTAAGTTTTTTCTATCTAAAACTGCATCACCGACATCGTCGACTAATACAGCTGAGCCCGAAACAACTAGTAAGTTATCATTACCTCTGGTTTCTATACTCATTACTTACCACACGCATGTTGTTGTTGTAAATGAATGTTATCCATAAATTCCTTTTTAGTACCTGGGTCAGTTTTAAAAAACCCTTCTAGTACAGTTGTTTGTGTTAAACTACTAGTAGCCATAATGCCTCTATTCTCACAACAACCATGCGTTGCTTGAATATAAACACCTACGTTCTCTGAGCCAGTAGCCCTCTGAATTTCCCTAGCAATATCATTGCATAGTTCTTCTTGTAATGTTCCGCGCCTTGCACACCATTGAGCAATCCTTGTGTACTTGCTTAGTCCAATTAGTTTCTCGGCAGCAATAATACCAATGTATGCTACGCCCGATACAGGTTGATGGTGATGTGAACACATACTTTTAAGTTCACTACGCACAACCAACATGCCTCTATATCCATCATCTAGATGATTAGGAAATGCAGTCGCATTAGGCATATCAACATAACGCCCTTCCATAATTTCTTTATAGTACATCTTTGCTAACCGTCTTGCTGTTCCGTGACTATTCGGATCATTAAATCTATCAATAACTAGTGCATCTAGTACACCTTCGAATGCTTCGGTTGCTTCGTCAATTAGTAATTCTTGGTCACCTTCTTTGAGGTGTTCTGAGATGTTATCTCCTGCCCAGTAACGAGTGTTACTATCTTGTAATCGCTTGATTACTTCTTCATGCTTTTTCATTTCTTCTCCGAGTTTAAGACGAGGATGTCTTGTTTAGTTTAATTATTCCTGTTTCCCAATTTTCAGCAACATCTTCGGCATAGTGAATACTTTTGCCTAGTAGTGTTCTGCTTTCCATTAGTTTGTTTCCTTCGAAAAGGTCTACTACATACACCATATCTGGTCCACCACTGCCGTTGCCGGAATATACGGTTTTACGAATCTTTGCTGTCTTCTTTGTGTTCATTTTGTTTCCTTAAAGTTCCACCATTGTTCGTAAGGGAAAACTACCCATGGATCGTAATCCGGTGTAAGTTCCCTTGCGTAAAAATCTACTTGTTCAAAGTTACTTGTTGACTTGCTTAGTAGTGTAGCATATTTTACCTTGATGTCAACTACTTCTTCGCCAGCCCATGTAAATGCATAGTCATCGATACTTAGCAGTGTTAAGCCTGTATCGTTTATGTCGTCAACTATTAGTATGTTATCGTCTTGATGCTTGTCTAAGATGTGCCTTAGTGTACTTTCATCTTGTAAGACACCATCTCTGGTCTGCCATCTAAAGCCTTCGAATGGTACTTCAAAGTAATGACTAAGCATAACACCAGGGAAGTATGCACCTCTACCTGGGCCAATTATAACATCTGGCTTATACTGTGCAACTGACATATCTCTAACAATATGTTGTAAGTCGCCAGTTAGTGTTTCGTAGTCATAAAATAACTTCACTTCTGATTCTTCTCCCATTCAAATGAATGTGCAACTATCTCATCCAAACCATAGATTGGAGCCCAACCTAGTTCGTCTCTAGCCTTAGTAATATCAGCATACGTCTTAGGCGGATCACCTGCACGACGATCAACTACTTCGTAGTTTACCTTCTCAAATGTTACACGTTCAAATGCTTCAATTACTTGCATTACACTGTTAGGACTTGATTGTCCTAAGTTAAATGTATTACTAGTACCTTTGTCATCTAAATAGTTAAGTGCGGCTAAATGTGCTGTAGCAATATCAAACACATGAGTATAGTCTCTTTCACAAGTACCATCATCTGTGTCGTAGTCGTTACCAAACACTTGAACTGGTTCTCCTTTGATAATTGCTTTTGCAATAATAGGCACTAAATGACTTGCTGGGTTTTGTGTATAACCGTGTGTATTGTCTGGTGCTGCACCTGCGGCATTAAAGTATCGTAAGTTTACAAACTTCATTCCGTATGCTCTATCATAGTCAGGTAGCATATCCTCAACCATCTTCTTAGTAAGTCCGTATGCACTTATAGGATTAGTTGCGGTGTCTTCAGTAGTAGGAAAGTTTTGTATGTCTCCATACACTGAACTTGAACTACTAAATATAAATTTCTTAACGCCTGCATCAACTGCATTGTTAATTAAGTTAATTGTGTTTGCTACGTTGTTACCGTAAAACACACCTGGGTCTGTTACACTACGCCCAACCTCGTGGTCAGCTGCAAAGTGCATTATCGAATCAGGTTTTGTTAGATTAATAACACCTTTCATTTGATGATTGTTTAAATCAAATGGGTATTGTGTTACTCCGGGTATTTCCTTCTTAACACGGTCTACATTTATAACATTGTGTCCTGCGGCTACGAGTAAACGACATACCATGCCACCTATGTATCCACTGCCACCTGTTACTAATACTGTTTTCGCTTCTGCGTTACTTTCATTCATATTTTGCCTTTGCTACATGTTTACGGAAACCCCAATCGTTTCTCGCCCATTGTTCACCATTGCCTTCAAGTACATCCAATGTACGGTCAATAGTTCCATTTTGATAGTCACTTATCTTACCGATATTATACGCTGATAGGTCGTTGTTGTCAATAGAATTAAACATCTTAGTCAACTTTTCCTGTGCGTCTTCGATACTCCACGGTACATATAAGTGGTTACCGTTGTTAGCAAATACTTCTGGGAAACTTCTATATGCTGGATATAGTGTTAAAGTGCCCATTGTGTCTGCTTCGCTTACTGTATTGCTTACCCAGTCCTGTAAAGCACAATTAAACAACACTTGGCTATCTGCTAAGTAGTTGTAGTAATCATTCTTCTTAAGTCCTGTGTAAACTTTAAAGTTTGCTGTATTACCCTCTTGTAACGCCATAGCACGATCTACATACTCTTGGTCATTACTCTTTAGTTCCGGGTGTCCGCAAAATATAGCAAACTCTGTGTTAGGGTCTACTTTATAATACGATTCTGCTAAGTCCATATAAAAGTGAGGTTGCTTCTCATCATCCCAACGAGCGGCAAAGCCAACACGTCTAGATCTAGTGATGAGAGTTTTAAGTTCTGGAACACGTTCTTTTACTTCTTCTTTACCATATGGTAAACCTGTAACATAGATTGGTGCCTTGAACCCTGCAATCCTAAGGTGTGCAACAAACTCTTCTGAGGCTACACAAATACCAGATACAAACTTATCTAGCATCTGTTCGTACTTACGCATCCATTCAAACATACCTTCTCTAATTAAGAAGTCGTCTGGGTCAGTTGTTTGTGCTAAGAATCTAACAAACACTTTGGGTCTATACTCTGGTGGGGATTGATCCATGATGTACGGTAAACACTCTAACCCTGGTGTAAACATATCTTCATAGAAGATAACATCATCACTAGTAAGCTCTCCATTCTTCATCTTTTGAACAAGGTCCATAGTTTGTGATAAACTATAATATGAACGTCCATGAGCATCTAACACACTACCTGTTACAATAGCTTTACTGTTATCTAACTCGTCGCCAACAATGACTTCGTAGTCAAGTCCGCGATGATTGAATACTCTTTCGTTCCAGTCTTGCAGTTGTAAAGTGTAGCGAGCCTCGTAACTCTCTAAACCCATATAAAATAGTTTTCTCATTTCTTTGTTTCCTTCTCCGGTGTTGGTGGAGTATTGCTAGGGATTTCACCATAATCAACAACTTGCGTTACTTTGTCTGTTAAACCTCCAGCATCAGTATTTAGAAGTTTTTTATCATTCAGTACTGGTTTTTTCGATTTTTTGCTAGGCATAGTTGTCTCGTTAATAAATTGGTCTTTCTGCTCTCAAAGAACACAAATTACATTGCGTTCTTTTTGTCTTGGATTTCACCACGTCTTGCTTTAGCAAGTTTAGTTAAGTCCATTAATGCACCACGTGCTCTTGCGGCTGATGCTTTAACACCACTGTTTTCGAACTTATCGTTCTCAGCAAGATATGTTTCTACTGCCGATTTTATTTGTAAATGCGTCTCTGTCATTTTATTTCTCCTGTTGTTGTTTTGGGTCTAGCCGTTAACACGACCAAATTCCCATTCCATTTCGCAACCGTTTTCATTATCTTCGGCTACTGAAATTCTTACCCAGCGAAGTGGATATCTTTCGTTAATAACTTTCGCTAAGTCCTCTGCGATCATTTCGCATGATTTATAATCTAGTTGGAGAATAGTATCTCTATACTGGTTCTCCAACCATCTCTTAAATTGTATGAATTCAATATCTCTATCATCATGGAACACTTCAATCCACACTTTAAAGTGGAATGTGTGTCTATGCGGATAGCCTAAGAAACTAACGTCGTATTCGTCGCCAGTTGCTAAGTTAGGATCGTCTAATGCCGCAGGATACTTATGTATACCTTCTTTACTAAATGTTACCCAAATACTTCTCATACTACTCCTTAAACAATATTAGTTGCTTGTAAGCCTTTTTCGCCTTGAACTACATCATATGTAACTTCTTGGTTCTCAGCTAACGATTTGTAACCGTCACCTTGGATCGCTGTATGATGTGCAAACACATCTGCTGTTCCGTCAGTCGGTGCTATAAATCCAAACCCTTTGGTTGAATCAAACCATTTTACTTTTCCTGTTGCCATTCTTTCTTCCTCATTTTGAAGTCTTACCTTCGTTGTTAAATTCTAAAGGTACTTCCTTCAAAACTACATGTCCATATGGACTATGTTCTTTGTGTGTTCTTATATATTCTTTTACTACATGCGTACCGTATGATACCCATGCACTGAAAAATAAAAACCATATTAATATTTCAATCATCGAAATACTTCAATGCTTGTTCTCTAGTCAATCCCATTTCTTTCAACTTTGAATCAATATCAAAGTCATAGTATTCGCCAGTGTATTTTCTGAGCTTACTGCGTTCGGTTAGCATAACTGAACTAATCCATAGTCCGCGACACATGACACCAATTACTATAACTCCAAATACTATTTGCAATACTTCAATCATCATAAAAATCCTCGTCCATTGCAATTAACTTATCTTTAAATTCTGTGATAAGTTCAATAACATCTTGGATCTCATTGATATCTTCTTTGGTATCAATTTCTAGTTCGATTTTAATCTTCACGCTTTTACTTCCTTAAATACATCTTTAGTAGCTAGTATACTACAAAAATCATTGCTAGTCAACCTTTTCATACTATGTGGTCCGATCTTTCTTTTTTGGCAGTGCGGGTTACACCGTCCTTACTTTTGTACTGTTTAGTAATACCCTTGGTACCACCGGCACCAAATATTAAACTAAGGATAGCATATAAACTTACTATCATACATGCTATTACTGCCGCTAAAATTACACCATCCATTAGTCTATTATCTCATCTTTGGTGTACTTAGACCAATCAGTGAATACTTCTCTGTCTAGCATGTTGTGTACACTGTGAACCCAAACACCTGGATTGGTTGCTTTAAAGTCTTTGTCATCTATCTTAATACATGCATTATAATTCAACTGTTTAATATAAGGTAACTTAATACTAATCATTGGGATAAAAGTGTCATACTCTGTCATACCACCTTCAAGCACATTCTCATGATGTTTGACATCATAATCCAGTGTTACCCATATGTCGCTCTTTAATAGTTCTATCAACATAAAGTCCCAATCTTTCCATTCGGTGTGACTCTCCGGATTGAAACTCATATTAGCACCGAGATAGATGTGAGGACATTTATTGTTTAACGCCCTTGCTAGTATCTCTTTAGGATTCTGTAAGCCTATAACAAACAATGTTCGTTGTCCGTATGCTGGACTACGTTCTACTTCTGTTCCTATAAAGAACTTAGTGTCGTCTGTGTAACCTTCTCTATCCATATCTAATATATCCTTCTGCTATTAAGTTATCAACAAGTGTTGCCGCAGTATCGTGTGCAACCCATGTACTTGTCATGGGATTACCATTATGCATGTATGTGAACTCTACTAACGCCGCATCCTTTATTAGGATTCTAACTTCGTAGCCTTCATTAACAAATACACCTTCTATACTGCGATCCATTTCACTCATATTAAAACTCAAAAAACTCGTTCATTACTTCTTCTGTAGACGTATCGCTTTCACCTGCAAAACTAACATGCGTTATAAACTCTTTATAGTCTGTAAGCATCTGTCTTGGATTAGGGTTAGCAGGATCAAAGAAATCCTCTGCAAACTTCTGAAACATCAAAATGTTAGCAGGAACGTAAGGACTAAGCTCGCCCGCCTTACTACTTTTCTTGGCCTTACGCCAGCCTTTGTAATCAAAGTTTTCTCTGAAACGTTCAACATCTGCCAGTCTGTTTGCTTCTTGTACTGCGTCAATGTGATTGAACACACTATGACCCATGTAATACAAATATGTCTGAGTGTCCCACGTTGTGCTATCACGTTCTGCATACAGTTGATTACCTTCTGTATCTAACTTAGGCTCACCGTGCTTGTCTGTAAGTGGTTGTCCTTCGCTAAACTTAAAGTTGCCGTTCTTATCTGCATCGCCTGCGTTCATAGTACACAGGTCGCCCATTACTAGTCTGCTCATTACAGGACTATGCCCGAATGGTGCAGGTAATGTACTGCCTACTAAGTCTTGCTGATCAAATGCTCTGTCCATGAAGTAACCAAACTTACCTGGCTCAAAGAAGTTGTGTGCATACGTTTGTCCGTATGCTGTATTAACAAAAGGACTTGCCGCATCAAACGATAGTGTGATGTTAGGATTGTCATGCTTCCTTAACTGGCGTTGTATTGCTGTTAAGAAACATGCCCATTGTAATTTACCTGTACCTAAGAAGTGTATCCAGTCCTTGCCCTCAAGCAGCCCGTCCTCTCGTAAGTCTAACAAGCGGTTTAAGACACAGTGCATGTCTTTCATATTGATACCTGCAAATGCATAACCTTCTAGTGTGCGTGATGCATCACCATATGCTTCGCCTATAAACGCAGGATCTGAGAAACTCTTAACAGCATCATACCATTCTTTACTTGTTGCTTCATCTGTTCCACTCAACACGTTAAGGAACTTAGTAGCACCTGGTACTCTGTTTGCTGTAAAGTAATGTAAGTTTAGTAGACTGATATCTAATGTGTCTGAGAATTCTGTAAGTCCTGTTTTACTGCTTAGAGGTTCAACTGCGGCAAACGCTGGAATATCCAATGTCATGCTCCACTCTGCTGTATGCTCTAACCAACGCAATATTTTTTCACATATTGCTGTTCTTGCTGGGTCATTAGGATCTTTAGCATTAGCCCAATCCATTTTCATAACACCAGTTGCTATCTGGAAACCACCGGAGTCACCTAACATAACCTTAACAACATTTCTGTCTCGGTCTTGTATCATAGGCTCATCGGCGTGGCTTTTTGCAATATCTAAATGTGCATGCCCCGCCGAGTATAGCCCATATGGGTAATGAAAATAAGTGTCTTTATCTTTGAGGAAATCTAAACCTTCGTTTCCATGTTCAAAGCCTGCAGGCACCCTGCTTTCGTTAGGTACTTTGCTAACAATTTTATCTAATTGTTTTGTATAGAAACTACTAATAGCCGGTAAGTATACCGCATAGTCTTTCTGAGTTTTACCTAAGTCTTTCATTCATTAACCCTTTGCAGGTAACAAGTAAGTGTATTCGCCTAAGCCGCTTAGTACTTTAATCTGCATTAAGCCTGAGTCATTAATACTCAAAACACAGTTTGCACTATCGCTAAGTCTTAGAATCTTCAACACAATGTCTAGTGGCCATTTCCAGTCACGTTTGATTCCACCATCAATGTTACCATTGATATGTACTTTAGCTCTATCACTAACACCATCACCAATGTGGAATGTTAAGTCAGTGCCGTCAGTCTTAGGTGAGAACGTTGCCTCATAAGCACCAAGGATGCCATTAAAGTATCCTAAGTCTTTTAAGTTCTTTGCAGTAGGAACAATGTTCACTTCAAAGTCAGCACCTTTAAATGTAATATCTTTCATTTGCTGGTTAACAACATCTGCTAACATAAAGCGATAGTTTGCATCGTTACCGTCTGTGCTTTTAAATGCTACTTCAACCGGTACTTCAACTTCGTTTCTTACTTGCGTCTCAATCTTAACTGTAGCATCTTCGCTATCAAATCCTGGATACTGTAAGTAACCTTGTAGTACACCCATTCTGCTTAGACCTAATGTTGAGTCTGCAAACTCAGGTACTGGTGTTACTGTTTTGCCTTTAAAGATTACAGTCTTCTCTGGGTCAACAGTTTGTATTTCTGTTTTCTCCAAGTCACCTGTGATCTTTACCATTTCGAATATACCTAAGCCATGTGTATGCTTTAGTACATCCTTTAATATGTTCTTGATATGATTATCAGCCATCTCTATTCTCCGTGTTGAGTGTTGTTGTGTGTTATTATACACTTGTTATTTAGGTAAGTCAAGTTTTTTTAGCCTGTTTTTTTAGATTCTTTTTGTTAAAATAAAGCCTAACATACGTCTTTCTAGTTATAGCAACGGCAGAAAATACTACTGTTAAATATACTGACGTCCAAAATATTTGTTCTGCTTCCGTTTCCATCCATGATAAAAACGTTCTGTTAGCCACATATAACAATAGCATGTTAAGTGGAAAGTTTATTACTGTTGCTAGTAATGTATCGGTAGTCGCTTCCTTCAACGCGGCTCTTTTATCTTTTGTCAAGTTCTAGTCTCCTTGTAATGCATACTCTGTTTACTGGTCCACGTTTGAAATCTTTGTACTTATCGGTATAGTCCAAACCAAATATAACGGTTGGACTTGGTTCAAGTTCTAGTTCCTCACATATTTTAATTTGCGATTGCATATACTGTTTGGGCAGATCATCCGGCCCTATCGTTTTCATATTACTGTAATGGTATTCTGCACTCGCGATCAACGGATACTGCCATTCGTTGTAGATTGTACAAGGGAATTTATCCTTTGTGTACAATAGTCCTACTCTGGTTAAACCTGTACCAAATGCTTTGCTTAGTGAAAAGCATACACTGTGTACATTTTTATATTTCTTAAAATTAAAGTCTATGTCTGTGCAAATACCAAAGAACGCACAATCAATAAAGATTGGTATGTTTAGTTTATCTGCTTCTTCTATCTTTGCATGCGAACATTTACCGTCTGCACTAAACGGATGACTTATAACTATACAGTCTGCTTCGCTTAGGTTGTGTGTAGTTCTATCATCGACACACAAATTGTGATATCCATACTCACCTTCGTGTATTCCTATCTTGTTATACATTCCATACAGTTGGTTGAAAGCATCAGTAATACCACTAACAATATTAGGCTTACGTTTGTTAGGCAAGCCTGCTACTTCTTGTTTACTTGAATGCACCCATAGATGAAACTGATTAGTAAAGTCATCAAATTGCTCTAGACGTCTATTAGGATTGCCGAAGCCTATTGCTCTGGCTGCTGTTAGTAATGTATTATTTGCCTGCATTAGAATTCAAAAAACTGTTGCATAGTCTCACTTTCGTGTATGCGGGTTAAGTCAAATCCCATTGCTCCAATGACATTGGTTACCTTCTTATCCAATACTGCCATTTCCATTGCCTCTTCATCGAACGGTAACTCTTTAAACCATTGCGGTAATTGTAATTCATCTGTAGGATAGGCTATGCTGTCATAACCCATTGCATTACTTTTAAGTCTGCACACAATAACTTTCATGCCATCAGTAATAGTCATGCTATAGTTATCGCCAACTGCTTGTTTAAAGTTATTCCAATTAATACTTGCTCTAACATGTCCTGGAATAGTTGCACCTTTCTTTTTGCCTTCGTCTTTGATTGCATCAAGTCTTTGTAGCCTATAGTTGTCCGGTGCATTTACTCTAGCCTTTTCTGCCATCTTAGCAGTATATGTAGTTAAGTTGTTTACACGCTTCGGCATACCTTTCTGCCAATTAGGCAATCCTTTAAAGTACTTCTTGTAGTCACGCACTTTTTCAATAACGCTTTCCTCAGTTAAGCCATCTAAGCAATCAGATAGTATCTCTTCTAAGAAGTCTTGTATAAACTCTGGCGTATCACTACGCTTCAAGTCTAGGCCCATAACTTTTAGTTTACCACCTTCTGGTTGCCAACCCTCTAAGTCTAATACTTTAATAGCATAACGCTTCTTAGTAATAAACAATCCGGAACGCCCAACAACCTCACGCCCAGCTATCATAACTGCACCTGCTGTTAATGGCACATTGAATTGATCTTTAAGCCACTGTGGAAATGTATCACTAACTGTGTCTGAGATATGATCATACAATTTAATTGCACTATCCATATCTAATGTTTGTCCTTCTGGCAATGCCGGAACAGCACTAAAGTAAACAGAGTCAGTGTCACCGTATATCATACAGTCGCCTGTGTGGTCGTACTCGCCTGTTAGCATGCGATTAGTTTCAGCACCCATGTGCCTAGTAATAGCTCTGCCTGTGAGTGTAGTACTCTGTCCTATACGCTTGTCAAAGAATCTGCAATGTGGATTAAGTATCGCACCATACAAACTGTTCAAGTTAATCTTCTTAACTAACTGTCGTTTGTCATAAAACATCTTCTCGGCATCTGTAGTTACTTGTTTCTTCTTAGCCTGCAACACTTGTCGTTCTGAATACCAACGCTCTAGTAGTCCTGGCACAATGCCTTGGAAGTCTGTTCTAAAGATAGTACCGTTAGCACTGATGTTCCATGGTTGGCCACTGTTGAATACTAGGTTGTATACGTCTGCTCCGGTAACCTCTACTGTGTCTCCACCTATCATATCTAACTCTAGTGGACGGTCAATATCCTTAGCCATTACTAGTTCGTATTCGTTTGAACCAAACTTACCTAACCAAGCATCAGCAAACGACTTCTTCTCTAATACAACTTTGTCGTTAATCTCTTGATCAGTATATGTAGGCTTGAGCTGTGCAACAATAGTTTCGTTACCCATATTCAACGCACGGAACACACTAGGATATAGACTGTTTAAATCCATTGAGCCTACCCATTCGTGGAAGCCTTTCTTAGGAAACGCAACATACGCACCTGCCGCCTGTGTGTTATCGTCTCTGCTTTTAATTCTATCAGGAACAACAAAGCCACGTCTGTGTGATTCGTTTATGATTGCTTGTTCTGTTGTAGCCACAGCACCCATTGTCACGGGTAACAACACTGTGTTATCATGTGCAATAGTATTAGCAAGGTCAATGAACTGTAACTTTTGATCTAATTTGTGTAGTAACAATGTATCCTGAATGTTATACTCTAAGAACTTTTCAAAGTCATGATTGTAAAGTTTATCTAGTGAGCCTTCGTATGCTACTTTCTTCTCACCTACTTCCATCTCACCGATATAGTCTAGTCTGTAACTATGACGTTCTTCATAGTTGTACTTTCTATACAGTTGCATATAGTCTAAGTGTACACGCCCTATCAAGTCATATGTAGTACGCTCTGCACCAAATGCTTCATAGGTCTTCTTCATTGGGGTCTTACCAAACAAACATAACTTGCGAGTTTCTGCTTTGCCTATTGTACGCACAATACGATTGTATGTGTAAGGAATATCATAACCCTCACTGTTCCAGCCACTTAGTATGTCAGCGTCTTCGATTACTTCTAGGAATGTTTTAAGTAGCTCACCCTCTGTACGAAACAATATAACTTCGGGCATTCCTGCCGCTATTGATTGTGCTTGTCCCCAACTCAATGTCTTAGGTGGAACTGCTAAACATACCATAGCATCCATCCACTGTAAGTATATTGCAATAGCTGTTATAGGGGTAAACGAATCATCTGGCGAGCTGTAACCTCTCAGTGGGTCAAAGTCAACCTCAATATCGAAGAATGCTGTGTGTAGTTTAGGTGGCTCTGCATTAGTGTAATGCTTTGCAAGTGTTTTGTTCAGTGGCTTAATGTCACTTTCAAATGTCTTGTTGTGGGTGTTCATTGCCAGGTTCTTTTTAAAGTCTTTATCGCTATTGCAACGTACTTCTGAAACTGCGTCTCCGTGTATACTTTGTTGCTTACCCTTGGGGTCAAGCACATAAAAGTTATACTCTGGCTTTAGTTGTTGAATAATTCTTTTACCATCTACACGTTCAACTACATGTATAATATCTTTGCTCTTCTCGAAGAAGGCGTCAACGTAACTCATCTATCTTTTCCTATTTCAAGCAACACTTTCGGCTGTCGCAATACCACTACTAATATATATGTCTATAGGTGTCTAACGACACGAATTCCTGGCTATTTCCAATTAGGTCCATAGTTCCAAGCAACTACAGATATCCTTGTTCCAGTTGCTACAGGGTTTACTTTATGTCTCCACAGTGAAGGAAAAATTAAATATTCTCCTTTACCTAACTGTTGAGGACCTTCGTCAAACTCTAGCTCGCCTCCTGTAAAGTCGTCATTTAACATCAACGACATGGATAACTTAATTTGCTTGCCTAGGCTTTGATCGTATAATGGCTTGGCTGCAAAGTCATTGTGCCAATCTACATATCCTGCACTTGCTTCAGTGTATTCCATTATGTATATTTCTATATCGTCGTTTAAGTCAAACTCATAATGTGCATTGTTATGACTCATCATTAACGTTTGTATAGTACTACGAATAATTGGATCGTCAGCAACAGATATATCTTTAGCACGTCTAAACTTTCTGCTATACATGGTCACAGCATCACGTCTCAACTCATTTTGTTCCTTTGCTACATTGTACCTAGCGATACAATGGTCAAGAAACATAGAGGAGACGGAGCCCGTAACTTTGTCGCCTAATGCCATACTAAACCTTAAAGTGTTTTGCCAACGGTTTCTAAGATAGTTTCAAGTTCATCGAACTTGTCATATTCATCTTGGAAGCTGGCTTTATGTGCAACTTTGATTGCTTTGTTTATGATTCCAGGTTTGAGGTCCATCTCTTCTGCAATTGCTTTTACAGTGTCTCTAAGACCTTCTCTAAGCGTTTCCATTTCGAAAGTAACTTGCATACCCTCATCAATGAGTCGCTTTAAACGTGCTTGTTCTTCGCCATTAAATGTTCTATTAAATGCCATTTTCTTACCTCTGTGTGTTTAAATTTATGTTTATGTCTAATGGTTGTATTATAGCATCTTCTGTGTTGTTGTCAACCTGTATGTTGCCAATATGCCTAGTACCTACAAAAGGTTCAAACGATATCTCTTCTAGGATACTACGATCGGTAATCATTCCACCATCTTCGTCAAAAGCTAAGTACTGGTCATCTATTAAGAGTACAGTAACCTTCATCTAAATTTCTATACTTGCTTCGAATGTAAATGTAGTGTCATCAAATTCTTGAAACAATGCATATGATATGTCATTGCCTTCTTCGCTATCTATTTCTTCTGCAAGGATAACTTCGTATATAAACAACAATCCGTTATCGTCCTCACTAACGTATGAAATTACTTCAACGCCAACTTCTTCTTTGTCTTGGTCGTATGCAGTTATTAGTTTTGTTTCAACCACACTTTGCACGACATCAAAAAAGAGTTCGACATCGTCGTTTTCTAATTCTTGTCTGCAAACTATTCGTGCAAAGTGTTTTTTAAACATATAATTACTTACCTTTACTAAATGCTTGAGCACCAAAGAACGCGGCTACGATACCTGCAACTGCTACAAAGTATGTAGGAGCCATTGATCCTAGTGTTGATTGTGCTTCGTCTAAACCAGCTAAACTTGCAAGAACAACTGAGAATGGGTATAGTAACATACCAAATAATGAGAACCATGCCATCTTACGTTGAGCATCTCTCATTGCATCTGCATCTTCTAATTCTTTTCGCTTAAACTCT
>Ga0209192_10001802_pt1 | contig 16358 bp, 13 predicted proteins | sample ArcticOcean_MG_C_11_FD_187433 | JGI IMG/M metagenome (GOLD analysis project Ga0209192, IMG submission 187433) | Marine microbial communities from western Arctic Ocean - ArcticOcean_MG_CB2_154 (SPAdes) (version 2) | ecosystem: Environmental > Aquatic > Marine > Oceanic | place: Arctic Ocean... | reverse complement strand
CTTAAATACAGGTAGAGAAAACTGGTCCGTTTCTTTTAAACTTATTGCCATCTCCAAATTACCAATAGCCTTTCTGGCGTCTCCACCCGAGAACTCAGCCATCATCTCAACTTCTTCCTGCTCAAACTGAACCTTTTTTTTCATCAGTGCAGTTTTCACTATTTGTACGATTTGGTCGAAGCCAATGGCTTGTAATTCTACAATTTGAACCCGAGATAACAGTGCTTTATTAACGCTACTTCGAGGGTTTTCAGTTGTCGCACCAATCAAAGTGAATAATCCACTCTCGACATGAGGTAGCAGAGCGTCTTGCTGCGCCTTGTTAAAGCGGTGAATTTCATCTATAAATATGACGGGTATACGGTGGTGATGGTCGATGGCTAATTGAGCCGCTTTGAACAAGCCCTTGAGCTCTGCAACACCGGACAAAACAGCAGAAAAAGAAAAAAGCTCAATATCACTATGATTGCATAAAACTTGGGCTAAGGTCGTTTTGCCACAGCCAGGAGGGCCCCAAATAATCATACTTTTGGGTAAATTAGCGCCTAGAAAAGGATATTTTAGCTCTAATTCATCTAAACCTATATAAGACTCTCTATCAACGGGCCTAGATTGGAAAGCAAGCGGTGAGTCATTAGTAAGTGAACTGATATCAGTACTAAATAGAGAATTTTGCAAACCTAAGTGCTCCTGATGAGGAGTAAAAAATGGTCGGGACGGCAGGATTTGAACCTGCGACCACCTGCCCCCAAGGCAGTAGAACAAACGTTACTTTTCAATAGTTTACATGATTTCATTTTGTGAAATACAACAAATATTTTTATCTCTATCAATAAGTTAGATGATTATTTTGTGAAAATATAATCATGCCAATAGAGGCAGGGTTAATTAATATTATATCTAAATTTAACACTGTAATGAACCAATTTATTGGTAAACTCAATAGCTTAATACTTATAACTAAATATCCACCTTTTAGGTAAAAACAAATGGAAGCAATTGATAAAGACATTTACGATTTAGCAAAAGAAGCTGGCATTGACGACGAGGCGTTTAACGAAGTGAACAGTTAAAAATGTAATGAAGGCGTTTATGCCTAGAAAGATTCAGATTAATCATAATCACTCCCCCAGTGTTGGCAACGTTATTTGGAGGACAATCAGCAAGCCAATTACTGAGGTAATTAGCCCGTAATAATGTTGGATCAAAAACAAGGAGAAATATTAGATACTTTGCTCAGTATTGCTGACTAGCAACTTTTGTATTTACTCAACTTACATTTATCAGCCAATGTTCGAGCTTGTTCTACCTGTAAATAACTCATCGACTTTGCATAAATATCGCGATTCTCCCAGGCTATTTCATTACCTTCTAAAGCGGCAATATTCGACCACCTTTGCGGCCTTTGTTTACAGTCCTCAACTTACGAACTTGTTGCACTTGATAGTAGAGAAAACTGTACTAACTTACTGTACTAATATTTTTAAAGGGTTATCATAAGTCATTGTATTTAATCACTTTTATGGACGCGGGTTCGATTGACGTGCAGGATGCACTAATGCAGTGAAAACCATGACTTCTCCTCATCGCTTGCTATTGACCCTCTCTGCCTCAATGTCTTTTTTCACCATGTAGAAGGAAAAGCTCAGGGGGGGACAAGCCCAGCGGGACTTGATTTGCTTTAACAGCCCGATGGCAACAACGCACTGCGACCAGGGATACGATGATTGATTATCTTTGGCCGCATGGTCATGGAAATGACCACAGGCAAATATCTTTCTGCCTGTTTTTGGGTTAATAAAATCGTCTATCACCACCAGTAGGCGATCCTCCGTCAAGGGGTTGGGAATTAAATTCCACATCGTCCACCACAATCGATTCCAGGGCAATGTTGTGCTTGCCGTGAAGATATAAAATCGCTGCTGCTCGATAGTAAAGCCGAACAAGGTCTGCAAAGCACGTAGCAAATTCGAGGTGATGGACGAGGTAAAAGGAACCACCACAGCCAGGAGCATGTAAATAAACCAAATCGAGCGTTTCTTACCCTGGTTGGTGGTTGAAAAGTTTTGCTGGAGAGGCGTTAATAAGTCGCGTGGAGTAAATACAGGATTGGATGCGTTTTGTTTGTGATTCGTTGGTACGGACCTTAATTATACCACAGAACGCCCCTTAATTTATCTATAACATGTTAATTTATAAGCTAAATATTAGGTTTACGAAGAAATCAAAGCAGATATGTCATGAAAAATGCTTTTTTTACCCCATATCAATTATATTTATAGGGGTAAGGAGTCATTGAAGTCTAGAAAAGGGCCGCTAATTTCGAGGAAACTTAAGTTTATAACTTGAAATGTGTCGGTGAGATCGCTATTCCTCTAAAAAATTAGCTTTATTTTCGGCAACAATGAACTATTATTCAATCGACAAAAACTTGCCCGAATTGTTTCCTAGTGATAAAACAAGACATAGCTGATATTGATGCTTTCATTACCCATGATATGCAATCTAACGCCGATTATTTACGTCAGGTTGCGGTTTGTCTTACCGAGCGTCAAAGACCGCCGCTACATTTGAATATACTGCTGTTATCACTCAAAATGATAAATTACCAAGGGCAGAAACACATTCAATCAGCTGTCATCTTTGAATATATTTTTGCCGCGACAAAGTTCCATGATGACACCATGGAACAAAAAGTCAGTTGTCAAAACGAAGTCCTGAATCAAGGGCTTAAGGGCAAGGATTCGCGAATTTTAGTCGGTGACTTCTTTTACTCCAGAGCCTATTGCTTAATGGCCAACTTGGACAAAATGAATGTCGTCACCCATTTAACCAACGCTATCAACCAATATACTCAAGGGCAATCCCTGCAGGTTTCTCGGGCTGGTGATTCAGCGACATCAGAACAACAATATTTTCAACAGGTCAAACAAAAGTGCTGTCTTTTTTACACCAGTGTTGCACAAGTGGTGAGCGAATTAGGTGATTGCACTGAAGAACAGACCCAAGCATTGGGTGATTATGCTTTGCATGTAGGAATCGCTTCACAAATTATTGAAGAGACATTAGGTTGTATTCGGGGCAATGAAGCAGACCAAAATAAGCAGTCTAACTTGTCTTTTTTAGTTATTAGAGGATTACAGCAGTCTAACCCGACTTTGCGCCAGTTAATTCAAACAAAACTCATACAAATAGACAATTTCAAACAACCCGTTGCTACTGAGGTGATCACTCAGATTTGTGCTCAGACCGATGCATTGTCATATACCCATTGTCAGATTGAAATAGAGATTAAAAAGGCAGTGGGGGCTTTACAGGCTTTTGATAAGTCTATTTATCGGCAGGTTTTGCAGGATTGCGCAACCGAGCTACTTGTGGCGTTTGATGCTGACTTGGTTGATTTGAGCTGCTAGAGCTATGTTTGCCTGCGACCATTAAGGCCAAGAGCTTTGCCACGGACAAATACATGGATGTATTATGATAGAGCAATGCAGGACGCGATTGCCGAGACACAGAAGAAAAGCAAAAGATAATAAAGAAGGAAAAAAAAGTAACATTTTTATGTCTTTATGTTCTTCTCTTTCTTTCTTCCGTGGCGCGGTCTTTTTTTTCTTTAAAACCAGCAGTATGACCCTGAAGTGATTCAACCCACCGCATCAAATACGGCGCAGCACCAATCGCAACTGCATCAACCATGCAATAATAAGCAGCAACACCACTGGGCGGATTGCCTTGGGGCAAACCTGTGGCCGGGTCGATAACCACCCAATACCACACGCCCGTGCTTGTACCAACAATTTCTAGAAAACTGGTGACGAAAAAAGCCCCCAAATAAACCATCGGATTACGCCCAAACAACAAACACACCATAAATATGCAAAATAACAACGCTCCTGTGACATCCAGTTGCAGCGCTGGGTCGTACAATCCCCATAATGACCAGCAACTGCCCAGCATAACCACCAGCACGGTAACGGCTCGAGCATGATTTTGAAACAACGCTGATCGTCCCAGCGCAATAGCTGACAAGTAAACCATGCCGTGACCGGCAGGCACATAGGCAGGCACGCCGCCCTGGTGATAGATATATCCGCCCATATGAACGGATGCATAGAATTCGCCGACAGTGGCAAAGATAATGGCGACAAGCACTTGCAGGCGGACAAGTAAAGGTTCGCCCCTAAGCATAAGCCCAAGGCTAAGCCAGCCAGCCAAGGCCCAGACCCATTCGAAGTTAGTTGTGTTGCTGGCGCTGCTGACAAGCACGCAACTTAGGCAGTAACAAGTACAGACGACTAAATAGTAATCACTGGCATTGTGTTCTTTAGCCTGTTCCCCCTTGGTTAACGAAGGAGGATAATGCCGTAGCATTACTCTAAGACTCTAATATAATTCTGGCTGGATGTTTTAAGCCGTGAAACCAAAATTAGCGCGATATTTTTGCGGATTTTTATCGCCAAACGTGGATAATTGGCGTCAACCTTATCCAGTACACGGGCATCAATTCTAAGCAACTGGGCATCGCTTTGAGCCTGTACACTGGCAGAGCGGATATCATTAGATAATAATGACATTTCACCAATAATTTCGCCCGGTGACACTGTTGCGACTTTTTTACTGATGCCCTGAGCGTTATCCACCAAAATGGTGAGTTCACCTTTGAGCAGTAACAACATCGAATTGCCCGAGTCTCCTTGGCGAATGATCATTTCACCTTCTTTTTCGTTTTCGATGTGACCCATTAACGCAAAACGTTTAACCTCTCGGGTTGTCATACCTTTGAATAACGGGCTGTTGTCGATAACCTGTTGACTCATAGACAAGCTCAACAAATCCCAATACGTGATCAAAGGCACACTGATTAACAAGGCTGGGGTTATCAGTAAATCGGCCAACAAGGCCAAACTTATGGTGATTGCCGATAACAGACCAAATTCAGCGATTGAGCGGAACTCGGCAAACGTTAGGACCAAAAAGCCTAAAATCAGCGCCAGACTTGTGCCCAACACGGGTTTTAGTTCATGACGAATGGTTTGAGCAATGGCGACAGCGTTTTTGGTAGTATTTTGCATTTCTTTTGAAAAGCGCACCATAAAATGAATGGTATCATCCACCGCAATACCCAGTGCAATGATCACCACCGGAAACGTGCCTGTACTAAGTGGTATGTCTAATACGCCCATTGCCCCAAACGCGCCTATCAGTGGCAATGTATTGGGGATCATCGCCAATAAACCCGCTTTTACCGACACGAACAAACCACAAATGACGAAGAAGATCACGGTTAGCATTAGCGCCAAATTGAGCAAAATTTCGCGACTGATCTGATCAGAGGTTTGGGCAATCAATACCGAACCGCCCGTGACGGTCACAGCCAAGTTTCTGGGTAACTTCTGATCGACAAAAGCTTTGATCTCGGCGACATCATTATTAAGCTCAGAGCTGCCCAAAAAGTTTAATCGCACTAAAATAGCGGCGGTTTGAAAGTCAAAATCGGCAAACCGTTCTAAAGTGCCCGGCTCCATTAATAAGGTGTATTGATAAATTAAATCTTCATCATCTGGCACTACAAAGAAGTCATCTGAACCACCATTCATTTCTTTGTGTGTTTTACGAATAAACCGGTCGTAACTGACCACAGTGGAATAACGCCCATCTAAAAAGTCGGTTAACTTGGCAATGGCGGCCAAGTTATCCGGTTTCTGTAAGCCGCCCTCCTCTTGAGAGTCGACGATAACATAAAAGGCATTGGCACCAGAGAGGTCTTCATTGGCCTCATTGACCAATTGACGCACCGGTGAGTCATCGCGAAAAAAGTGTAAATAATTAGAATCTATCTGCAAGTTTAACGCCGACAACCCAGATGCGGTGATGAATAACAAACAAACGCTCAATACTATTTTTCGATGTTTTATCGAAATAGCGATCAAATTATCGGCGACCGATGTCAAAAATGGCTTCGCTGGTCGTTCAAAGCTTTTTGGCACGGATAAAAAGGCCAGCAATGGCGGCGCAACCAAAATTGTGATCACAAAATTCGCCACAATACCCAACCCTGCGGCGATGCCAAACTCACTGATAATCGAGATAGCATTTGAGCTGAGCGTGATAAACCCGGCGAAAGTGGTCAGGGTAGTCAAAAAAATCACCAAACCAGATTTTAAAGCCATGTTTTTTATCGCGACAACTTTATCTTTATAGTCGCGAATACCCTGTTCATATTCTGCCAGTATATGAATATCTTCGGTGGAACCGATGATCAACAATAACGAAGGGACTATCAACGAAATAGGGTTAATCGCATAACCCAATAGTGACATCAATCCAAGACTGACAACAACACTCAATAGCCCAGTCACCAAGGGTAAAAGCACCGTTATGCCACTGCGGAAAAAAGCAAATAAAATAATCAATATAACAAGTAACGATAAAGGGGTTATCAGCAATAAATCGCCAAAGATATTATCCATCATCGAATTGCCAATCGTAATACTACCAATTTGATACAAGTGGACATCAGGCCCTAACAAGGCTCGCTGCCCGGTTAACAGCTGCTCTATTTGGGCTGCGAGTTTCTGTCCAAATAAAGAATCATTAGAGTCAGCTTGAATCGACAATTGAATCGCCGCAACGGTGCCCTGAGCATTAATGACTTCACCGTGGATCAATTCATTGCTTAAGGTATTGTGCCGCACTTGCGCCAATTCTTGGGCGGTTTCAGGCACGTAAGGTAACAAAGTATCGGTATTTAAGAAGCCTTCTTCATCGGCTGCAAGGTTGTTCACCGTGGTCAAACTGACTATGCGTGTTACCCCCTCCAAGGCCTGTAAGTCATAACTGAGATTTTCAATGCTTTGTAATATCGGTTGCTTGAAAATATCGGGCGCTCTAAAGATAACAGAGAGATTCTCATCATCACCAAACGTTTGTTTTACCTCTTCGTAAAAAAGCGTTTCAGGCGCGCCTTTAATGAGTAAACCATTGGCAGATGTATCCATTTTTAGCGCAGGCAATTGTGTGGCAGCAAGCGCTGTCAGTAGCAATACACAGATTACTGAGGCAATAGGATTTCGCGTTATCCAAAGCATTATGGTGTTCATTTGGTCAATCTATCCTTTCTTAGTTCTGAGCTTTTGAGGCGCTACGCGCTACTTTAGATGGCACTACGTGCCCGCTACGCACCAAAGGCGGTTCACACGGAGGGGTAATAAGAGGCTCGGTGGTCTCGGAAAAAAAGATAATATAAGAAAAAACTTAGTCCGTCCATTTGTAGTAATTTTTTGATTCTTATCTGTGTCTTACCTCAGTGCCTGTCTTGGATCACTGTTATATCTTATCGACAGGTCGGCGTTTTAGCACTTGTTGATTGAATTGGTTTTCATTAATGGTTAAACCCACTTCGCGCTTATCAATGATAATCACTGTTGATGTTTCATTTTTCAGTGTGCTCATCACCGACTTATTGTGTCGCCATACAGTACCTTCAGCAACACCTTCAACTTGTTTTAAGCCTTCATAACTGGCTTGCTTCATCAACGCATCACGGCGATTGAAATAGTCCATTTTTACCGGATAAATGATGTCTTTACGCAGCCAAATAAACCGTTTACCGTAAGCACTGGCTCGCGCTTCTTTTTTAGTCGCCGGTTTTGCCTCAATTTTCCAGCACATTTGACCATCAATAGCCTCTTCACCTATCACTTGGTAAATATGCGCCTGTAAGTCTTCGCCCTGCATATCTTCAAAACTTAAATCACTGCCCATAAACGGATTTTTCTTGCCTGCACTGGCAATGCGTTTAACCCGTTTAGACGCAGGTAAATACAACCATTGATCATCATCAGCTTCACCATTATACGTCCAGGTCAACAACCCAACATTGAAAATCTTTTTAGGCGATAAAAACTTCAGCAAAGAACGGTTTTCACCACTGGCTGATTTCTTCTCGTACGTTTGCATAATGCGCTCACGTTTACGCCCTTTTTTGTTGATCAAGGTCATGCTCGAATGGGTATATTCAGTGTCGACCTCGTGCAAGCTTTGATATTGCTGCATTAATTGTAGGCCAGTTAACTTTGCATCAGATTGGGCGTTAACCGGTGAACTGCCCAAAACCATAAAAAGGCTCAGACAGTAAAACGAGATTAATGCGCGGGAAAACAGTTTGTTAGACATCATATTACCTTAAATGATAAAACCTCAAAAATTATAACTGGTGCTTAAAAATAAGCGGTCGTTATTTGTCCATTGACCAAATAGAGAATCAGCACTGCCGTTTAATACATCAAGCCCTGTTGTGATTTTAAAATCATCGCTCAGTTGATGGCTCAATTCCACTGAAATATAGCTGTCTTGTAACTCAAAGTTTTGAATCAAGCCAAATTTCAACAAGGTATCTTCTGAGAATTTTAATTCTAGATTCATCAATAGTGAATTGGTTAATGTGCGGCCAAAGCCAGAATTAACATAAGCGCTGGTGGGGTCGCGATGACGGACAATCTTCTCTTTTACATACTCTACTGCCAAGGTGATTTCTTCGACGCTTTCAATTGTTTCTGAAAAGTCGGGCACGAAAAAAGTACGCCTTGCACCGACCAAAAAGGTGAGGTGATCGTCATCTTTTTGATTGTCTTTGGTCTTACGATAAGCCGAGATGCCATGAAACGTATATTCACCCACGGCAGTAGATAGTCCAAAGCTTACCTCATCATATTGGGGAAACACCCGTACTAAATCGAGCTGAGTGCCTGCGAGTTCGGGCAAATAAACCCCAGTGGCATCTTGAGAATGCAAATAGCTTAGCTCTACATCCCAGCCCGATAACCACTGACCTGAGACGATTTGCGCACCGACAGTTGAGCGATGATGATCTACTTGACTCGATAAATTAATCCCAGGAACAAACCCCAGTTGCGCTGCCGCCGCAGCTTGTACGGTGCCAAGGCTGCGAAACCAACGATTGTCTTGCTCGGGTAATCGACTTGCACTACGCCGTGGTATGTAAATCAAGTTGAAGTTAGCGCTGGCGCCTAAATACAATAACGAAGCACTCCATTGGCCCAGCTTTTGGTTGTCTATTGGGTCAAGAGTGTCGACCGGGTTCACATGATCGCTAGGGTTGTACATATCGCCCAGACCCCAACTAAACACCTGCTTACCAACACTCAATTCAAAGTTGTTGAGGTAGTGGGTTAACGCCAGTTCTTCTGCAGCAAAATTAGAACGACTGCGGTTTTTCTCGTGCAAGGTTGCCTTGCCTTTATATAAGTTACCTTTGTCGAAACCCAGACGAGGTTTAAACAATAAAGTGGTGCTGTCTGTTAGTTGCCAGTTTTGCTCATAGCGCAATTGTGTTTCTAACGAGAAGGCGTCGGTATCATACAAATTGTCATGCTGATAATAAGCAGTGCCTACTTCTAACACGCCGTTGGCATACGCATTACCTGCCCACACAGCACCAGCGCAAACAACGCTAGGCAATAGACCTTTAAGAAAGAAGCTTGCGTTAACGCTCATTATTTAGTCGCCCTGAAAATGCAATACTCAGCCAAACCACCATGAAAGAAATCATGTTGAGCAAAACCAACCTGATAGTTATCTGTTTGAGTTTGGGTGCGTAATTTTAACCATTGACTGATTTTTTGCACGGGTTTGAGCTTTTGAGCAGTCTCAAGCATATGGGTAGAAGAAGGCAGAATTTGTTGGGTAATGTCTTCGACGGTGGTGCTTTCGAACCCTGCCCCATCAATCATCTGTTGAAAATCATTACGAGTGGCCAAGTTTGGCAATACCCAGCCTTTCATGAAGGCGCTTACAGTCAACCATTCGTCATCTGTGAATTCGTTTTTCAGCAAAAAGGCATCACACATAATCAGCTGTCCGCCCTTGCGTAACAAACGATAGGCTTCTTTTAAAAAATCAGATTTATCTAAGGCATAACAGACGCTCTCTAATCCCCAAATTACATCAAAGCTTTCATCTTCATAAGGTGTTTCACAAAAGTTCGCCAAGTCAAATTGCGCGTTTTCACTCAGTTTTCGTTTCTTTGCGACCTTATTGGCATAGTCAATTTGCTTTTGACTGATGCTGATACCCGTGACTTGATTACCTTGTGCGGCCAACCACAAACTACTGCCACCCAAACCACAGCCAGCGTCTAAAATGCGACTAGGCAATTGAATATCGGCAGTTTGATAGAGAATTTTGTTGGTGTTTAATAACGCTTCATGATGTTGATACGGGTCTTTGCTGTCCCAATAGCCATAATGCAGCGCCAAGTTGTCACGATTGCACCAAGCAAACAAATAATCATTATGACAAGAGTCATAATAATGCACGGTATTGTCTAATAAACGTTGTTGGCTGGTTGAGTCTTGCTGGTGCGCGACACCTTGGTGATAATCTTGGCTACTGTCGAATTTATGCATTATTTAACCGCCGTGAACACACAATATTCAGCATAACGCTCACGGAACATATCATATTGTGCAATACCCGCGTAAAAATTGGCGGTTTGTGCTTTTGAACGTAAGCCAAAAAACTTACTGATTTTTTGAATGGGATGTAATTTCTGCGCCACTTGATTCATATACTCAGCCGATTGAATCGTTTGCTTATGAATATATTCCAAATCAATTTGATTAAAACCAATGTCTTTTAACATCCCATCAAAATGATCGCAATAACACAAGTTTGGCACTGCCCAGCCATTAAAGAATTGCATCATGGTGTCCCATTCGCTGTCAGTAAATCCTTTTTGCATCATGAACGCATCACAATACACTAAGCGTCCGCCCTTTTTCAGCACACGAAAAGCTTCTTTTAAGAAATCCCCTTTGCGGGTGGTATGACAAACACTCTCTGCTGCCCAAACCACTTCGAAACTTTCGTCTTCAAATGGCATCACACAATAATTGGCGACTTGAAAATCAACCAAATCGGCTACACCTTTGCGTTTAGCCTGCTTTTTGGCATAAGCGACCTGTTTAGGGCTAATAGTGATACCTATCGCTTGATTGCCAAAATTCTTGGCCATCCAAATAGAACTGCCACCAATACCACAACCGGCGTCTAACACTCGGTCTTGCGGCTTAATGTCTACCTTGTCATATAATAATTGGTTTTTATTGATCAGGGCTTGATGTTGCTCGTAGGGCTTGTCTGAATCCCAGTAGCCATAGTGAAAAGCCAAATTATCTTGGTTGCACCAGGCAAACAAATAATCTAGATGGCAATCTTCAAAATGTTGGGCTGCATCTTCTACCAGATCGCGGTCTTCAATGGCCAACTTTTTCGATAAGCTGTCATCTCGGTAATCAATGTCGGCTTCTACATAGTGTTTTTTATCTGCTGTCATGAGTTACTTTGTTTGCCTGTATAATTGTCACTTCGCTGGCTGCTAATTCAATCGTATTCCTCATGTGAAAACAAGTCAGTAAAGTAAATCTATGGGTTAAAAGTACAATGCTTAGGTTTGCCGGTTAAATTATGCGTGTATGTGGCTGCAACTTACGACGAACCAAAGGCAGTAACTCAACATTAACACTGTGGAATGAACGATTAGAGAAAGCCGTGAAGCAAGGGCTTGTGGGCTGCCTAAGAGTACCAGAAATGCCGATCATTAATAATGGTAAAGGCTCTCAAGTAAATAAGTCAGCGTTTAAATCTGCGTTCAAACGACTACAAAAAAAATTCAAAGCAAGGGGCGTAGAACATTTTACTTTCCACGACCTGAAAGCAAAAGGCGTGTCTGATTTTGAAGGTGGATCAAAGCAATTAGCAGCAGGCCATAAGACAGCATCAATGACCGCTATCTATGATCGCAAACGAAAAGAAATTAAAGGAACTGAGTAGTTTTTTTGTGAACATTTATTGAATTTTGTGAAAAAATGGTACTTAGGTTTTACGGGGGATTTTTAAGTCTTTGATTTATATAATAAAAATGGTCGGGACGGCAGGATTTGAACCTGCGACCACCTGCCCCCCAGGCAGGTACGCTACCAAGCTGCGCTACGCCCCGAATTTTTTAAATTGATATATGGACCTATACTAAGTAAAACTAATAATTAACGCTTGAGGAGCGTTAATAACTCTTCTAATTCGACTAATGTCTGTCGAATTATTTGCTGGCTCTGACTATTATCATCTTTAGCACTCTCACCTTCAAGTCGCTGACGTGCACCACCAATTGTAAAACCTTCTTCATAGAGAAGACTTCGTATTTGTCTTATTAATAGTACATCATGACGTTGATAATATCGTCTATTACCGCGCCTTTTTACTGGTTTTAATTGTGGAAATTCTTGTTCCCAATACCTAAGTACGTGAGGCTTGACATCACAAAGTGATGCAACTTCTCCAATAGTAAAATAACGTTTACCCGGGATAACAGGTAATTCGTTATTATTACTCGCCTCCAACATAGGCCTCTACTCTAATTTTTAATTTCTGACCAGGCCGAAAAGTAACAACTCTGCGCGCTGATATTGGAATTTCTTCACCAGTCTTGGGATTACGACCCGGTCTTTCAGCCTTGGTTCGAGTTAAGAAATTTCCAAAACCAGAAAGTTTCACCTGATTACCTGACTCTAGTGCAATTTTTACTTCTTCAAAAAACTGTTCAACAATATCTTTAGCTTCCCTTTTATTGAGACCAAGCTCTTCAAAAAGCATTTCGGCCATATCAGCCTTGGTCAATGATGACATTATATTTCCCTTAGTACGGCGTTATATTGGGTTTTTAATTGACTTAACACTTTATCAATTAAATCCTCTACGTCTTGGTCTACTAGAGTGCGTGAAAAGTCCTGTAAAATCAAGCCTAAAGCGACACTTTTTGAACTGTCTATAACTTCTTTACCGGTATAGACATCAAACACAAAAACGTCTTGTAGAATGTTACTTTTTACCGATCGAATACAATTAATGAGTGTTTGAGCATTCACGTCAGCATCTACAGTCAGCGATATATCACGCCGAATAGAAGGATATTTGGATAGTTCAGAAAAATGGGGTAGATTGGCTGAAAGTATAGGAGCTAGCTCAAATTCAAAAACAAATACTGACTGATTTATGTGTAATTTAGACAGTATGGATGGATGTAAGCTACCAACAAATCCAACTAAGGTTTCGCCCAGATAAATATCAGCACCTTGTCCAGGATGTAGTATCGGATTGGTTGTTTGGCTAAATCTAAATTCAGTACCCCTCGCTAGATTTAGAACCGACTCAAGATAGCCTTTAATATCATAAAAGTCTAAAGCCTCAGACCGAATATGAACACCTTCATCATTTCGAGCACCTGTTATTACAGCGGCTAAATGCTGTTTCTGCTCTAAACCCTCCACTTCGGGTCGAAAGCATAAACCCGTTTCAAAAAGTCTTACATGGGGTTGTTGACGGTTAACATTGTACTGCAGAGCCTGAATTAACCCGGGCAAAAGCCGAGTTCTCATAATCGACATATCAGCAGAAATTGGATTGGCAAGCTTTAATGTTGTTTGACCAGGGTCGAGAATAGATTGAAGTTCGGGTGAGACAAATGAATAAGTAATCGCTTGATAAAAGCCCTGATTAACCAATACATCATGCACTTTATTGACTGCTACCTGAGTCTCAGAAAATCCGTCCATTTGTACATGAGCGAGCTCTTTAGTCCCTTGAATATTATTGTATCCATACATTCGACCAATTTCCTCAATCAAATCAGCCTCAATATTAATATCAAAGCGATAGCTCGGAGCCATAACTAACCAGCCATCTGTATGCTCTGAAACTTGCATATTGAGACTTATCAACATCGCAGAGACTTCATTATGAGAAACCTCAATCCCTAATAAGCGTTTAATACGAGGGTAGCGCAACTTAATTTCAGCCATCACTGGCATATAATCTTGAGCACTTGCCTCAATAACAGGTCCTGCATCACCACCCACAATTTCGAGTAATAAAGCAGTTGCCCTATGAATTGCCTGGATTTGTAAACGAGAGTCAACACCACGTTCAAATCTATGTGATGAATCTGTATGCATACCATAGCTTCGAGCTTTTCCTGCTAACAAAATAGGTGCAAAGAAGGCCGCTTCAAGAAAGATGTTTTTAGTTTCACCCTGAACAGATGAGTCAAAACCACCCATAATACCTGCTAAAGCTAAAGTTTTTTTATGATCAGCAATTACTAACGTGTCTGCACGGCATTCAACCGTACTTTGGTCTAACAGAGTGACTTTCTCCCCTGCTTCGGCCATACGGACTACAATGCCACCCTCTAGTTGATCAAAGTCGAATCCATGCATCGGTTGACCAATTTCCATCATCACATAATTTGTGACATCAACCACAGGGCTAATGGGACGTAGGCCAGAACGTCGCAGCTTTTCTTGCATCCAAACGGGTGTAACCGCTGAGGAATCGATGCCTTTTATAATTCGACCCACGTAATGAGGACAGGCTTCAGAGGCAGAAAGTTCGAGTGGAAAAACATCATTAATAGTTGAGTTTACTTCGTGCCATTCAACTTCTTTCAGATCGGTTCGATTAATAGCTGCTACTTCACGTGCAACGCCTGCAACACATAAACAGTCTCCGCGATTGGGAGTTAAATCAACTTCAATGATATGATCATTTAGCTCAAAATAGTCATAAATACTCGCCCCAACAGGCGCGTTTAAAGGTAATTCAAGTATGCCATTAGAACCCTCAGACAGTTCTAATTCTGAACCAGAGCAAAGCATACCGAATGAGGCGACACCGCGTAACTTTGCCTTTTTAATTTTCATACTTGGAAGGACTGCGCCTACCTGGGCGAAAGCTACTTTTAATCCTTGTCGTGCATTGGGTGCACCACAAACAACAGCCACTGTTTCGGTTCCGTTACTGACCTGACAGACTCGAAGCTTATCAGCATCAGGGTGCTGCACAATTGATACTATTTCACCAATGACTACTTTATCTAACAAAGAACCTGCGCCTTCAACGCCTTCAACTTCAAGGCCTGCCATTGTCAACTGATCTAGTAGTACTTCGGTTGAAACATCTGGATTGGTCCACTCGCGTAACCAGCTTTCACTTATTTTCATTATCTGGACTCTTGGCTATGCGAATTGCTGCAAAAATCGCAAATCATTCTCAAAAAATAATCGAAGGTCGTTCACGCCATAACGCAGCATCGCAAGTCTTTCGACACCCATACCAAATGCGTAGGCAGTGTAAATTTCGTCGTCAAGGCCAGCATGCTTGAACACCTCTGGATGAACCATACCGCAACCCAATACTTCTAGCCAACCCGTATGCCCACAAACCCGACAGCCTTCACCTGCACACATCACACAGCTGATATCGACTTCCATCGATGGCTCAGTAAACGGGAAATACGATGGCCTAAAACGCGTCTTTAAATCGTCTTTTTCAAAAAATAATATGAGAAAATCTTCTAACGTGCCTTTTAAATCCGAAAACGAAACGTTCTCATCCACTAACAACCCTTCTACTTGATGGAACATCGGGGTATGGGTTAAATCAGAATCACAACGATACACTCGACCTGGTGCAATAATTCTAACGGGCGGCTTTTGCTTTTCTAAAACTCGAATTTGTACCGGTGATGTATGGGTTCTCAACAAACGATTAGCGTCAAAATAAAACGTATCATGCATCGCCCTAGCAGGGTGATGGGCAGGTATATTAAGAGCTTCAAAGTTATGGAAGTCGTCTTCTACTTCTGGGCCTTCTGCAACGTCAAAACCTAATTTCCCAAACATTTTTTGAATTCGATTCATAGTAAGCGTGACAGGATGAATACCACCAGCTTTGTTATATCGTCCCGGCAAAGTAATATCGACAGTATCATTACTGAGTTTTTCGGCGATTAAAGCGTCGCTTATAGCCGTCTTACGCTGCTCCAGTAGTGTCTGGATTCGAACCTTTACGAGATTAATTGCCTGACCTGCAGCTGGCCGCTCTTCAGCCGACACCTGACTCAAGTTTTTCAATTTATTGGTGATTTCACCTTTCTTACCGAGATAAGTGACGCGAATGACGTCAAGTGAAGCCAACCCATCAGATTGTCTAATCGACTGAGTGGCTTGTTCGAGTAGGCGCTCTAATTCTTGGGTCACGTTATTATCTACTTTAGTTAATGAGGTATTAGTTAATTTTTAATATGATAATAAATCACTTGAAGGAACAAGCTTAAACTAATGATTTTATTAGGAAATAAAAAAGCAAGAGTGCCAAAAAAACACCCTTGCTATTACTTTAAACGTATAACTTTAAGCAGACGCAGACTCAAGGCCTGCTTTTGCTTTTTCTACCAATACAGAAAAGGCAGGCTTATCAAAGATAGCAATATCTGATAAAAC